>LWDU01039985.1_pt1 | contig 21583 bp, 23 predicted proteins | sample 727161 | NCBI WGS metagenome assembly LWDU01 (sample SAMN04566230, study PRJNA314399) | hydrothermal vent metagenome | isolation source: deep sea hydrothermal plume seawater | place: Mexico: Gulf of California, Guaymas Basin | collected 2004-07-11
CTTCCCGCGTTCCAACTGCTTGAGCCGCAAACGGGCAGGAACGGCGTAGGGGCTGTTCGGATACTGCTCGATGAAGAAGCGCAAGTCACCCGCATCCTCTGAATCCTTGATGAGCTTCCACGTTGCTTCCTCGGCTTCGGTGGAGGCGCGTTTTTCGTACTGCTCCCGCTGCTTCGCTTCCGTTGCCGGAGCCTTGACGTGTTCCACGTACACGCGTTTCTCTTCATCCTTCAGAGTTTCAATGAGTCGGGGGTGGTCCATCAGGATGCGCCACGGATCCCGCTTGTCGTAGGCGAGGGGGACTTGATAGGGACCGACCAGCAAGACCGTTTCCTGCGCTTCGGCAATCGTGACAAAATCCTCCCCGGAGAGCCACACCAACCAGCGCTCCTTGGCAAGGCCTTTGAGGCCACCCCCAGCTGGGGCCGAGGTATCGTAGTTGAAGGTGTAATCCCGGTGGTTGAGGTCGATGGTTTGTTCGTCGGCCTTGATGCGGTAATCTTTCCCTTCCAGAAAAGAGAACCGGCTTTGTTGTTTCAACTCAAACTTGATTTCCTCAGAAGCACAAAGGGTGCGTCCGGGGCATTTCCGGGAGGCCACCATTTCCAGCTCATGGTGGGTTTCGGTGGTCACCTTGACGGGGTGGGTGGTGAACATCGTGTGGTTCTGCTCGGCAAAGTACACCGTGTAAACGGGTTTGGTGCAACCAACGAGCAACAAGCCAACGAGTGGCGAGAACAACAACAACGAAAGCGGAAATTTGCGAAGCATGGGATCAAGCAAGAACGGGGTTGTCTGATGGATTCAGGCTACCGCATCTGGGCGCGAGGGACAACTCAAGAAGGCGGGCCGCTCAGGGGCATGTGATTTCGGCGATCTCGAGGATTTCGAGTTCAAGGTTCCCCTTGGGACGTTGCCAGATGCGCAAATCACCCACCCTCGCCCCATGGACTGCCTTGGCCAGCGGCGAGGTCCAACTCACCCGGCCCTGCTCCGGATCGGCCTCGTCCTCCCCGACGATGGTAAAGGTGCGCTGGTCCTCGTCCTCAGCGACAGTGACGGTGCCGCCGAATCTGACGGCTTCTGGATGTGCTTCTAGAGGGACGAGGAGCGCGGACTCTCGGCGGTTCTGGAAGTAATCGAGGTCACGTTGCACCTCGGCCAGCCGCCGCCGCGACTCCAGCGTTTCAGCCTTGCGCAGCTTGCGCCACTCCGCTTTCAGTTCCGCGATCTGGCGATCCAGTTGCTCCAACCCTTGCGGAGTGACGTAATTCGGATGCGGACTGACAAGGCGTGGCGGGAGCGTTTCTGGATGCTCGTCCCCATCCAACTCCTTCACAAAGGCTCGGCTCATGATGCGTGGGTTTGATTATTGATGCACAATTCTTCATAATCCTGAAAGAATCCTACAAAGGGATCAAGAAAAAATGTGAGGTCGCCGACCACCAACAACCGAGAGAGAACCATGGCTTCAGCTCTTGCAAAAGCAGACGAGTACTACACGGCGGAGGACTACCTCCGTAACGAACGCGAAGCGGACGAACGCCACGAGTACTGGCAGGGCGAGGTGTTCAACATGGCCGGAGCGTCACGCATTCATAACATCCTGTCACTTAACGTTGGTGCTGAACTGAGAAACCACTTGCGCGGCAAACCCTGTCGTCCGTATGTCGCGGATCTCCGCGTCAAACTGCATGTGCGGGATCAGTATGTCTATCCGGACGTGGTGGTGGTTTGCGGACAGGCGGCGTTTGTCGAGGAAGACTTGGCCAGCGACGCCACGCTGATTATCGAGGTGCTGTCGCCCAGCACCGAATCCCGGGATCGCGGCGCCAAATTTTTTGGTTACCAGAATTTGCCCTCGCTTCAGGAGTATGTGCTGGTGAGTCAGGAAGCAATCCTAGTGGAGGTGTTCCGCAAGGAACAATCCGGACACTGGCATTACGAAGTGCTGCAGGGCTTGGAAGCGGCGCTGAAGCTGGAATCAGTCGCTTACTCCGGGACGCTGGGAGAGTGGTACGAGGACACGGGACTGCTGGAGGAAGCCGCGTGACCGATGAGTTGGGGCTGCACTCCACCCCCCGCGAATTCCTTGCAAAACTCCCTCGCAAAACGGAAGCGGATCATGTCTTGGACCGTGAGTTGATTCTGGGCTCCAGCGCAAAGCAATTCAGCGACGAAGAACAGCGCACCCGCCAAGCGTTCCAGACGCAGGCCCTACAAGCTTCCCGCAAACGTCTTGACGAATGGCAGGCGGGGTTGCAAGTTTCAGAGAAGTGACTGGCGTTGCTGCAAAAATTCAGTCCGGAAAATCCGGAACATGCCGCAACACCTGTTCCGGTGAGAGGGAGGTGAGGCACTGCAAGGTGGTTGCGTTGCGGCAGAGGCCGCGTCCGTCCTTGGAGCAGGGGCGGCAGGGCAAGTCCAGTTCGGTTTCCAGCAAATGGCTTGCGGGCAGCAATGGAGCATAGCCGAACTCCCGCACCGTGGGACCAAACAGCGCCAACGCCGGAGTGTGCATTGCTTCAGCAAGATGGGCGATGGAGGTGTCGTTGCAGATCACGCGGACGGCGTAACGCAGTAATTCGGCGGATTCCAAGGGCGTAAAGATTCCGGCGGCGTTGATCACGTTGTCCCCGAATTCCTCGGCGAGCAGTTCGGGTTCTGGTTCGTCCGGCCCACCAACCAGCACGAGCGGCCAGCCGCGCTGGAAAAGTTCGGCGATGAGGGTGCGGAAGTGCTCCAGCGGCCAGCACTTGAGGGGCTGTGAAGCGGAAGGGCCGATGGCGAGGAAACGCTTGGGTTCGAGGTGGTGCACGTTCATGAAAGTTCGGACGCGCACGATTGACTTGCTCTCGGGAAACAGTTCGGTATGCTGCGGAAGGGAACGGCCGAGCTGCTGTTCTAGGGGCAGCAGCCACTGTTCTCGTTGTGAACGGACGGGGAGCATCCGCTTGCTCCGGAACTTGATGAGCGCCAGTCGTTGCCAGCCACGCTTGTTGATCACCCAAACGGTGGGACGAGATTTCAGACCGAATGCCGTCAGCCGCGCCACCAGCCAGCGACTGCGCAGTGAGCGGTGTGCGTCGTAAACGAGGTCAAATGCTGCGGCGTTGAGTTGCGCGGCGAGGGCTTGGAGTTCTGAAAAACGCTCGTGCCTTGGATGAAAAAGGATGTGGTCGAGGTGTGGATTGTTGGCCAGCACTTCGCCGCATCCTTCCGAGGTCAGCAGCGTGATTTCCGCGTCTGGAAAGGCTTGGCGTAATTCCCGGTAGAGGGGGGTGGTGAGGACGAGATCACCAAGCGAACTGAAGCGGATGACGAGGATGCGATGCAGCAGTGAACAGTTATCAGTGAGCATTACACGAAATTTGCATTGCCTATGAAGACGGGAATTTTTCTCCGGAATACGCAACGATGGACGTAAACGCAGCCAGTCAACTTCGACACCTCACTTCTCTGACGAAACTGTCGATTCGTCCGGAAGCTGTGGAAACCTCCGCAACGCAGCTTTCTTTTTCGCAAATCCGCACCCTGCGCCAATCCTTTGAGCAGGAGACGCAAGCGCTCCAGTACCAACTCGGACACGAACAGCATCAGACGATGCTAGTGGCGATGTACGAGGGCACAGAGCAGTTGCTGCACAAGCAGGTTTCCGATTTCGCCGTCATCGAGTACTTGGAATCACTCAAGCTCTCCGCGCAGGATTTGCACAAGCGCGGGATGTCTGGCGAGGAATTCCGTACTCAACTTCTCGAGCAATCCCGCAACTCGCTCTCCGGCGTCTTGCGGCACATCTGAACGAATCCTCCTCAATCCCCCCTTTTGCAAAGGAGGAGGTCACGATCATGTCCCGCCGATCATCATCCGCTCAAGGTGAAGTCACGATCACGTTCCGCTGATCGCCATCCGTTCAATCCGGAACATCGGCGTGAGGATCGCACTGCGCGTGTCCACCTCTTTTCCCAGCATCGTCAGGTTTCCCAGCATTTCCAGAAAGGTGCTGGCGATGGTGAATTCGCTGACCGGTTCGGCCAGTTTTCCATTGCGAATCCAGATGCCCTGCCCGCCCCGTGAGTAATCTCCGGTGGTGATGTTTGCACCCTGCCCGGAGAGGAAGGTGAGGTAGAGTCCATCCTCAACACTTTCGATCAACTCCTCCCCTGTGTATGCGCCGGGTTGCAGGACGAGGTTGGAGATGCCCCCGGAGTGTCCGGTCGAGCGCAGCCCCAGCTTGTTTGCTGCATAGGTGGAGAGCATGAGGTTGCAGAGCACCCCATCCTCGATGAGGGAGAGTGGTTTGGAGTGCACCCCCTCATGATCGTATGGACGGCTCCCGAGTTTGCCGGGCAACAGCGGGGAGTCGCTGAGTTGCACCTGCGGGTTGGCAATCGCCTGTCCCACTTTATCGGCAAGAAAGGACTGCTGCCGGAAAACATTCTCTCCGAGCAGAGCGGACGAAAGCTGTCCGAGAAAGCTGCGGGCCATTTCCGGGCTGAAGACCACGGGCACCTCACAGCTTTTCGGCTTCACGGCGCCAAGTTTGCGGAGAATGCGCCCGGACGCGACTTTAGCAATCTCCTCCAGCGGTTCCAACTGGTTCCGGAAGCGCGCACAGGAAAACCAGCCGTCGGTTTGCTTGCGGCCGCTGTTCTCGCCACTGGCGTCGTTGTCCTCCACGACGAGCGACACGCCGACGCTGTGGATGGTTTTGCTGACCCCTTCGAGAAAACCGTTGCTGTCCGCATAAACTGTGTGTGAAATTGCATCCGAGTAGTACGACTGTTCGGTGCGCAGTCGGGAGTCTTGTACGAGCGCCAGTTCCTCCAAACGCAGGGTGTCCTCAACTTTCTCATCAGAAGCAATGTGCTCATGCTCTGGATCCAGAAAAGCAAGATCGCCCGGCGCCCGTCCCTGTAACTCTTGCTCAGGGAGGGTGTACCACTCGTCCCGATCCATGTGCGGCAATGCCGTAAGGGTGTCCCGGATGAGGGTGCGGAGCGTGTCGAGCCGGAAGTCGTTGGAGGTGAGGCTGGAGCGTCGTCCGTCTTGAGAGAGGACGAGGTGGATTCCGGAGGAACCGGCTTCCTTGAGCGCTTCGATGTTTGCCTCCCGCACTTCCACCTGAAAAGCGGTGGCGGTGGCGAGCGTGAGGGTCGCCTGTTCCGCACCTTGGCTCCGTGACTCCGCAAGGATTTCCTGAGCCAGCCCCTTGTGCTGCTCGACAATGCTCATTCGGACATGCCGCCGACCGTCATCTCTGTAATCAGCACGGTGGGTAGGCCCACACCCACCGGAACACTCTGACCGTCTTTTCCACAGGTCCAGATGCCTTCGCTCATGGCGAAGTCATTGCCGACCATCGTAACCTTTGACATCGCTTCCGGACCATTGCCGATGAGGGTGAAGTTCTTGATGGGCGCGGTTTTGCGCCCGTCTTCCACCAGCCACGCGACGGTGGGAACGAACACAAAATCTCCGTTGGAGATGTCCACCTGTCCCCCGCTGAAGGACTCGCAGTACACGCCCTGTTTGACCGTGCCGAGGATTTCCTCCGGATCAGACTCTCCATTGGCGAGGAAGGTGGTGGTCATGCGCGGCATCGGGTAGTGCGCGTAGGATTCGCGGCGTCCGTTTCCGGAAGCCTCAACCCCATAGTGCTGGGCACTGATCCGATCATGCATGTAACCGCGCAGAATGCCGTTTTCGATGAGCAGATTCTCCTGCGCCGGAATCCCTTCGTCATCGCAGTTGATGGCGCCACGGTCATGGGCAATGGTTCCGGAGTCGTAAATCGTGCAGCACTCTGTCGCGACTTTTTCGCCTAGCCGACCGCTGTAGGCGGAGGTGCCCTTGCGGTTGAAATCGGCTTCAAGCGGATGTCCCACCGCTTCATGCAGGAGAATGCCCGATTGTGCCGGGCCAAGAATGACGGGCATCAGTCCGGAAGGTGCTTGGCGAGCGTCCAGCAGCAGCAACGCTTCAGCAGCGGCTTGTTTTCCAAGCCGCACAGGGTGATCGGCCTGCCCCAAGACTTCCTGCCCCACACGTCCCCCCATGCCGGCGGTGCCGTTTTGAAGGTTGCTCCCGTCTTGCGCAACGCAGTGGACGTTCATCCGGAACATTGGGCGGGTGTCGCTCAGCAAGTCTCTGTCCGAAGAGGCGATCTGGGTATGAGTGACCGAATCCACGAGGGACACCGTGACTCGTACAATCCGAGAGTCCTGTGCTTTGGTGGTGGCTTCTGCTTGTTGGATGAGCTGAATTTTCTCGGTCAGGGGCAGGTCGGAAACCGTCTGGAGAACGGGATAGTGGTTAGTGAGTTTCCGAGTGTTGAAACGCCACGCCTGCTCCAGCGGAACGGAACCGTTGGTGGCAATGGCAGCAGCGGCGCGTGCAGCGCGGCACATGGGTCCGGACTCCAGCACCTCACTGTAGGCGTAGCCCGTCTGCTCGCCTTGCAAGACACGGATGCCCACTCCGGAAACCACGGCGACCGAGGAGCTTTTGACAATGCCCTCCTCCATGACGACCGAATGCCGGAGGCTGTACTCGAAATAAAGGTCCGCATAATCCCCGCCATTGTGAAGGGCTTCGGCGAGTACCTGCTGCATCATGGCTTCGTCCACGCCCATTTGACGCTCAAACACCGTTGACGCCATGTGGGGGGTGTCGGAGAAGCTCGGCTGATTGAACGCGTTGGCGAGTGTGGTGGCGAGGGCAGTCATTACGGGTGAATCAGGGCTTTGACAAGACTAAGAGGGTACGAAGCTATGCGACAAGAGGAAAGGCAAAAAGCGTGGACGGTCAGCAAGTGCGTTGCTGAAGGAAGTCGAGCAAGGCTTGCACCGCCCGGTCATATGCCCCCGGCTCACCAAGTTGCTGCCGGATTGGCTCCAGATCCGTGACCATGCGGTTGCGGATTTCCGGATCACAGAGCAGCGGTGTGATCGCAGCGGCAATGCGGGTGGGGGTGCAATCGTCTTGGAGTAATTCGGGAACGACCTCGCGCTGGGCAAGGACGTTTGCCATGCCGATGTGCTGCACTTGTGCAAGCTTGCGGGCCAGCCAGTAGGTCAGCGGAGCCACACGGTAGATGAGCACATTGGGGGTGAGCGCGAGTGCAGTTTGCAGGGAGGCGGTTCCGGAGGCGACGATGGCAGCATCGCAGGCACGGATGGCTTCTGCAAAACGCCCGTCGAGCAAATGGATTGGCAGCGCCGCATCACGTAGTGTTGAGCGGATTTCCTCGGAATCGAGTGTGTCGGCAACCGGCAGCAAAACCTGCAATCCGGGAACGCGCTCCCGCAACAGCGGCAGTGTTTCCTGCAAGACGGGCAGGTGCCGGGACAACTCGCTGGGGCGGCTTCCGGGAGCGACGGTGAGGACGGGGGAGTCGGCAAGCCCCAATTCTGCCCGCAGGCGAGAACCGTCTGCGTCGGCTACTGTTTCATCCACCAGTGGGTGTCCCACCCAAGTGACTCCGACTCCGGCCTCTTGGTAGATCGCTTCCTCAAAGGGAAAGAGGACGAGCATGTGATCCACGACCTTGCGGATCGTCTGGAGCCGCCGCTTGCGCCACGCCCAAATTTGTGGACTGTTGAAGAAGACCACCGGAATGCCCAGTGTTTGCGCGTGTGCTGCGAGTTTGAGGTTGAATCCGGGATAGTCGATGCAGACGAGCGCATCCGGACGCTCTTGCTCGAGTGCCTCCTTGAAGGTGCTGAGCAGTCCGTAGAGCCGGGGCAGGTGACGCACGACCTCAACAAGCCCGTGGACCTGAAAATCGTCGAGGGTTGCGTAGAGCCGCAAACCTGCCTGAAACATCTTAGGACCGCCCACGCCAAAGAGATCAGCTGCGGGGTGGTGTGCTTGCAGGCCTGCGATTAAAGCTGCACCGTGCGTGTCTCCGGAGGCCTCCCCGGCGACGAGCATCAGCCTCACGGCTTCCCTTCCGTCATAGGAACCAGCTTGTCTTCAAACACAAGCCCGACCTGCTGAAACCCTGCACTTTTGAAAACGAGCATCAGCTTGACGAGAAAACCGTGCGGGACCACCTCATCAATTTGCAGGTAGACCGGACGCAAACGCAGAGACGGATCGGCACGTTGCAGGGTTTGCCGGAGCGTGCCGAGCGTGTGGTTGCGCTCGTTCATGCGGATCGTGAGGCTGGGATCGACAACGACCAGCAGCGCCGCCTCATAATCCGGAAGCCGATAATCGAGGTGTCCCTTGGGCAAGCGAATGGGTAAGGCTTGGGTCAGGAACGGTGCCGAGATCACAAAGGCGATCAAGAGGACGAGCAGAATGTCCACGAACGGAGTGACGTTGATCTCCGAGATCAACTCTCCACGCAAGCGGCGTGCATGCCTAAAGTCTCTTCTTCTCATTGGCGATGAGCTGAAGTTGGATGCGGCGAATGATCTGGAGCGCAAAGAAATCGAGAGATTCGGTGAGATCCCGGATCATGGAGCGGAAAAGGTTGTAGGCGATTGTTGCCGGGATCGCGGTGAAAAGTCCGGCGGCGGTGGCGACGAGGGCCTCCGCAATTCCAGGGCTGATGACCGCGAGGTCCACAGAATTCTGCTCGGCAATGCCCTGAAAGGTGTTGATGATGCCGATGACAGTTCCGAAGAGTCCGATGAACGGTGCGACCACCGAGATGGTTGCCAGTAGCGCCTGACCTCCAACGAGTTCTTTTTCGGCGAGGAGGATTTGCGCCTCAAGGGTGCGCTCCATCAGTTCCAGGAACTCGGTGCGCCGCTGGGCTCCGGCATGGGGAAAGGATTTCCGGAAGCGTGCGGCCTCGGCAACAGCGATTCCAAACATCAGCTTGAGGGGGCTGCGGGGCAATTCTTTGGCGCGGACGCGCATTTCCTCAGTTTGCGCGGTGTCCTCGAACATCTTGAGGAAACGGCGGTAGCTCCGGCGGCGGCGCAACAGTCCGATCAGCTTGAAGAAAACGGCCGCCCAGACGAGGACAGAGAGCAGCAGCAGCAGCCCCAACACCCCAAGGACAATGGGATCGGCATCGGAAAGGAGACGGAGCAGAGCAAAATCCATTTCGCTCTTGGCAGATCAGCGAGTGGGTGGGTGGAACGTCCCCGACGGGTCAGAGTTCCCGCAATAGGAAGGTGAAGGCGACCCGGCGGTTCTTCGCCCAGGCTTCCTTGTTGGAGTCAGGGATCACCGGGAATTCCTCTCCAAAGCTGATGGTGCGCAGCGTCATGGGGTCTGTGACATAGACCTTGAGCAGGTTGTGGACGGTGTTGGCGCGGCGGTGTCCGAGGGCGAGGTTGTACTCTTCGTCTCCACGTTCGTCGGCGTGTCCTTCGATTTGCAGGATGAGGTCGCCCCGGTTTTCCAGTTCTTCCAGAACGGTAGGGACTTCCTTGATGAGCTGCTCCAGAAACTCTTTGGTGAGTCGACTGTTATCAAATCCAAAGAACACGGTTGACACCAACTGCTCGACTCTGGGATCTCGCACCATCGGCAACCCCAATCCCTGTGCTTTCAGCAAGCGGCTGTGGATGTTCTCCAGCAACTCGGCTCGTTCTTCCGGGCTGAAGATTTTGCGTTCCTTGCCTGCGGGTTGCTGTGCAGTCTCTTCGACTTCGCGGAATTCCGTGTCGATCGCCGCTGCCGGCGCGAGTTCCATGCCTGCCGACTCAGAGGTTTCTACATCTGTGGTGACCTCGGCATCCGCTTCGGTCTGCAAGGGTTGAGCTTCCGGATCAACAACCTCCTCCGGATCTGGCATTTCCTCTTCGGTGAGTTCCGTTTCGTCGGATTCTGCTGAGGACTCCGCGTCGGTGTCGGTGGCTGTATCTGCCTCGGTCAATGTTTCAGCGTTCAGAATTTCTTCCTCTGAAGCCGCAGGCTCGAGGAGGTTGAGGATGGAATCAGCAGATTCTTTTGGCTCCGGAGCTTCTTCTGCCGAGGCCGACGTGAGCGCAGCGGTTTCTTTTTCCTGCTGATCTAGGGCTTTTTCCTGCTCAAGCACCCGTTCCTTGTAATCTTGCTCCTCTTGGGTTTCTTGAGTTTCTGGGGTGGTTTGGTCGGTCTGGGCGGACGCAGTGTCTTGGGCCGCCCCTTCTGTTGGTGGGTCAGAATCAAAGAGGCCACAAGCGGTCAGAAAGACCACAAACCCTAGATTGAGGATGAGAATACGGATCATGTAGATTCCGAAAATTTGGAAGTTTGGACAATGTCCATGTACTGAATGAAACTACATCACTCCATGAGGTGCAAGTTCAATTCCGGAATTTAGCTGAGAAACGCAAAAACTTAATAAAGCCGACAGTCATGTCCTAGGGACGGTTTCAGGGGGTGGCATGAATTTTGTTGCAGTGAAACCGGATGTGCGCACGAATTCAAAAATATATGATGAGGTTCTTGTTCCCGCAAGTTGCCCTGCTGGTGGGGCTACTTGTTGGTGTTCTCGCAGTAGGAAAACCTAAAGTGGCCTTTTGCCGCTCCTTGCCCGTGGTGTCGCTGGTTTATCAGCAGCAGGACATGATCCGAGCCGGCTGGTCGCCTGAGGGCTTGTTTGCGCAAATTAGGCCGCGTTTCGGAGAAGGTGAGTACCGGATGGCCGTCCGTGTGATGCAGGATGGCGGGCGGCAGTTTCCTCGTATCCGCGAGTTGAGCGGGGCAGCGAAGTTTCATTCGCATCAGTATGTGACCTTTCCACTGGAACTGCTGATTGGGCCGTTGCAAGGCTCCGTCCTCAAAACTCTGTTCTCGGAAGACCTCGTTGAATCCGGGGCGCTACGGCACCAAGTGGTGTACCGCTGGGAAACCTTGCCGCTCCTGAAAGCGGCGTTTCTTAAGAAGAGTGTGACCCTCACCCAAACCGCCCGTTACAACAGGCTCAGATTCGAGGAGAGGGCACTACGTCAGGGACAGGTGTTGTATTTTCCGTGGAATTGGATACGCGACGACTTGGAACTTCGCCCGCTGTCCGTGAAATACCCGCTGTACCTGACGGTGGATTCGTTGGGGGTGCGTTACGCAGGGTATCGCTTGGAGCCGGGAGAGTCACTTTATTCCGGGGTGGTCCGGAGGTTTGTGCGCGAAGGATCGCACGAGGAGACCACGAGGATCGCCAACGACCTCATCGCCCTCAACGGTTTTGCCGATGCCCGGACTTTGAATCCGGGGCAGGAAATCCGGATCCCCCTCGCGTGGTTACGCGAAGATTTCTTGCACCCAGTGCCCTCGATCCATCGATTCCCGCGCCCTCCGCAACCTGTGGAGGACGTGAGCCGCAAGCTGACCAAAGAAGACCCATGTTTGAATCTACTCTATGTTTCGTCTGAACTGTGCCAGTCTCCCATTCACTCCATCCTGACCTCACCACGAGGATGATTCCTACCTCGCGATTCCGTTGGTCCTGCAAGGTCTTGGGGGCGCTGGTGCTGGGGTGCGCCCTGTCGCTTTCGGTCTCAGTCGAAGCTAGGACTCCGGCTCACTACTTGAGATTTTCTGTGGGGCCCGAGCAAATGCAGGTCGGCTGGAACAGCAGTCGGCTGATGGTGCGGCTCAGGCCTCAAGCAGGCGAGGGCATTTATCGGTTGGTGCAGCGTGTCTTCCGAAAGGGCTACCGCAGCACGAAGGTTTTGCGCACCTACTACCGTTCCAAACGCCTCTACCGTGACCGCTATATTTCCCTGCCGCTGGGACTGCTGGACGGCAAAATCCGGGCGGCAGCACTTCAAGCCGTCTTTCCCAAAGACCGCTCCCGTGAAAAAGGCTGGGAGCATCGAGTCACCCATTCGTGGGAAAACCTGTCGCTCGTGGTCGCGCTCTTCGCCAAACCGGGAACGTCCATCCGGAAACTCGCGCAGGAGAACCGGCTACGCAAACGCGGCAACCTGCTCTACCTTAACGACCGCATTCTCATTCCGTGGCAGCGGCTCAACCCAGAGCTTGGACTGAAACCCAAGCTCAAGGTGCGGCCTCCGCTTTATGCCAAGGCGGATCGATCCGGCAAGGTCTATGCGTGGTATCGGATGCGCAAAGGCGAGGCGGTGTACTCCTCGGTGGTCGCCCGCTTCACAGGTCGTTTGCTCCACGACGAGGTGGACATGATGACCAAGCAATTGCTGCGGCTCAATGGCATCCGGAACGCCCGGCGCATCCAGCGCAATCAAGCGCTCAAGATTCCAATGGAGTGGTTAAGCGAAGAGTGGCTGGAAGGTGGGGGGGCTCTCGTCCAGCAACCACAGCGTACCTCTAGGAAACGCGCAGCTAAATCGCAGCAAACCACGAAAAAGACGACCCGCAAAAACACCGCCAACAAGAACGACCCGCGCTTTCAGTTCCACGTCATTCTGGATTCCGGACACGGGGGGCGTGATCCGGGAGCCACCTATGGTTCATCCAAACGTGGGGACCGGATTTATGAGGATGAGGTCGTGTACGACATCCAGCGCCGCCTGATTCCACTCCTGCAAAAAAGCAATTTCAAAGTGTACCCTACCTTGCTGGACCCGAACCAGCGCAAGCCAGTGAGCAAGGTGAGTCGGCGGCACGATCAGGACGAAGTCGTGCTGGTCACGCCGCGCTACACGATCCGCAACCCCCAAACTGGGGTAAACATGCGGGTGTTTCTCGTCAATTATCTCTACAGTAAGCTGCGCAAGCAAAAGATTCCGCAGGAGAATATCCTCTTCCTCAGCCTCCATGCCGATGCCCTCCACGCCTCGCTGCGTGGGGCGATGGCCTACTATCCGGATCACCGCCTGCGCAAGCGTGTGTTTGGGAAGCGGGGGCAGGTGTACCGGAAGCGCAAAGAGTACCAGCGCCGAGTTGGATTCACTGTGGCGGACAATCGTGAATCTGCCGTGACGAGCGCGGCTTTCGGCAAAAGCTTGATTTCCTCGTTCCAAAAGGCAAAACTGCCGATACACAAATCGTCAAACAGTGTGCGGGGCTACCTCTACCGCAAGGGCCGCAAGACGCTCCCTGCGGTGTTGCGCTACAGCAAGGTGCCGACCTCGGTGCTGCTGGAGGTGGCCAACCTCAACAACAAGCGGGACCGTCGCAACCTGCTGAAATCAAAGGTGCGGCAGCAAATGGCCAATGCCATAGCTCAGGCAGTGAAAGTCCATTTCACCAGTTCCGGAGGCTTCGTGGCGTCTCGCTGATCCAGAAATTTTTTCTGAAATTATGCTGACATGAATGTTGTTTTTGACCTCGGTAACGTCCTCATCGACTGGAATCCCCGCTACCTGTACCGTAAGCTGTTGCCCAACGAAGCGGAGGTGGAGCGTTTTCTGAACGAAATCTGCACTGACGAGTGGAACGTGCAGATGGATGCCGGACTGCCGATGGCGGAAGGAATTGCCGAGAAAGTCCAGGAGTTTCCGGAATACGAAACGCTCATCCGAGCGTGGTGGGAACGCTGGCCTGAAATGCTCGGGGAACCGCTTGCCGAGACCGTCGAAATCCTGCAAGAACTCCGGAACGCTGGAACACCGCTCTATGTTTTGAGCAACTGGTCAGCGGAAACCTATCCCTTGGCCGAGCCGAGCTTTCCGTTTCTGGGTTGGTTCCGGGGCAAGGTCATTTCCGGGGAGGTTAAAATGAAGAAGCCTGATCCGGAAATCTATCAGCATCTGTTGGAACGTTTTGGGCTGGAACCCTCGCAAACGGTGTTCATTGACGACAAATCTGCCAATGTCGCAGCGGCAAATGTGGAAGGCATTCGGGGGCTGGTTTTCACGGATGCCGCAAAGCTGCGGGCCGATCTTGGGCAAATGGGGTTGCTGTAGCCGCACAGAGCCTGCTACAATCAAATGCTTTTGTTGAACCTGTGTGCCCGGAGTGATGCGTCGGCTGGTGATGATCAGTTGTGTGTTCCTGACGCTGTCCGGAGGATGGCTGACGACCGCAAGCGAGTTTCTGAAGGTGGAGCGCAGCACGACGGTGGCGGTTCTGCACATTTGGGCAGGCTTCTTCTTCCTCGTCATCTTTCCCATGTACTCGCTGGACCACATCAAGGCGCATGCGTATCGGCTACGGAGTTGGTCTTGGGTGACGGTTTCCGGAATCGTGCAGTTGCTTGCAGGGATCGGGTTGATCCTCTCCGGTGTGCTGCTGTGGCTTTACGGGGTGGAAACACTCTCGTTGCCCCGCGAGGTTCACATCATCCTGACCGTTGTGTTGGTTGCCAGTCTGCTGACGCACTTTCGCGCTCCAAAATGATGATTTGATTCGGCCCTGTTCCGGCTGATGCACTCTCCAAGGTGGTCATGACCCAAGCGGCTCCACCCGATTCGATGCCTGACAACCACGTTCTGATTCTCGATACCACCCTGCGTGACGGCGAACAAACCCAAGGGGTGACGTTCACGCCTGCGGAGAAGAGCAACATCGCCAAGGCGTTCCTGCAAAAACTCCGAGTGGATCGCTTGGAAATCGCCTCGGCCCGTGTTTCCGAAGGCGAACTGCTGGCGGTGCAGCGCACCACTGAGTGGGCACAGGGACACGGCCTGCTCGGTAAGATTGAGGTGCTGGGTTTCATTGATCACACCCTCAGCGTCGCTTGGATTCGGGAAGCGGGAGGTGAAGTCCTCAATTTGCTCACGAAGGGCAGTGAAAACCACTGTCGCAACCAACTCCGCAAAACCCTCAAACAGCACGTTGCGGAAATCCGTAAGACCCTCGCCTATGCCCACCAGCAGGGGCTCCGGACAAACGTGTATCTGGAAGACTGGTCCAACGGTTACCACGACAACCCGCAGTACGTTTACGAACTGGTCACGGCACTGAAAGACGAGGGCATCGAACATTTCATGCTTCCGGACACACTGGGAGTGATGTCGCCGGATGAGGTGTTCGCAAGTCTTTCCGATATGCAGGAACGCTTCCCGTGGGCGCTGTTTGACTTCCACCCGCACAACGACTACGGACTGGGGGTGGCCAACGCGCTTTACGCGGTCAAGTCTGGAATCCGCTGCATCCACGTCACCATGAACTGCCTTGGGGAACGAGCGGGCAACGCGGCGCTGGCCGAGGTGGTGGTGGCGTTGCGGGACAAAATGAAGATGTCGCTGAATGTGGACGAATCACACCTCTCCACGCTGAGCGAAATGGTGGCGACCTTCTCCGGAAAGCGCACCGCTGCCAACGCCCCGATCGTGGGCGAGGACGTTTTCACACAAACCAGTGGCATTCACGCCGACGGTGACAAGAAGGGGGGGCTCTATCACAATCCGATCACGCCGGAACGCTTCGGGCGCCGCCGAGGTTATGCACTCGGCAAGATGAGCGGCAAGGCTTCGCTGGTGAAGAACCTAGAGGCGCTGGGCATCCAGCTTGTGGAGGAAAACCTCAAGAAGGTGCTGCGGCGGGTGGTGGAGTTGGGGGATTCCAAGAAGACGATCACCCCGGCGGATTTGCCTTTCATCATCACGGACGTGCTGGAAACCGAGGACGTGCAGCGCATCCGGCTGCTGGGCTGCTCCCTCACAAGTGGACTCCACCTCAAGTCCGTGGCCACCGTGCGTTTGGAAATTGACGGACACGAGTACAACGAGGCCGGCAGCGGCAACGGGGGTTACGATGCCTTCATGGGCGCGGTGCGCAAGATCCTGCGGAGGCGGCACGTCGAGTGCCCGGAACTGGTGGACTACGAAATCCGCATTCCACGTGGCGGGCACACGGATGCCCTCACCGAAGCGTTGATCACTTGGCAGATTGACGGCAAGCGCCACCAGACGGTGGGAGTCGATTCCGATCAGGTGATGGCGGCAGTGAATGCAACCTTGAAGATGCTCAACCTGCGGTTCATGCAGCTAAAGACTCGCCGCAGTGAAATCGCCGAGGAATCTGCGGCCTGACCCTGCCATGCCAAGCACTCCCCGACATTCGGGCCTCCGGCCCCGCACTTCCTGAGTAGCATGGCTGACCAACACTCGGCGGAGCCTTCCGTCTTTCTTCCGCTCACTGGAAACCCGACTGGCTTTCACCATCTGTTGCTGGCCGAGTGCGCCTTGCGGCAGTTTCCGGAATACGACCGCGTGGTCTTTCTGCTCTCGAACGGTCAGCACCCGGACCCAACCAAGCGCCAGCGCATGCTCGCAGCCGAGTTGCGGCTGACCATCTTGCGGAGCGTGTTGGCGGATTGGCCGCAGCCCGAGGTCAGCTACCCCGTCCGAGTGCTGGCAGGTTTGGGAGAGCAACCCCGCCTGAACCCCAAGCATTCCGGAATCTCCACCGCCGAGTTTGAGTATGATCGCCCGTACCGACTGGCGGAACACGTCTTGCGCTTGCATGAGCAGTGTCCGGAGTACCCGGTGTCGCTCATCATTGGAGCAGACTTGGTGGAGCGTATGCAGGACGAACGTATTTTCTCATCGGAGGACTTGGGGGTGCTGGCCAGCAAGGCGAGGTTTCTGATTGTACCTCGCGGGGCCGTCATGCTGGAGGAGGCACTGGCGACGACCGAAAAGCTCCGGAGCGTGACGCTTGTCACAGAATTGCTGAACCTCGACCAGCTTCCGAAACCACTCCACCTGCTCCTCCACCTCTCCTCCACACTGATCCGCCGCGCTGTGCAGGCCGGGCATTCGTTGGAGCGTTTTGTCCCGCAAGGTGCGGCCCAATTGATGCGCGAACAGCAGCTTTACCGACTGGAGGGGGCGGACCAATTCCTCAATGAATGGGAACTCAATTGTCGACGTCAGGAGCAGCAGCTTGAGGACTGTGCTGTTGCGATCAAGCAGTTACTCGACGAACGGGCACGGCAGCGCAAGCCCCATCACATCGCTGTGGTGGAAACCAGCAGCGGGGGCCGTGTCGCTGCGGCGTTCACCACGGTCTCCGGAATTTCCAAGCACTTCCTCGGCGGCGTGGTGCCCTATGACAGCCGGGAGAAGGCGCGCCTGCTGGAACGCCCCGTCACTGGCTCCAGCGTGACTGCGGCTATGGCCGGCATCCTTGCCGAAGCCGGGGCACGTCGCAGCGGGGCGGATTTCACGCTCGCCGAAACCGGCATGGCCGGACCCTCCTCCCCGGAACGCCGCAGCCGCAAGCATGGGCAGTGTCACCTCGCCCTGTCGATTGACGGGAAACTCCACCACAACCGCCTCGACCTCAACCCGTTTTTAAGCCGCAAGGAGCATCAGCTTGGGTTCGCGCTGGAGGCTCTGCGCTGGTTCAAATCGGTGCTGGAATCCCGTGGCTGAGGTCCGATCGGTATGCCGGAACACTGCTTGCACCCATCGTTGTAATGAGAGGCAGAACTGAGGTGATGTTATGCCCGCACCACACCGGACGCTCCTAACGATGTTCTCGTGATGACGGAAGATTCAGACAAGGGAACCAGTTTGGAGTCGCTAGGCGAATCGCTACGGCAGCACGAGCAGGCCTTGACCTCCAGTCTGGGGGCGCTGGTGGAATGCCGTCGGCAGATGGACCACTCCCGCATGCGTTGTCAACGCCTGCTGGAGGCGAAAGCCGAAGCCGCTGAGGCGGTGCTTCCGGAGATCAACGCGACGCTCGACGAGGAAGTCCGGGTGCTGGACCGCGTGACTTACGATTACCTCAACCTGCTGGAAGAAGAGCGGCACTGGTTGCTGTTTTCCGTGCAGTGCCTCTACGAATCACAATTCCCCAAGGACGGGCTTTGGCGCTCCCTCTTCACCGAGACGTTGTGGGCGCAGGACATGGAACTCCGCAGCCGCTACCAAGAGCGTCGGCAGCAGTTGGAGTCACAGTTGTCGCCAGTCACCAACTCTCTTGATGGGGAAACCAAATGATGTCACAGTTCACCTCTGAAGCGTTTACGCCAGCCACCACACCCTCGCCCCTGCCACACGCTGTTCCGGTACGCGTGTACGGTCTGCTGGGGCGTTCCGGATTTATGACAATCACGATGGATCACGGTACACTGATCCGCAAGGATAGTTGTATTGCGCACGAGGAACATCGCTACCGCATTGTCTCGGTCCTTAAGTTGTGTGAGGGAGGATATTGTGTCAATGTTGTTCCTGAAACTTACAACGTTTGACGTGTATGGAACCGCGCATTCCATGCCTGTCACACCGAAATTTTTAGCAGAATACGAATCTGGCCTTGATTTTGTGATGGAAGAGCTTGATTTTATAATGGCAGAGACGGTATGGTTCTAATCTAATTTTATCCAGCCGTACTTGAACCCAGCAAATCTACGGAGACTTTCGATGCAGACTCGAACACTTTTACTCATTATCGCCACCACCTTTCTCCTCGCAGGCTGCCCGCCCGAGCCTAGTCCTCCCAAGGAAGAGGCCCCACCCGTGCAGGAAACTGCGGCCGCCGAGGAAGCAACTCCACCCGCGCAGGAAGTTGCGGCCACCAAGGAAGCAACTCCACCCGCGCAGGAAGTTGCGGCCACCGAGGAAGCGGCTCCCTTGGATTTTGACTTGGACGATCTCGAAGCGGTTCGGGAATTGACCGATGCCGAGCGCAAGGAAGATGCCGATTGGATTACGTCTCATGCCAACCGGATGGAGTTGATCGAGCAACTGACAACGGAGGATGTCAAAGAACGTGAGGAGGTCGCTGAGGCGAAAGTGAAGGTGGACACGGCCAAGGCCGAACTAGACGAAGCCGTTGAGCAGATCCTCAAAAAACGGACCGAACGCAAGGTCAAGAAGCTGTTTGAGGAAAAGATCGCAGGAAAACTCAAAAAAGACTCTAAGCTCACCGAGCAGGAGCTTAAAGAACTGCTGGTGAAGGCCGCTCAGGGTGAGTTGACCAAAGAGGAACTCAAGGAGGTGCTGACCAAGAAACTTGGACTCAGTGAAGAGGAGGTGGAAGAAATTGCCGCCGAAGGCCGGAAGCAGGCGCTTTTGGAAAAGGCACTTGAAGTGATCACGGATGAGAAGTTGAAGAAAAAACTTCTCGAAAAAGCCGCCAAAGGGGAACTCACTGAGGAAGAACTGAAGAAAATTTTGATTGAGCAAGGTGGACTGACCGAAGAGGAAGTCGAGGAGATCGCCAAGCAAGGCGAGGAAAAGGCGCTTTTGGCCAAAGTCCTCAAGGAAACCACCACCCTGACCGATGAGGAAATCAAGGAAGTGGTCGCCGAGGTTCAGCAAATCAAGCAGGAGACCGAGGAACTGCGCAAGCAAATCGCCGCCGCCACCTCTGCAGAGGAAGTCCAGAAGCTTCTTGAGGCCGCAGGCGGTTTGACCGCAGAGGAAATTGCCACCATTGTCAAGCAGAAGGAAGAGGTGCTGGCACTGGAGCACAACTTCTTGGAGGAGACCCTTGCGAAAATCTTCAGTCGGTTGAAGCGCAACCGGGAGTTGGGCATTGACGATGCCTTCTGCACCAACCAGAAAGCTGCCCTAGACAACTTGCTGGTTCGACCCTCGTACTTTGCAACAGATTCCTCCGTGATTGCCGAAGAAACGCGTACCCGAATCGACTATGATTTCGGAGTGCTGGAAGCACCCTTGGACGAGTACCTAGGAGTGCTGCTGGTGCAGATTGAGGGCAACGCCGACATTCGGGGCACCAACGCCTACAACAAGGCGCTGACTGAACGGCGCTGGACAGTTCCGATCCGGTTGCTCCGGAGCAAGTATTTTGGCAAGCGAGATCTGCGCGGCTTGAGCCGTGGGGAAGAGTGTCAACTTCCGGGAATCACTGGGGAGGTGTCCAAGAATTGGTGGAAGCGCAATCGCCGCACAGATTACATCTTCAAGCTAAGGTAGTCAAACAATGAACTTTCAGGATTTTATTGAGGCTGTCTTTCTCCACAGCGGCTTCATCACCCTCTCCGTCTTTCTGCTCCTGCTGGTGTTGTCCGTGATCACTTGGGGGCTGATCGTTGCCAAGACGTTGCAGCTCAAGAACGAGGATGCCAAGGACAAGGGTTTTGTGGCGCAGTTCAATCAAGCCGAGAACCTCCACGACTTCAGCGCAATGCAACGGGAGCGCGGCCCCATCGACTACGATTTGGGCATTGTCTTTGATGAGACCATGCGCATTGTGGATCGCTTCAAGCAGGAATTCCCGCGCATGAACTTCGTCGATCCTGTGATGGAGCCGGTCAAGGAGAACTTTGATCAAGTGGTGGGCCGCACGGTGGAGCGCATTGCCTTGCAGATGCAGGAACGCCGCGACAAGCACCTCGCAATTCTGGGAACCACCTCCAACATCGCCCCCTTCCTTGGGGTGTTTGGAACAGTGGTGGGGATCATCAACGCCTTTGCGTTGATTGGGAAGACCGGCTCGGCGGACCTTGCAGTGGTCGCGCCAGCGATCTCGGAGGCCCTGATTGCAACGGCGCTGGGCATTTTCGTGGCCATCCCATCTTCGGCGGCGTTCAACTTCTTTCAGTACCGCCTCCAGAATCTCTCTCAGTCCTTTGATCGCTTTGTCAATATCATGCTCAACCGCATTCAGGTGGAGATCTTGCTCAAGGATCACCAAGGCAAGAGTACAATGCTGACGGATTTCTAGGAGAATCCAATGGGTGGAGGCAGCGGACCGTCTGGAGGTCGGAAGATTGTTTCTGAGATCAACCTCACTCCCTTGATCGATACCTTGCTGGTGTTGCTGATCGTCTTTATGGTCACAGCCCCCGCAATCTCCCGCACGGTTGGGGTGCGGCTCCCCAAGGCCAAATCCAGCACCGCACCCCGCGTCCCTTCTCCCTCTGCCGAGATCGACTTCCTGACGGTAGGACTTAAGCCTGACGGCGGGGTGGTTTTGGAAACTCAGGAATACTCCTTGGATGAGTTCTTCGAGCAGTTCCCCGGGCACGTCAAGGATCGGGAACTGGAGAAGATCTTTTTACAAGCCGACCGCACAGTGCAGTACGCGCAGCTTGTTAAGGTGATGGTGTACCTGCGTGACCAAGGACATGAAAACATCGGGTTGGTCTTTGAGGAAAAGTGATCCTCCACCACAACGCCTTCAACCCGGTCCACCTCAAGGCATCGCTCAAGGCCGGGCTGCTGATCTCCTTTCTGGCCCACAGTGCCGTCGCAGGGGCGATGATGTGGTTTGGCAGTGGCGATCCCGCACAATCCAAGCAAGAGGAATTTGAGGCGCTAGAGGCGAAGTCCGTTGCCGTCAACGCACTTTCGGCGGATGAAGTCCGCGCCCTGATCGCTGCCCTCGAAAACCCAGACGCACCCATTGGGGAAGCCACTTCTCCAGGGACCGGAGGAGAACCCGAGACCACCTCTGCGCCTGCGGCATCGGCAACGGAAGCAACTCTTGCTCCCACGCCGGAAGCGACCGCCACCAAGGTTGTCGAGCCAACCCCAAAACCGGAGCCTGCTCCCGAACCGGAACCCGCACCTGTTGCCGAATCCAAGCCTGCACCGGAACCCAAACCCACTCCAGAACCCGCATCAGAGCCGAAACCGGAGCCTGCCCCCGCATCAACTCCGGAGCCTGCCCCGGAACCAGAACCGAAACCAGAGCCTGCCCCGGAACCAGAACCCGCACCGACTCCGGAGCCGGTGCGGAAACCAGAGCCGAAACCGGAGCCTGCCCCCGAACCGGAACCGGAGCCTGCCTCGGAACCAGCCCCCGAACCGGAGCCTGCCCCGGAACCAGAACCGAAACCAGA
>LWDU01038490.1_pt1 | contig 21557 bp, 25 predicted proteins | sample 727161 | NCBI WGS metagenome assembly LWDU01 (sample SAMN04566230, study PRJNA314399) | hydrothermal vent metagenome | isolation source: deep sea hydrothermal plume seawater | place: Mexico: Gulf of California, Guaymas Basin | collected 2004-07-11
CAGGGGGCTTGCCCGTAATCGTTCAAGCAACTCTTGTTGTTTGCGTTCGTGCTCTGCAAAAAAATCTTCCGACATAGCTGGTGCAGCGCAATTTGTCGGATTTGATATTCGAAGTAAAGTGAGAAAAGAATGCCCAAGGACAACCGGCGCCTCAACTTTTCCTTGCGGTGGAGCCCATCTTTGCGCATCTTGCGCGGCTTTATGTTGACGTTGGCGGGAGTGGAAAAATCATTTGGCGGGCGCACGCTGTTTAGCGAGGCTTCGTTGCAGCTGAATCGTGGCGATCGCTTGGGCCTCGTGGGGCCCAATGGCGCGGGGAAGTCCACGCTGTTCAATCTCATCCTCGGCGAGGAATCGGTCGACAAAGGCAAGGTGGAACGCCTGCGCAATCTCGATCTCGGCTTTCTGCCGCAGGAAAGTTTGCCGGTGAAGGACGGTACGGTGCTGGAATTGGCGCTGTCGTTTTCGCCGGAATATCTCGTGGCGCGCGGGAAAATTTTGCGCGGCGAACACGTGGAGCCGGAGGAGTACGATCTGTACAACGAAAAGGGCGGCCCGCAGCTCGAGGCCAAGGCCAAGCGCATACTCGCCGGCTTGAGCTTTCGCGATAGCGACCACGACCGCCCCGCGCGCGAGATGAGCGGCGGCTGGATTATGCGCGCGCATCTCGGCCGCTTGCTGGTGCAGGAGCCGGATTTGCTGATGCTCGATGAGCCGACGAACCATCTCGACCTCGAGGCGTTGATTTGGGTGCAGGAGTATTTGAAGAATTATCCCGGCGCGATTTTGATGATTTCCCACGACCGCGAGTTTATCAACCAACTCGTGCACGGCATCCTCGAGATTCGCCGCGAGCGGTTGTTTCGCTGGACTGGAAATTACGATTCGTTTTTGCAACAACGCGACGCGCACGAGAATCAGCAACTTGCCGCTCACAAAAATCAGCAGCGCCAGATTGATCATCTGCAAACATTCATCACCCGTTTCGGCGCGAAGAACAAAGCAAAAGCAAATCGACCGCATGAAGGCCACGATGGTGGACGCGCCGCAGGGCGAAGATCGCCGGATGAAAGGCTTCCGTTTTCCGCAACCCGAACGCAGCGGCCAACGCGTGCTCACGCTCAAGGGCATCGATTTCGCGTATGGCGACAACGAGGTGTATCGCGGAATGGAAATCGAAATCGAGCGCGGCCAACGCACCGTGCTTGTGGGCCCCAACGGCGCGGGCAAATCGACGCTGTTAAAACTCCTTGCCGGCGTGCTGAAACCGCAGGCCGGCCAGCATCTTCCGGGGCATAATTGCAAGAGCGGTTACTTTTCGCAAAACCGCGTGGACGTGCTTAACCCCAGCGCCACCGTGCTCGAGGAAGCACTCGACACTCCCGAACGCCTCACCGAAGAACACGCCCGCACCGTGCTCGGCTCATTTCTCTTTCGCGGCGACGACGTTTTCAAACGCGTGGGCATCCTCAGCGGCGGCGAAAAGAGTCGGCTCGCGCTCGTCAAACTTCTGCTCGATCCGCCAAACCTTTTGTTGATGGACGAGCCCACCACCCACCTCGACATCGCCAGCATCGATGCCCTCATCACCGCGCTCAAGCAATACGAAGGCACGCTTGTTTTCATCAGCCACGACGTTCATTTCATCCGATTGATTTCTGAGCAAACCGTCCACGTCAACGCCGGCCGCCTGCGCACCTTCCCCGGCGGGTACGATTATTATCTGCAAAAGACCCACGCCGAAACCGCCCGCGCCGGCCTCACCGGTGGTGCCAAAGCCGTCGCTACAAATCCTGCGAACGCCGCGCCCGTCAACAAAGGCGACCAACGCGCCCGCAAACGCGCCGAAGCCGAAGCCCGCAACGCCAAAAGCCGAGACCGGCGCGGCATCGAAACCGAAGTCAAACGCCTCGAAAAAGAAATCCAAAAAGCCGAAGCCCAAATCACAAAACTCACCGTCGAGCTGGAAGATCCCGAAACCTACGACAACCCCGGCCGAGCCATGACCATCAACCGAGAACTTACCACCGCCCAATCCACCCTCGACTGCCTCACCCCCGAATGGGAAAAAGCAGCGGGTAAGTTGGAGGCTTTCGAGTAGCGGTTATTCGCCGTCACCATCCGGAGATTGGCCCACCGCTTGCAGGCATTCTTCGTCGGTCATATCGCGGCAAGCCGGCGGGTGGATTATTGACGGCGTCGCTCACTAGAGCTCTTTAATTTTAATATTGCGGAAGTAGAGGTTGTTGGGCTCGCCGTGGTCTTGCAGACCGATGTAGCCCTCGAGCGGACGGTCTTTCACCGGAGTTTTATCCAGTTGAATGTCGACGATCTGTTCGCCGTTCAGTTTCACCTGCAGGTGGTGACCCTTGCAGGTGACGATCATGGTGTTCCATTCTCCGGGTTTCTTGGACATGTTTTTGGAGGCGCCCACCGCGCTGATGATGCCGCCATGATCGTGTGGCCCCACTTTCTTTTTGCCGAATGAATCGAGTACTTGCGCCTCAATACCGGTCTTCACGGGGTTGTCGCGGTCGCGCACGCGGAAGTAAATGCCGCTGTTACCCTTGGGCGGGTACTTGTATTCCACGTGCAGCACAAAATCCTTATAAGTGCGCTTCGTCCAGAGGTAGGCCTTGTAGCGTTGCCAGCCCTTTTCGCCTTTGCGCGGTTGGATGAGCACTGAGCCGTCCTTTTGCGGGAGCCAGTTGCCGGTGGTCTGCCAGCCGGTGAGGTCTTTGCCGTTGTAAAGTGTTACCCAGCCTTTTTCCTTGGCCGAAACCAGAGGCGCGAGGGCGATGAGTATGACAAGAAACAATTTCTTCATGATTGGTACCTACTTGAGTTCAATGATCTCCAGATTGCGCCAGCAGACTTCGAAGGGCCCCGCTTTTTTACCGATGCCGTGCACTTGCAGGCCGATAAATCCCTTGGGGTGGCTCTTGAATTTTGCTTCATCGGTGAGGTCGGAAATCTGTTTTCCGTTGATCCAAACCTGAATGCGCGTGCCCTGCGCGAGCACGCGGAAGGCGTTCCATTGGCCGTCCTTGAAGTGCTTGTGGGGGATGAGTTTTGCCTTGGGCGTCATCCAGCCGCCCGCCGCCTCGCCGTAAATGTAACCGGCCTCCGCGCCCTTCGCGCCGCTGGCCTCGATCTCCACTTGCGGGCCGTTCACGCGCCCCTTGGGGCCGCCGCGGGTTTGGGAGCGGATTTGCACGCCGCTGTTGAGCTTGTTGTCCACCTTCACTTCAAACTTCAAATCAAAGTTGCCGTACAACTTATCCGAGCACAGAAACGAATTCGGGCTGCCCTCTTTCGTTTTGCCGATTATGATGCCTTTCTCCACGCGATACGTGGCTGTGCCGTTGAGCTGCGTCCAGCCCTTGAGCGTTTTGCCATCGAAGATGGGCGTGTAATCCTTGTCCTTCGCCAAAGCGGAAAAGGTGAGGGCCAATAATATAACAGTAGTAAGGAAGTGCTTGGTCATGAGAAAAATTCTGGCCTCACAGCCGCCGTTCGTCAATGCCCGAAATGTGCTGTCGCGCTGCGTTATCGACAAAACCTCAGTCACCCACTAAAACTGCCTCACCGAATTTATGGACAGCACGATTTTTTGTGGCGGGATTCCCGCCTTGATGACGCCTTGCGGCGAGGACCGCGCGCCGAACACTGCCGCGTTGGTGCGCAAGGCGCAGGAGTTGATGGGCGCGGGGATGAACGCCGTGGTGTACTGCGGCTCGATGGGTGATTGGCCGTTGCTTACCGATGCCCAACGCCAAGCCGGCGTGGCCGCGCTCACTGATGCCGGCGTGCCGGTTATCGTGGGCACGGGCGCGGTGAACACTCGCACGGCAGCCGCCCACGCAGCGCACGCGCAGGAGATTGGCGCACGGGGGTTAATGGTCATCCCGCGATTGCTTTCGCGCGGCACTTCGCCTGCAGCGCAGCGCGAGCACTTTGCGGCCATCCTTGGTGCGGCACCGGAACTGCCCGCAGTGATTTACAACAGCCCCTACTACGGCTTCGAGACGAAGGCGGATTTGTTTTTCGATTTGCAGGGTGAGTTTTCAAACCTCGTCGGCTTCAAGGAATTCGGCGGAGCGGAGGCATTGAGTTACGCCGCCGAGCACATTACCAGCTGCGACGAAAACCTCGTGCTGATGGCCGGCGTGGACACGCAAGTGTTTCACGGTTTTGTGAATTGCGGTGCGCGCGGCGCCATTACCGGCATCGGCAACTGCCTTCCCACCGAAGTGCTGCACTATCTCAAACTCTGCGAACGCGCCGTCGCCGGCTGCGCGCGCTCACGCGCATTCGCCCGTGAACTCGAGCAGGCGTTGCAAGGTGCTCTATTACAAACACCTCCTCGTCCTGCTCGGCGACAGTGACTACGAACATCACTTCAACGAGACTGACAAACTAAGCGAAAGCCAACGCAAATACGTCGAAGCACAGCTAAAAGTTTTCCAAAACTGGTGGGCCAATTGGGAGGGGAAGAAATAAGCCGTGGGTGAGTAGAGGGTGAGTTGGAATTGGAGACCCTCGTTAAACCGGTGTTTTTGTCAAAACAGGCCAAAACGGCTACTTTTTGCTGAAAATAGGCTTTTATGACGTACGTCACGAGAGGGGGGACGTTGTGCATATCTGTTGTGACGTACATCACGAGAGGGGGGATGGAGTGCATTTGCGGCGTGCAGTACGGCACGAGAGAGGTGGCGTTGTGCATATCTGATGTGATGCGCGGCACAAACAGGGTGGCGAAGTGCAGCAGTCTCGTGGAGCAATGGAGATCATTCATGTAGCATGGAGGACGTCGAAAGGATTTGCCTGCTCAACACTCACAATCCACGACATCAATGAGCGATACTAATTCCAAAATCAACCGGGCCGTGTGGATGGATATCCTCGTGGCGGATCTCGATCGTCCATTCGGGTTTGTCGATGAGTTCCCACGCGCTATTGAAACAATGCGCGGAGAAAAATTGATGGGCTTTGGCGGAATCGAAGTCGGGCATGGCGTGCCCGTTGGTTAGCTTGCCTCGGGCGCGTTTTCAAGAAAATCCACTTGGCCGGTTTCAATGGAGTATTCGGCACCTACGATTTGGAGGTCGTGATTTTGCACGAGGTTTTCGAGGATGGCGGAGCCGTGGCGGAGTTGGTCGACGGAGGCGCGGACGTTGGCGAGCATGGCGTCGTGCAGCAGCTCGTCGTGATCACGGTCGCTGCCGTTGGCGAAGAGGGGCTCTACGGAGGGCCGGATGCGGTCGACGATGGAGGCGAGGTTGGGTGAGTGGATTTCGTCGGGGTTTTCGAGTTCCTCAACGGTGGCCTCGATGGCGGCGCAGTTTGAATGGCCGAGCACGACGACCAGCCGCGTGCCGTAGCGTTCGGCGGCGAATTCAATGCTGCCCACTTGCGAGGGCGCCACGATGTTGCCGGCCACGCGGATGACAAAGAGGTCGCCGAGGCCGTGGTCGAAGACAATCTCCAGCGGCACGCGCGCATCGGAGCAGCCGAGCACAATGGCAAAGGGCTCGTGGCCTTCCATCACTTCAGCGCGCCGCTCGCGGCTGGTGAGGTCTTTCACCACGCGCCCGCCATTGACGAAGCGTTGGTTGCCTTCCTTGAGTTGCTGAAGTGCTTCGTTGGCCGAAATCATTATCGGCGGGGAACCTAACCCGTCGCGGCCTGTGCGTAAAGCCGTGGCTGTTTCCAGCGTGTCATGCTTCCAGCGCTTCGCACTCGCGCTTGAGGTTTTCCAGCTCCTTTTGCTGCGCGTCGCATTCGCCGCCCATTCCCTCGCCCAGCGGGAGAGGGAATGGGTGAGGGAGAACGCTTCGGAATTATTGGTGCGCCCAAGCTTTACCGCTGAAACCGGCTGCGGCCTCGGCTGCTTTGATGGCTGCTGCGGCCGCGCGATTGTGGGCGTCCGCCTCGGTGATTGCCGCCTCCGCCTCCGTTGCGTCGGCCACCGCCACCACCGCCGCCGCCGCCACGACCGCGGCCGAAGTTTTTCGGTGCGGGTTGGCTGGAGTGGTAGGCGCGTTCGCAGTGAAATGGATGCTCCATTTCGGCGGGGACTTCCTGATCGAGCAGGCGCTCGATGCTGCGCAGCAATGAAATCGCGTTGCCGTCGCTGCCCGCGCGGGCGGTGCGGCCGATGCGGTGCACGTAGGTTTCGGCCTCCATCGGGAGGTCGTAATTAATCACGTGCGTGATGTCGTCGACATCCAATCCGCGCGCGGCGACGTCTGTGGCGACGAGCACTTGAAAGCGCCCGCGCTTGAAACCATCCAGCGCGCGTGTGCGGGCGGCCTGCGTTTTATTGCCGTGAATGGCGGTGCAACTGATGCCGGCTTTTTCCAAAGTCTCCGCCACGCGATTGGCTTGATGCTTCATCTGCGTAAAAATCAGCGCCTTGCCGACGGGGAATTTTTCGAACAACGCAATCAACAGCGCATTCTTGTCCTTCTGCCCGACGAACAAAACTTGTTGCTTGATGCTTTCCAGCGTCGGTTCGTCAGGCGCAATGGCGACGCGCACGGGGTCGGTCACCATCGTGTGGGCGAGCTGCACCATCTTGGGCGTCATCGTGGCGGAGAAAAACAGCGTCTGCCGTTCCGCCGGCAGTTTGCCGATCACGCGTTGGATGTCGGGGATGAAACCCATGTCGAGCATGCGATCCACTTCATCGAGCACGAAAATTTCTACCTCGTGCAATTTGATGTGGCCTTGCTGCATCAGGTCGAGCAAGCGGCCCGGCGTGGCGACGAGAACATCGACGCCGCGCTTCAGCGCGTTCACTTGGCGGAATTGATTCACGCCGCCAAAGATGACCGTGTGGTTGAGGCGCAAAAAACGGCCGTACGTTTTCAGGCTGTCGCCAATTTGCGCGGCGAGTTCGCGAGTGGGCGCAAGGATGAGCGCGCGCGGGCAGCCCTTGTTGGGCCGACGCGGTTCGCTGGCGAGCTGTTGCAAGAGCGGCAGCGTGAAGGCCGCCGTTTTGCCGGTGCCCGTTTGCGCGCTGCCAAGCAAGTCGCGCCCATCGAGCAAATGCGGAATGCACTCCGCCTGAATTGGCGTGGGGTCGCTATAACCTTGCGCGGCGACGGCCTTTTGCAGCTCCGGCACTAACGTGCCAAACACTCCGCGCGGCCGGCCGGTGTACTCCGGCTTTTGCTTTTGCGGTTGGGATTCAAATTGGGAATCGGATTGAGAACGCGATTGCCGCGGTTCTGAGTCAAAACGGGATTCACGGGATTCAAATCGCGAATTGGAATTACTCGAATTCCGCGATTTACCATTGGAGGATTTGGAGACACTACGTCCCCTGCGCGCGCGAGGCGCGTATTCGTTTACTTTCATTATTTTCCTGGTCCGGCGTGTTATAAACTCTCTACCCGCCGGACGCGTGGAAAAGAACGAGCCGAATGTTTCGGCGACTAACTCAGTTAAAAGGCCAAACCGAACAGCAGGGCTTTTAACCTGAATCGGAATGTATTCGCATATGCAGGCAAAACATAACCGCCTGCGCGAAAACCTCGTGAGCGGCGGTGTTTACAGGAAGCGAGTGGCCGATGCAAGCACAAATTCAATTATTTTGAGCGTTCACAATCTAAACCGCCGTTCCGAGGATTAGCAGCGAATCCTCGGGATGTTCAGAAAAACCCGAAATACGCGAGTGACTTTGAATTAATAAATCCGTAATTCGGTTGGTTCCAGCATTTCCAACGGCCAACAAAATGACTTTTGGCGGGGAGCCACGGTGCAGGCTGAGCTGCCGAAAATCGCCATCCTTGGAAACGATAACAAAATCCTGCTGCATCCACGTGCACGGTGCTCGGAAATTGGCCGGCCAACTTCGCTGCCAACCGGTGGCTCAGATTTTCATCCAGCAGCAGCTTCACGCCACGATGCCCGAGGCCAATCGACGTTCACGCGCGGCTGCAAAGGCGAGGGCCGCACGGAGGTGCTCGGATGTGAGCGCAGGGAAGTCCGCAATAATCTGCTCATCCGACATGCCGCCCGCCATATATTCCAGCACGTCGTACACCGTGATGCGCGTGCCTTTGAAGCACGGCTTGCCGCTGCGCACCTCCGGCGAAATCTCAATGTAATCCAAGTCGCTCATGCTGAAAAGATAACGGCCTAGACAAAAAAATGCAAGGCAATCGCGCGGCCTCTACGAATCCATCAACCCGTGTCGCTGGGTCATTGTGCTGGCGAAGCTGAAGCCGGCGACTTGCCAAAACCAGACGCTCGAAAACAGAAATCCCACGCCCAACCCGAGCAACCCCAAAAACGAACACGCCAGCGCCGCCAATGCAATGCCCCATGCCCGCCAATAACCGCGCCCGCCCTGCAATACGCGCGAAAGGGCGCGGAAGGGATTGAAAATTTCCCGCAGTTCAAACTCGCGGCAGTAGTGCGTCATGTAGCCCGGGATGGCGAGCGTGGCCAAAACAAAGAGCACGATCGCTGCAACCAGAAAGCCCCACGCGCCGCCGTTATAAAAAACAAAACCACACGCCGTCGCCGGCAAATAATAATAGGCCATCCCCGCAAACGTAACGAGGCCGTGCCGGAACAGCCCCGGGTAATTCACCCACGCCGGCCACGCGCCGCGCCACCGCTGATTGCAACGGAAACCGAAACGAAGAGTTCAACGAAAGCGGCGTGTGAAGGTCGATGGGCGTCACTAGTTTGGTTTTCTGACTAAACATCGCAGCTTGTGGTTTTGATATAGGCAATTACCATTTGCCGATGCAACCGCAAACTGATCGGAGGACATTTTTAGGTGCGTTGACGGCGGGGGCGGTTGCGGCGCCTTTGCTTTCGGCGCGGCTGAATGTGATTGGAAAAATTGATTCGCACTTTTCACCACCGAAGGAATGGCGGGGAAAGTTCGGGGAGTTCCGATCGCCACTGACTTTTAACGATGGCTCCACGGTGAAAACGGCGGCGGATTGGGCGCGGCGGCGGTTGGAGATTCGGGGGGATTGGATGCGACTGTTGGGGCCGTGGCCGGAGCTGATTGCGGAGCCGAAGGTGGAAGTGCTCGAAATCAAACGGCGGGAGAATTTTCGGCAACTCAAGATGCGGTTTAAGTGGACGCCGGTTGAGTCCACAACCGGCTATTTGCTTATCCCCGATGGCCGAGGCAAACGGCCGGCGGTGGTGACGGTTTTTTATGAGCCGGAGACGGCCATCGGCCTTGGCAAAAATCCGCATCGGGATTTCGCGCTGCAACTGGCGCGGCGCGGGTTTGTGGCGTTGTCCATCGGCACCACGGCGACGACGAACAACGGCACGTACGCCAGTTATTTTCCATCGATAAAAAACGCCACCGTGCAGCCGCTCTCGATGCTCGGCTGCGCGGCGGCTAATGCGTGGCACGTGCTGGCGCAGCGACCGGAGGTGGACGCCCAACGCATCGGCATCGTCGGCCATTCGTACGGTGGCAAGTGGGCGATGTTCGGCTCGTGTTTGTTTGAGAAATTTGCCTGCGCGGCGTGGTCGGATCCCGGCATCGTTTTCGACACGCGCCCGAGCGTGAATTACTGGGAACCGTGGTACCTCGGTTATCACCCCAAACCGTGGCGCAAACGCGGCGTGCCCACCGCCGCCAATCCCGCGCGCGGGTTGTACCCCAAACTGCTCGCCGCCAAGCGCGACCTCCACGAACTGCACGCGCTAATGGCCCCGCGACCGTTCCTCGTCAGCGGCGGCTCCGAGGATGGCCCGCATCGTTGGGAAGCCCTCAACCACGCAATCGCCATCAACGATTTGCTCGGCGTAAAAAACCGCGTCGCGATGACCAATCGCCCGAACCATTCGCCGAATGAAAAAAGTAACGCGGTGATTTACAGTTTTTTCGAGCGGTTTTTGAAGGGGTGAACACGCCTCCACAAAGAGCGCCAAGGGCGCGTTGCCATACTAGCCTAGGGCATCGCCCTAGGATCTCACGCGGCAACATTCAATGGAGCGCCATCGGTGCGGCACATCGGATACCGGGGGCAACGGTGGGCCGGGCCTTCAGCCCTCCCTGTCGTATTACCCTCGTTTCCTAGGGCGTTGCCCTAGGCTAATATGGATGGCGCCTTTGGCGCTTTGCGTTCTCGAGGGTTTTCCTCTCGGTTGATTTGTGTTATGGATTCGCCGTGATTCGTTTTTTGAACAATGTTGTGTTCGCGGTTGTGCTGATTGTCTGGACTGCTTCTTGCACCGGTCCGCTCGCGTCTGCCCCGAATGCCACCCTCGTGGTTTTGAAATCCGGTAGTTGACCCAACGGAGCGCGTGCGGTCGCACGTTTGCGGGAGGTTTTGGCGGAGCACAAGATTTCGCAGCCCATCCGCATTCAGGATATTTCCACCGAAGAAGAGGCGGTGCGGCATCGTTATCTTGGCAGCCCCTCCATTCGGATTCATGGGCTGGATATTGATCCCGAAGTGCGCGGCTTCGATGACTACGGCCTCGGCTGACGCCGCTACCCGGACGCCGGCGGCGTGCCGACCAAAGCCATGATGCTCAATGCCCTCCGCGAGGCGGGGTTGGTTGATTGAAGTTTAATGAACACGGATATTCACGATGCACAGGATGAAGAATCCTGAATATCCTGCTCATCTGTGTTAAAGCAAACTTCTAGAAATCCGCGGAGTGGATGTTGATCCTTGCTGAACCGTGCGGGGTGTTTAACCCAAAGCTCCGCCTGCAGGGGTGTTCTCAATTAGTGAGAGTCGCCCCTAGGCGGGTTGGAGTTGTTGAGTGAGGCGAAGGTTAGACAACCTTCACGCTGGAAGCCTGCGGGCCTTTACGGCCTTCGGTTTCCTCAAACTCAACGGCATCACCTTCCTGAAGTTGGCCGCCATCCACCTCGTTGATGTGGACGAACAAATCTTTGCCGCCGTCATCGGGTTGGATGAAACCGAAACCTTTTTGGTCGAAGAACCTAGCTACTTTTCCTGTTGGCATAATCTTATTTTTGTTAACTCGCCTTGCTGGCGATGCGCGGAGAGTGCCCGAAAACGCGGGGATGGCAAGCGAAATCCGGAGAAATTCTCGGATGGGCGGTCGCACCATTGGCTTTTGGGGGCGATGGGTGTTTAGTTTGAGAACGCAATGAGCATTACCGTACAACTCGAATTACCCGAATCCGTGGTCAAAGAAGCCCGTGAAAATGGTCTTTTGGAGCCGGAACGGTTGGCAAATTTGATTGCCCGCGAAGTTTGTGAGCTGGACGGGGAAAATTTTTTCCAAACCGCGCGGGAGCTTCGCGCCCATTCCGGCGAGCCGATGAGTTACGGGGAAATTCAAGAGGAGATCGACGCAGTGAGAGAGGAACAGCGCCGCGATGAGGGTGGTCATTGACAACAACCTTCTCATCTCTGCAATGCTGTGTGGCAGGAGCCCGGGGCGGTTGCTGGGAGCAGTAACATTAGGATTGCCTTTCGCGTGGCTTGCGCCAACATCGCGGCACACATGAAACGCATTTTTTCTTTGTTCACGTTGTTGTTGCTGGCCGCTTTTTTGAAGGCGGAGGACACGCGCTGTTATGAACTGCGCATTTACACGGCCAACGAGGGCAAGCTCACGGCGCTCCAGGCGCGCTTTAAAGATCACACGTGCAAGCTGTTTGAAAAACACGGGCTCACCAATGTGGGCTACTGGGTGCCGGTTGATAAATCCGATAGCCGATTGATCTATGTGATTAGTTCACCCAATCGAGCTGCACACAAGAAATCATGGCAGGCCTTTCTGAATGATGCAGATTGGAAAAAGGCTTATAAGGCCTCAACCAAAGATGGTGCGTTGGTAGCCAAGATCGATAGTACTTTTATGGGTGCTACCGATTACTCGCCCGTCGTGAAGCCTGTCATAACCAAGGATATCCGTGTGTTCGAACTGCGCACCTATACTACGGCCCCTGATCGGTTGAAGAATCTGCATGCGCGATTCCGCGACCACACCTGCAAGATTTTCGAGAATCATGATATGACTAATGTCGCCTACTGGACGCCGATGGATGCCAACAAGGGAAAATCCAATACGCTGATCTACATCATTTCCCACTTCGGCACAACGGATCAGGCCAAAAAGAACTGGAGAGGCTTTGGTGGCGATCCGGCTTGGCAAAAAGCCCGCGTTACCTCAGAGGCCGATGGAAAAATCCTCGCCAAACAGCCGGTGCGTCTTTACCTCAACGCCACGGATTTTTCGCCCATTAAATAAACACAGATTTTCACGATGCTCAGGATAATGAATCCTGAACATCCTGCTCATCTGTGTTCAACTTCAAACAATATTGCATTGGTCGCTGGCAAGCGAACGTGTAGAGTCACGCGCGGAGGGGGCCTCCGGTTCCCAATTTTAAGATGAATAATATTTTGGACTTAAAACGAAAGAGCAAAACTTGAATCCACAAAAGCGGGAAGTCATCGCGGGCATGGAGGGGTTTGTCTCCGGCCAGCTTGGGTTGCTGGATTCACTGGAGGAGTGCTGGCAGCCGCAGGATTTGTTGCCGGATCTGACTGCCGGAGATTGGTCAGAGCGAATGGAAAAATTCCGCGAGCCCGCAATGGGATTGTCCGATGCTGTGCTGGTGGTGTTGGTGGGCGATATGGTGACGGAAGAGGCGCTGCCCACTTACCAATCATTGCTGAATGGCTTCGAGGGCATTGGCGACAAAACGGGCACTGACAAAAGCCCTTGGGCGCAATGGACGCGCGGCTGGACGGCGGAGGAAAATCGGCACGGGGATTTGCTTAACAAATATCTGTACCTCACCGGTCGCGTGGATATGCGAGCGGTGGAGCTGACGATTCAAAATTTATTGCGTAACGGGTTTGATCCCAGTACCGCGCAGGATCCGTACAAGGGATTTGTTTACACCTCGTTTCAGGAACGGGCCACCAAGATTTCGCACAAGAATGTCGCCCAGCTCGCGCGCGCGGAGGGGGACAAACATTTGCAGGGCATTTGCCGCGTCATCGCCACGGACGAAGCGCGCCATGAAAAAGCGTACACAAATTTTATGGGGCACATTTTCGAGCAAGACCCCAACGGCGCGGTGCTGGCGTTTCGCGATTTAATGCGCGACCAAATCGTGATGCCCTCGCACCTGATGGAGGATGGCGCGGGCCCCGGCTTGTTCGAAAGTTTCTCCACCGTCGCGCAGCAACTCGGCGTGTACACGGCGAAACATTACGCGGAGATTGTGAAGCACCTCGTCCGCCGCTGGGATGTGGAGCACTTGGCCGGCCTCACCGGTGAGGCGGCGGAGGCGCAGGATTATTTATGCCGACTCGGCGCGCGTTATGCAAAATTGGCCGAGCGAAGTCTGAGCCGCCAATCCAAAGTAGAGTCGCGAGAGTTCAGTTGGATTTTCAATCGGGCGGTGTAAAACCACTCAGGTTCGAACACAGATATTCACGATGCATAGGATAACGAATCCTGCCCATCTATGTCCAAACCTTCTTGAATATCCACGCCCAACGGCAATCCAATGGGAATGCGCAAAGGCCAATGGATTTTTGTAACGACGCTGCTTTTCGCGCAATGCGTGGCGGCGGCGGATGCGTTGCCTTTGCACGTGCGCATCGATCGCCACGTGGTGGCGGGGCAAGTCGGCCCGCTGGCGGGCGTGGCGAGTGATGGCGAATTCATCCGCCGACTGCATCTCGATCTCACCGGCCGCATTCCCTCCAGCGCCGAGGCGCGCGATTTCATTGATAACAAGTCGCCCACCAAACGCCGCGAGGCCATCGACCGCCTGCTCGCCTCGCCGGAATACGCGCGGCACTTGGCCACGGTGTTCGACGTGATGCTGATGGAGCGCCGCGCGGATAAATACGTGAAGACCCCCGCGTGGCGCAGTTATCTGCGCGATGCGTTTGCCGCCAACAAACCGTGGGACGCGATGGCCGGCGAAATCATCGGCACCGACGGCAACCGCACCGGCATCCCGCACGCCGCTGCAAAATTCATCCTCGATCGCGAAGCCGAGCCCAATCTCGTCACCCGCGACCTCGCCCGCAAATTTTTCGGCATGGACCTCCAGTGCGCCCAATGCCACGACCATCCGAACATCGACGATTATTATCAGCGCGACTACTACGGGATTTATGCCTTTGTGGGTCGCAGCTTTGTGTTCCGGCCCAACGCCAAGAAACCCGCCGTGCTCGCCGAGCGCGCCAGTGGCGAGGCCAAATTCAAGAGCGTCTTCACCGATGTCTCCGGCGGCATGCGTCCGCGTGTCCCGGCTGGCTTTGAAATCCCCGAACCCCTCTTTGCCCCCGGCGATGAATGGCAGGTCGCACCCATTCCAAAAAATAAAAAAGTCCGTGGCATTCCTAAGTACAGCCGCCGCGCCCAACTCGCCAAACACGCCGCGTCCAGCTCGTACTTCCGCCGCAACATCGCCAACCGCTTGTGGGGCCAAATGATGGGCCGCGCGCTGGTGGAGCCGCGCGACGGTTTGCACACCGCCAATCCCGCGTCGCATCCGGCGTTGCTCGGAATTTTGGCGGAAGACTTTGCCTCCATGAAATTTGATGTGCGCGCTTTCCTGCGCGAGCTGGCTTTATCCCAGACGTACCAACGCCAATTCGATTTGCCAATACGGATGAAATCCACAACCCCGATCGCCACGCTGGAGGCCGAGCAGAAAAAAATGAGCGCCGAAACCGAGGCCGCGCAGGCCACCTTCGACAAGGCGCACGAGGCGCTCGCCATCGCCCGAGGCGAACGCTTCACCGCGCAGGGCGCTCTCGACAAAACCCTCAAGCCCGTCACCGCCGCCAAGAAAGCCAGCGATGCCGCCGCCAAGGCATTGGCCGCCGCGCAAAAAAAACAGACCGACAAACAAGCCGCGCACAAAAAAGTGGGCGCGCTCGCCGTCCAAGCCAAAGCTGTGGCCGATGAATTTAAGGAGGACAAGGAATTGGCCGACCTCTCCGCCAAGTTCAAAGCCAAAACCACCAAGCTGGCCACCGAGATTGTCGCCGCGCAAAAGGACACCACCACCAAAACCGCCGCCGCCAAGACTGCAACTGATAAACTGAATGCCGCACAAAAAACCAGTGACGCCGCCCGCGCCAAATGGGCGGTGTTCGATAATAAAGTGCAGTCGCTCGACCGCGAATGGCAAGCCGCCGCCCGCGTCCGCGAACGCGCCAAGCACGCCGAAGCCCTCGCGGTTCGCCAATTGGAAGACGCGCAGGCAATGGTCGTGCTTGCGCAATCGCAATCCGCCCAAGCCGTCGCCCTCGCTAAGGTGAACGATGCCACGAAAACATGGGCCGCCGCCAAGGCCGCGCTCGTCCCGCTCAGTGCCGCATTGGCCAAGGTGCGATTGCCGCGCGAGGCCGCGCAAAAGGAGCACGCCGCCGCTGTGCAAGTTTTGGCCGCGGCGCAAAAATTGCTTTCTGAAAAACAGACCCACGCAAAAAACGTCGCCGCCGCCTTGGCCGCCGCCACGGCGAGCGCCAAGCTCGCAGTCGAGATTGCTGCGTTGGCCACCAATCAATTCCTCGCCCCCGTCACCGAACTGCAAGCGCCCGTGAACAATGCCGCCGCCCGCTCGCGGGAAGCTATTTCGACGCTGAAAATTTTGCAGGGCGTAATGGATCGGGATGTGGCGATCGCACAGCAAAAATCAAATGGCCGCGCCGCCATCGAAAAAACCGCCAAGGCGAAACTGGATTCCGCCACAGGTGCCGTGACGATCGCCGGGGCAAAGTTGGCGGCGGCACAAAAGCGCGCGCGGGAATTAGCCGCGAAGTTGGCCGACACGCAAACGCTCGCCACCGAGGCCCGCGCGGCGGTGGATTCGGCGACGGAAAAACTGGGCCGTCGGTGGGCAAGGAATTTTGGAGTGGGCGGTTTCACGCATCTCACGCCCGAACAACTTTGCTGGAGTATGCTGGAGGCGAGCGGCCAAGTGGCTGCTCAACGCGCGGCGGCGGTGGCGGATTTCAAAAAGAAGAATCCGTTGAAGGACGGCGCGAAAGAAGACCCCGCGCGCGTGGCGGCACGCGCGGCGCACGTGGAAAAATTTATCTACGACAAGCTGAAAGGCAACACGGCAATTTTCATCAAACTCTTCGGCGGCGCGGCGGGCGAGGTGCAGACGGATTTTTACGCGACCGCCGATCAAGCCCTTTACTTCGCCAACGGCGGCACGGTGCGAAGTTGGACGGGCGCGCTGACGGGGCGGCTCAATAAACTGACCGACCCCAAGGCGCTGGCCGAGGAGCTGTACCTTGCCATCCTCACCCGCCGCCCTACGCCCGCCGAGACAACCTCTGTGGCACAACACCTTGCCTCGCAAAAAGAAAACCGCTCCAACGCCATCCGCGAAATGGCCTGGGGCCTGATGACTTCCACAGAGTTTCGGTTCAGGCATTAGAGGCATTTGGATTCACCCGCAAAAGGGATGTATTTTTTGAATTGCGCCCGCACGATGGGGCGTCCAACGGACAGCGGTTTGTCATAAAGTGAACCGGCAATTTGACGAAAGGGAAACAGCGATGAAATGTGATTATGCCTGCGGTTCGGAAGACCACTTGATTGCCCGGCGACAATTTCTCGGCGGGGTGGCGACTGGCGCGGGCGCGGTGTTGGGCGGGCTCGGCGCGTTTGCCACGCCCGAGGCGGTGGCCAAGATGACGAAGGATCAAAAGCGCGTCATCGTGGTGCGCATGGCCGGGGGCTTGAGCCAGCTCGAAAGTTGGGATCCCAAACCGGGCACGGACACCGGCGGCCCGTTCCGATCTATCCCCACCAGCGTGCCGGGCATCCGCATCAGCGAGCTGCTGCCGCACACGGCGAAGGTGATGCATCACCTTGCGCTCGCGCGCGGCATCAACACCCGCAATGGCGATCACGGCAAGGGCACTTATATGATGCTCACCGGCCGGCATCGCACGCCCGGCCAAACGCATCCCGAGCTGGGCGCGGTGGTGGCGCGCGGGTTGGATAATGATTCGCTCACGTTGCCCGGCCACATCAAAGTGACTAGCGGTGGCAGTGGCGGTCGCAACAACGACGCGGCTTATCTCGGCCCCAAGTACGCAAGCATTTCGCTGGGAGGCGGCAAACCGCCGGCCTACACCGAGCGCCCGAAGGACGTGACCGAGGCGGCGGCAAAAAATCAAAATCAATTTCGCAAACAAGCCAACGATCGGTTCGCGCAACGCCGTCGCACGGCGGAGACGGACGCTTATGTACAGAGCTTCGAGCAAGCGCAGGAGTTGATGCGCCAACGCGATGTGTTTGATCTCAGCAAGGAATCGGACAAGGACCGCGAGCGTTATGGTAAGACGCAATTCGGCGAGCACTGCCTGTTGGCTCGGCGGTTGGTGGAAAAAGGCATCACGTACGTGCAAGTGACGCACAGCAACTACGACACGCACAACGAGAATTTCAGTTTTCATTTTGAACAGCTCGGCGAATTCGATGCGCCGTTTGCCACGCTGGTGGCGGATCTCGCCGCGCGCGGGTTGCTGGAGCACACACTCATCGTGGTGCTCAGCGAGTTTGGCCGCACGCCGCGCATCAACAAATATTACGGGCGCGATCACTGGGGCAATGCGTGGAGCGTGTGCATGGGCGGCGCGGGCATTGCGCGCGGCGCGGTGCACGGTGCCACCAACAAAAACGGCACGGCCGTGAGCGATGGCCAAGTGGACGCGGGGCATTTGTTCCACACGTACCTGCGCGCGCTGGGGCTGAACCCGCGCCGGAATTTCAAAATCGGCGGCCAAAAAATCCCGCTGGCGGATCCTGCCTTCGAGCCGATCAAAGAATTGCTGGCCTAACGCAATGGCGGCGGATGCGAAACAGGTTCACCTCGCCAAGTCACTGACGCACACCGCGCCGTTGATCAATTGCCGCTTCGATCCATCGGGCCAATATCTCTTTGCCACCGCCGAGGATCGCGCCATCATTCGCTGGAAACTTGCCGACGGCAGCAAAGTCATTTTCAAGGGACACGATTCGTGGGTGCGCGGGTTGGCGTTTTCCAAAGACGGCAAAACATTGGTGACCAGTGGCTTTGACGACACGCTCATTTGGTGGCCGATGGCGGCGGACAAGCCCGAGCCCATCCGCAAAGTCACCGCGCACAAGGGCTGGATTCGCGCTATCGCCGTGAGCCCCGACGGCGCGTTGCTCGCCAGCGGCGGCAATGATCGTGTGGTGAAAATTTGGAACATGGCCGACGGCAAACCTGTGGCTGAATTAACCGGGCACGAACTGGATGTGTACTCGGTGATGTTTCATCCCGACGGCAAGCATTTGCTCAGCGGGGATTTGATGGGGCAAATCCGCCAGTGGGATGTGGCCGGAGCGAAGGAAGTGCGCAAGTTCGACGCCAAAGATTTACACACCTACAACAGCGGCCAACGCGTGCATTTTGGCGGCGTGCGCAGTCTCGCGCTCACGGCGGATCGCAAACAGTTGATCGCCGGCGGGCTGTACAAGGGCACGAATCCGCTGGGCGCAGTGCACGAACCGATCATTTTGCGCTTCGAATGGGACAGCCAAAAGGTGCTGAAGAAGCACATCACCACCGGCGTGAAAGGCGTCATTTGGCGTAACGTGATTCATCCGGATGGATTTGTGATGGGCTGTTCCGGTGGCAGCAGCGGCGGGTATTTGATTTTTTGGAAAGCGGGCGAGGACAAAGCCTTTCACAAATTCAAAATGCAGGACACCGCCCGCGGGATGGATCTGCATCCCGACGGAATCCAAGTCGCCGCCACGCATTGGAACCGCAAGGTGTCCCTTTGCAGACTTGAAGAAAAGTCTAATTCGAAAAAGAAATAAAAAAGGCTACTCTGGGCAGCCTTTTTATTTCTTGGGTTCGTCTATTTCTTCTTTTGCCCCGCCGGAAGAATTTTTCCAAGCGCGTGATCGGCGGGCTTGATGCCGCGGCGGAAACTATTGAAACCATAGAAGAGAGGCTTGTAGGGATCCATGTAGTCCACATTTGCCTTTTTTGGCACCTCTATTTCAAGGCCGATGTAGACGGCATTGACGATCAATCGGCGCAGCCCTTCGCTTTGCAGATCCGTGGCCGCGCCCATGGTGGAGCAGAAAATTTTGCTGGTTTTACCTGAGGGCCACTTGTAGTTGCGCGTCCAAGCCACGGGCATGGCAGGATCATTGATGCCGGACACTTTTTTAAGCTTACGGTTTTTCTTCGTGCGGGTGGAGGGCTTTGAGTCGGGTTTCATATTTTCCAGCACCAAGCCTCGCATGAGAATTTTTGCGTCCTGAACCGGGTAAGCTTCGTAAACATCGGAGTCAGCAAATACATCGATGACGCCATTGAAGATGGGGTTATTCTTCTCGGAGGGCTCAACCACACCGCGGCAGGCCTCGCGTTTGTGACCGCCCCAGTGACTTACCCAGCCTTCGCCAAGCACACGTTTGCCAAAGCCACCGAGTTTGCCTCGGAAAGCATGGGTGCTGGTGCGTAGGCCGATGATCGGCACGCCTCGATTGCAGGCATTGTCAAAATGCTTGTAGGTTGCATCATCCCAAGTGCGGAAACGCAACAGCATGATGATGGCATCCGCAGTATCCAACGCTTCCGGGTGAGTAAGACTTTTCTGGTTATTGGGATCAATTTCGCCCTTGTCATTCAATGAAAAGAGCACGGTACACTTGAAGCCGTGACGCTGGCTGAGAATCTTAGCCATCATCGGCAGGCCTTCCTCGCCACGGTATTCCTCATCGCCGGTCAGGAAAACCAGATGTTTTCCGTTGCCGTTGCCGGATTTGCCTTCGTATACGATGTGATCCTGTCGGGCGTGGAGTTGGGGTGCGATCAGTGTGATTGCGAAAAGGAGTGCGATTAGATTTTTCATGGAATGAGATTTATTTCGGAACGCCGTTATTTTAGCCGTTCAAAGGCCGACTGCAAACCACAAATGCAAAAGGGCAGAGTTGCCCTGCGCATTATTTTTTTCCGCCGGGGTTGAAGAGTTCGAGGATGCCGGGGGGGAGGCCGTTGCCACCGCCGAGGGTGCCGGCTTTGGTGGGGTCGAGCATGACTTCGATGCGGTTGTGGGAGCCGTCGAGGGCGCGGTTGAGGCCTTCATCCTGGGAATCGGCTTTGATGGACTGGATGAGTTTTTGGCGGTTGCGGAGGGTTTGCTCGGAGTTATCGCCGCCGGTGAGGTGGCCCAGCACAAGGAAACGGATGGGGCCGAGTTCTTTGTTGGTAACGACCTCGGCAAAGAATTTGTCGCTGTCGGCATTGGTGCCGACGTGTTTGAGGATGGCATCGCCGAGGGCCATTTTATCGCCGTCGTCGGTGAGGCTGTCGTCGTTTATTTTTGCGTACAAAAGGGGCACGGCTTTCTTGCCGAGCACGGAGGAGAGGTAATGCACCACGGCACCATCCACGCGACCGTCGGGGGTGATGATTTGGGTTTTGGCGATGTCGACGAACGTGGCGTCGCGGTATTTTACCAACAAGGCAAAAAGATAGGCGCGGGAGGTTTCGTCGAAGAGGCTCTGAGCATCGCCGCCGGGATTGTGGGTGAGGAGCAAATGGGCGGTCTCGAGCACTTTATCGCGATAGGCATCGCCGGCGATTTTTTCGAGCAAGCCGTCGAGGTAAGCCACTTCAAGGCCGCGGCCGGTTTTGGCGAGCACGTTGGCGAGGATGGCTTCGGCTGGGTCGCCGCCAATATCGGCCACCACATCCAAGAGGCCGAGCCGCAGTGAGCGCGGGGCGAGTTGGCGGGTTTGCTTGAGGAGATCGCGAGACATAAAGTAACTGCCAAAACCCGAGCGTACAAAGCCGCTGATTCGGCCTTGCGTGCCGTCTTCGCCTTTGGCTTTGGCCTCGGCGGCGGCGGCTTGTTCGCGGTCGAACGCCATAGCGTTGGCTTCGTATTCCACGTCCACGGGATTTTCCTGCAGCAAAAATTCCTTGATGGGCGGGAACGCCGCTTCGCCGACATCGGTGAGGCCCACCATATAATGAATGACGCGGCGCATGGTTTGTTGGCGGTTCCCGGAAGTGGGGCGCACGGTTTTGAGTTCCTCGAGAATTTCCTCGGGCTTGATGCTGGCGGTGACGGTGATGATTTTTTCAGTTTCAACCGTGGTGATGCGGTTGCCTTGGGCGTCGGTGTTTTTGAGTTCGCTGCGCAGTTGGGCGATTCGTTCCTTTAGTTTTTCATTTTCCGCATTATGACTGGCCGCGGTTGGTGCGGTGGATTTGAGGATGAAGGTGGCGGCGGCGCCCACGAGGGCAGCGATGAGGATTGCGATGACTTGTTTCATTATTTGGGGTCTCCGGATTGTCGGCGTTTCTGCTCTTCGCCCAGGCGTTTGTCCATGGCGGAGAATCCGAATTGCAGGAGGATGTCACTGGATTGTTTGCGCACATCACCGAGCAACTTACGGCGGGCGACGATGACGTGCACGGGTTGCTCGTGCACATCGCGCATCAACGCGCCGAGCGGTTGGGCGATGTGCTCGTAGCGTTTGAAATCGAACATATCGCCCTTCTTCATTTTGGCGAGGCCTTCCTTGACGCT
>LWDU01000497.1_pt1 | contig 21541 bp, 22 predicted proteins | sample 727161 | NCBI WGS metagenome assembly LWDU01 (sample SAMN04566230, study PRJNA314399) | hydrothermal vent metagenome | isolation source: deep sea hydrothermal plume seawater | place: Mexico: Gulf of California, Guaymas Basin | collected 2004-07-11
TGGATTTGTTTAGACAGGCGGCAGATTATGGTGATGAACAATTTCCTGTTGACCCTGATGATATTGATGACTTACCTGGTGGTAGTGAACCCGAAGATAAAGAAGAATCAATTACAATTAATGGTAAACAATACACAAGAATTTCTGAATCTATTGTACCAGTTGAACCAACAGTATTTGACCCAAATGTGGAAATTAAAGATTTTTGGAATAGAATGAAAGATAAATAGAGATTACGCATATTTATTAGTGATATAGGAGAAAATTATCATGTCAAAAAAGAAAACAAAATTTAAACAATTAACAGAGCATATAATGGCAGGTGGATTCGTAAGCCAACCATCTATGTCACATTTAGATATGTTTAGAACTAAAATTCAACCTGAAACGGAATCTCACATCAAATTAAAGAGTTTGATAGAGAATGATGTTGAAGGTGAAAATGTAGATAGACATAAATTTACAGAAACTCTTTCATCTTTTAATACTATGGGAGATGCGATTTATGGTAAACATGATCTAAAAACTGTTGCTGAAACATTGGCGTACCTAGCTAAAACATCCAGACAACATGCTTTAAGTGAAACCGAAGATTGGTTTGATAAAATCACTGTAAATCGTAATATGAAAGAATTAAATCAATTATCTGGTCAATTCACCAAAATTTCCACAGAAGCTAAATCACTACAAGAAAGAATGAGTGCATTATATGAAGATATGGGACATATTATTGGTAGATATTATGATTTAGATGAAGCTCTTGATCCAGTTGGTAAAGAAGATGATGATATTGACAACGACGGCGATACAGATGATAGTGATGATTATTTGAAAAATCGTAGAAAAACTATTACTAAAGCTGTAAAAAAAGAGTCTAAAGAACATAGACCTGGAACATGGGATAATAGGCAGTTTGGTGATCCTTTACCTACTTTAGCAGATTATGTAAAATCTACGTTGAAAAAAGAGGATATAGATGAAGCTTCAGATGACCCAAAACTTAAAGGTATGAGATCAAAGTTAAGTAGATTAAGACTTAAAATTGCTCAAATGGAGAATGAACCAGGTGGATCTGCAAGAGCTGGAGGTCTTAGAACCCAAAGAGATGCTTTAAAAGATCAAATTGCTAACCTTTCAGGATCAGCTCCAAAACAGGGTAAATGGTCTAAAAAACTAGCCAAATAACAATTAGAGGTTATAATTGATAGAAGTAAAAGTTAAAAAAGGTAATGTAGAACGAGCATTACGAGAATTAAAAAGGAAAGTAAAAGATTCTAAATTAATGGTAGAATTATCAGAAAGAAGCTATTATACTAAGCCATCAGTTGCAAAAAGACGTAAAAATCTAAATGCGAAGCTTAGAAATAGGGTAGAATCAAGAAAAAGTGAAAATAATCATTGATTTGACTACTTTTTATATTTTTAGTTTATATTTATACTAAACAAAACACACTATCGGGGAATCCTCCCCATCATATAGTGTACCAATAAAGTTAATCATATAATAGTTCTCAATAACTATTTTGAATCCAAAAAAACAAATTAAATGTAGATAATTTAATCTATATTATAATTAGGAGAAATGTAATGGATGACCTTTTAAAAGAAGCCATTGCAGATGCAAAAGCAGTTAGAGAAACAGCACTCGCAAATGCCAAAATGGCGCTTGAAGAAGCTTTCACTCCCCGTTTAAAATCCATGCTATCTAAGAAAATTCAATCTGAAATCGAAGGTGAAGAACTTGAAGATGAAGATGAAGAAGTAGAAGATGACGCGGAATATGACGGTGAAGAAGTAGAAGCTCCTGAAGTAGAAGCTCCAGAAGAAGCTTATGCTGAAGCAGACGAAGATCCTTCCGACGAATTTTCAGATGAAGAAGAAATCGGTGGAGAAGAAGAAGCAGAAGCACCAGTAGAAGGCGTAATCGAAATTAATGGTGTAATGTATGCACCTGTTGTTTCCGAAGATGAAGAAGCTGAAGTCGAAGATGAAGAAGAAGAATTCGACGGTGAGGAAGATTTGGATCTTGAAGCAGTACTTCGTGAATTAGAAGAAGAACTGGAAGAGGGTGAAGAAGAAGACCTTGAAGAATCAGATGAAGAATCTGATGAAACCGTAAATGAAGAATCTGATAAATCTTCTGAAATTGGTAAGGCAGACAATAAAGTGGATCAAGTTGATTCATCTGATGTCGGTCAAGGACCAGAAAAAGCAGCAGGTTCAAGTTCTTCAGAAGCTGGTCATGAAAACTCAGAAGATGAGGAAGTAGATGACCTAACTGAAGAAGTAGAAACTGAAGATCTTGAAGAAGAAATTGATTTGGAAGAAATCTTAAAAGCACTTCACGAAGAAGATGATGAAGAAGATGACGATTCCAAAGAAGTTGATGAACAAGTGTCTACACTTCAATCAGAATTAGACGAGCATCGCAATGTCGTAAAATATCTTCGTTCAAAACTGAACGAAGTCAACTTACTTAACGCAAAACTTCTGTTTACTAACAAACTATTCAGGTCGTATGGTTTGAACAATAATCAGAAAATGAAAGTAGTTGAAACGTTCGATAGAGCAAAGAACCTTAGAGAAGTCAAGTTGGTATATTCAACAATGGCAGAATCTTTCGGCACTAAACCCTCTAGAGAAGAAATTGTTAAAGAATCAAAAAAAGGCTCAGCATCTAAACCTATAGCCTCAACAAAATCTGAAAAACAGGAAGAAGTTCTTACTGAATCAGATGAGATGAGAATTAGATTTAAAAAGCTAGCCAATATCCTTTAGGAGAACAAATATGTCAAATAAGGCAATCGCAGAAATAATGGATGGCTATAACCCACACATTGAACGCCGTCAACAAACGGTAAAGTTAGTGGAAAAGTGGGAAGCTACCGGTCTGCTTGAAGGTCTTGAAAATGAAAATAAAGTTCACACCATGGCACAATTGCTTGAAAATCAAGCAAAACAGTTAATTGACGAATCGTCAAGAGCTGGTGGTCCTGGAACTGAGGAATGGTCAGGAGTTGCACTCCCATTGGTACGTCGTATCTTTGGTGATTTAGCAGCACAGGAATTCGTTTCTGTACAACCTATGAACCTTCCTAGTGGACTTATTTTCTATCTAGACTTTAAATATGGTACAGCCAATCAAGGCTTTTCAGTAGGTGAAGATGTTTTTGGTAACACTTCATCCTCTGGTGATGCTTCTGGTGGTCTGTATGGTGCAGGTAAATTCGCTTACACGACGAAAGAGACTGAAACCGGCGCACAAACAATACATGCTTCAACAGTAGCTAGTGGTACTTATACTACTGGTTCTGTATCTTGGAGTGATGTAGAATTCGAACCCAATTTATCAGCTTCTGTAAATGCAACAGCAGGTGCAGACAACAGCTTGGTAAAACTTAATGTATCTACAGCAGGAATGACTCGTCCTGATAAAGAAGCAGTACGCGCAATGGTCGTGTCTGGTTCTGGTATCGACGAATACTTCCCAGCTTATACTACTATTTCGGGTTCATCCAATACTGAAGTGGTATTTATCGTAAGACAAGATGCCGCTGGAACAGTTGGTCCGGTGACAGTAAAATACAGTCAGCAACCTACTGATTCAACTCGTGGTGACTTTGAAGCCACAGGTACTTCAGATTGGTCAGGAAATACTGGTGATATCGGTATTCCTGAAGTAGATATCCAATTACGTCAAGTTTCCATCGTTGCTAAAACTCGTAAGTTGAAAGCAGTATGGACACCTGAGTTAGCTCAAGATCTTAATGCTTATCATAGTGTAGATGCGGAAGCAGAATTAACCGCTATGTTGAGTGAATATATCGCAATGGAAATCGATTTAGAAATCCTCGATATGTTAAGAGCTAATGCAGATGCAAAAACTGAACGTTGGAGCGCAAAAGCAGGCTTCGAATATGATGCCGGTACTGGTGCTTTCTTGGAAAGCTCAGGCGCCTCAAACGCTTACACAAAAGGAACTTGGTTCCAGACTCTTGGTAACAAGATACAAAGTGTAAGTAATGCAATCCATCAGAAAACTCTACGTGGTGGTGCTAACTTCTTGGTGGTTTCACCAGAAACAGCAACAATCATAGAGAGTATTCCTGGATACGCAGCTGACACAGATGGCGATGCAATGAAAAATTCATTCGCTATGGGTGTGCAAAAAGTTGGTATGTTGAATAGTCGTTTCACAGTTTATAAGAATCCTTATATGTTAGAGAATTCAATTCTGATTGGTTTCAGAGGATCTAACTTCTTAGAAACTGGTGCGGTTTATGCTCCATATGTACCGTTGATCATGACTCCATTAGTCTATGATCCATCTAACTTTACTCCGAGGAAAGGGGTAATGACGCGTTATGCTAAGAAAATGGTGCGTCCCGAATTTTACGGGAAGGTCATTGTAGCAGACGTTAACTATGTATAATAGTTTAGTCAGTTAGAGTTAGTAAGGTAAAACTAAAAAAGCCTCCATTTATTTGGGGGCTTTTTTTATGCCTTAAACTATTTATTACTATGGAGAGTTATATGGAAATATCAATATACAAAATAACAAGTCCAAGTGGTAAAAACTATATAGGTAGGACGCATGGATTTAGTCATAGGATGGTGGAGCATAAGAGTTTAGCTTTTAATGAAAAAACAGTTAAATATAATTACCCACTATACAAAGCAATTAGAAAATATGGGTGGGACAAGATGGAAGTTACCGAAATTGCTAAATGTTCTAAAGATGATATGTGTGAAGTAGAATTAGCTTATATAGTTAAATATGATGGATTTAATGGATATAATACACAGAGAAATACTGAGCATGGTGGAGATGTTTGGGACGGGAGATATGACACTCCAGAATATAGACAGTTTGTGGAAAAGATGAAAGATATAAATGGTGGTTACAAAAACGGAATGTATGGTAAAAAACACAATGCTGAAACAATAGTAGAATTAAAAAAGAAAGCAAAAGGTCGTTTTTCACTTCCCTGGTTTCAAGATAAGTATGGGAAAACAGAGGGTCAAGTCAAATATGATGATAGATGCCTGATGTTAAAAAATAAGTGAATATATCAATCATAGGTGACAGTTTTTGTGATACTATAGATAATAAGCCTTACCCATCATGGCCTTACCTGATATCACAACATTATAATGCAGAAATACTCACAAAGGGTCAAAATGGGTGGGCATTATACCACGCATATAAACGAATGATCAATTCAATCGACCGATCAGACCTAATAATATTTTGTGTTACGGATTCGAGTCGTCTGGCTAATAGATACGATATAGGAATCACACATGCCGATATCCATAACCTAACTCCCTTCAGTGAATTATCCAGTAAGATTTCTAAGAAGAAATTAGATCGGTTTAGGCTGGGGGTTAAATTATATTATGAGGCAATTGGGTCATTTGAAGCATTTGATGTATTCCATCGAGGACTTTTAAGAGAAATTGATCATATTATTATGGAAAAGAATAAGAAGTGTATATTTCTGAAATGTTTTAAACACCATAGTTTTGTAAATTACACATTTAAATCGGGACCATGGGGCAACATGTCATTATACGAAGATATTTCAAAAAAGGAATTTGATCAGATGACCGACGATCAAGTGAACAATATAATAGGAGATCATGGTAATGATGATAGAATAAATCATTTAAATGAGCAGAATAATCACAATATGTATTTGTTTTTGAAAAATGTTATCGATAAAGGTGATTTTACTGCTCAAGAAATCAAAATGAATAACTATTTTCATTCATAATAACTATTTATTAGTGATAAATTAAATTTAATTTTAGGAGAAAACAATGGAATTTTTATCAAAAGGCACTTTAATCGTAATGGACGGTGGTGCTTCAAAGGCTATTGAGGAATTGGTAGCTGGCGATAAAGTAGTAACATATGATTTGGGAGCGGACGATTTTGATATGGCACATATAGAAGTTAACCCAACATCTGCTGGAGTTGTTGCAGAAGTGGTATCTGCTGATCAAGAAAGTGCTTCAAAGATAGTATTTGATGATGATACTGAAATAACCGCTACAGGCAATTACGCTATTTATGGAGCCTTCGATAATGACGGTTGGATATCTGTAGATGGGACTGAAATAGATGAAGATGACGAAGATGAAAGGATAGGAATTAACGGTAAATTAGATGTTAAATCTGAAGTATTACCATATACTGATACAGATTCAGATGCAGCGCAAGCAGGATTCACTGGACCATCTAGTGTATTTGTGGAATCAATTGAATCTATTGACGATGATCTAACGATGTATTCTGTCATATTAGAAAATGGCTCTACTATGTTTGCTAATGGTATATTGGTAGAATCAGGAAAAGAATAATGGAGGTTCTTAAACCGGGAGTACCAGCAGGTACTTTAATCACAATGATGGGAAATTATAAAAAACCTATCGAACAAGTGAATCCAGGAGATGTTATTAAAGTATTTGATATGAATTCTGATGATTATGATGGAGCTCATTTTTACTTAAATACTCCAACTTATACTAAAGTTACAAATGTAACTAAGCAAAAAGTTACTAAAATGGTCAAGATGAAGTTTAGCAATGGTACTGAATTGATAACCACCATCGGACATTCGATGAGAATGCAAGCACTACCATGTGGAGTGTTGGTTAGAGATGGGATAGAAACTCGTGGATGTAGTGAAGTGGATGAAAATATGGAAGAATTTGATAGAGTAGGGGCTCGGGCAAAACAGGTTACTGATATAGAGTATTCTGATAATTGGGCTAAAGATTTAGGATATCATTTTTGTTGTAATGTTGGAATGGAATCATATTCACCTGAAAAAAAGTATACAGAAAGTAAATATGATATGGAAGATTTACGATTTAATAATGTGATAACTAAAAATGAGTGGGAAACCCCCCAATTGAAAACGGGTGGAATTCCAATAGTGGATAATTCTAAACCACTTGAAGATATTAGGGTAGATGTAGATGGTAATTATGAAGATTTTATAGATGAGTCTGTAACAATAATTGGATTTGAAGATATAGATAGTGAATTTGAAACGTATACCATTGATGGTACTGAACTTAATAGTACTAATTATTTTGCTAATGATATTTTAGTATGTACTGATATTGGAAACGTGGGTGAACCTGATGATCATCACAACCCCCAAACGTTTGTTTAATTAATAAAATTAGGAGAAAAAAATGGCCCAAACGCCAATATGGCCGGGAAGTAGTTCATTCGCAGCAGGCCAAACACCATTTGGAGTATATGACGCCGATACAGAGTTTTCTGGATCAGGTATAAATTCCGTTGACAGATTTTCAGATTGGTGTGCTAGAAGATTAGGTTATCCGATCATGGATGTGGAAATGCAATCTGGATCATTTTATACTGTATACGAGGAAGCCATTACAGAGTATTCTGCACATGTAAATCAATTTAATATAAAAGATAATTTGTTTAATTTGACAGGTCAATCGACTGGATCGAATTTGACACATAGAAACGTAACACCATCATTGGGTAGGACAGTTAAGATATCACAGAGATATGGTACAGAAGCTACATTACCAGTTGGGGGAAATGTAGAATTGAAGAGTGGATCGATTGATATAATTAGTGGTTCTCAATCATATGATTTAAATGCATTATTTGCAGCCGTATCTGAATCAGGTAAAGCTATTGAGGTCAGGAGAGTATTTCATGGTCCTACTCCCGCAATTCAAAGATATTTTGACCCATACGCAACAACTGGATATGGAACTCAAAATTTAATTGAAGGATTTGGATTTGGTGGTATGAGTCCTGCGGTATCTTTCACATTAATGCCTATATTTGAAGATTTATTAAGATTGCAGGCTATTGAAATGAATGATTCAATTAGAAAATCTGCGTATTCATTCCACCTAGTAAATAACAAGTTACGTATATTCCCAGATCCAGGAAGTGATTTTAAAATGTGGTTTGATTATTATGTGGTGTCAGATAAGGATAGTTCTACATCGGCAGATTACGGGGATACTTCATTGGGGGCAATATCGGATTTTTCCAACGTGCCATATAATAATATGGTATTTAGTCAAATAAATGATGTGGGAAAACAGTGGATTAAGAAGTTTGGATTGGCATTGGCAAAAGAATTGTTGGGTGCTATTCGTGGTAAATATGTTAGTATTCCGATACCTAACTCTGAAACGACTTTAGATGGAGATACTCTAAGAAGCGAAGCTTCTACAGAAAAAGACATATTGGTTAGTCAATTACGAGAAATGTTAGAAGATACAACTCGTAGATCATTGATGGAACGTGATAAGGACGAATCCGAAATGTTACAAGAGAAATTGATGAAAGTTCCACTTCCAATTTATATAAAATAATATAGGAATAATAATGGCAAGTCGGTTTTTAAGTACACGAGATAAAAATTATTTTACGAGAGTTAATAGAGAGTTGGTTGGTAATGTAAAAGAAGGTAAAGATGGAATTATCAATCAAACTTGTATATTATATAGGATTTCTGCTGCAGATACTTCAACTAATTTATATGGTGAAGCTGCGGCAGGCAAAACATATTTAACAGGAATAAAATTACCGTGTTTAATTCAGGCAGATGATTTTGATTTTAATACAGAAGAATTTGGACCTGATATGAGACAAACTTCACAATTTTGGTTTGAAAGAGAATATCTTACAGAATTGAGTTTAGTTATTGAACCAGGTGATATATTCGATTGGAATTATGCACATTTTGAAGTATCATCTATGAATGAAAATCAATTAGTTGGTGGTCAGGTAGATAGTAATTGGTCTGTAGTGTGCAATTCATTTTTAATAAGAAGATCCAATTTACAAATTGAAAGGATTCGTAGTAATTAATGGCTAGATTAAAACCAATGGCAAGACACGCTAGATTGAGATATACTACTCCTCCGCCTAATAGGGGAAATGAAACAAAGCGTACCGATGATAATGTGAAAAATGTGCAGGTATCATTGATGGATCATGATGCAGCCATCATGTATTATTTTACTAATGTGATACAACCTACAGTCGTAGAAGCAGGAGAAACTATAAAAGTTCCTGTTATGTATGCAAATCCTGAAAGATGGAAATCCATACGTAAAAGTGGATATTTAAGAGATAGAAAACGCCAGTTACTTACTCCATTGATTGTTTTTAGAAGATCATCTTTACAAAAGGATGATGCATTGCCAGTTGATAAATTAGATGCCAATGATCCTAAGAATTTTTACACTTTTGAAAGAAAGTATACTACTAACAATAGATATGATAAATTTAATGTTCAACGGGGATTATTAAAATCTAAAGAATATTATACTGTAGCAATGCCAGATTATATGATTATGACGTATGAATGTATAGTTTGGACTCCATATATTGAACAAATGAACAAAATAGTAGAAAAAATAAATTATAGTGATGGGGCATACTGGGGAGAACCAGGTAAGTTTAAGTTTAAAGTAAATATAGATAGTTTTGAAGATTCTACTGAAATGTCGGATAATGAACGTATAATTAAAACTAATTTTACTTTTAGTTTTAGAGGATATTTGATTCCGGAATCATTTAATGATTATGTAACTACTACAAAGTGGTTTTCACCAAAGAGAGTAGATATATTGGATGAAACTGATATGAGTTTTAGTTCTATCTATAGGCCAGACACTAGAGCAGAGACAGTTAGATTATTAGGTACTAAATCATCATTACCAAGTGGGCTAGCGGGAGCAACAGATTTTATCAGGGGAACGTCTCCATCACTTGGACAAGAAATACAAGATTTACAATTTACAAATATTTACGGGGGAGATACTAGGTATACAATGCGATATGGTGGAGAACCTACCAGCTCATTAGATACTACTGCAGTAATGACTTTTGGATTTGTTAGTTCATCATTTACTGAGCTATCCGCATACTTTTCTGGGTCACAATCATCGTCTTTAGATACTTTCCCAACTCCAGATAGACAAAATTTTACTATAAATTTACCTAGTGGAACTAGATTGAGAAATGGAGCAGTTCAAGTTTCTGTAAATGGCTCATTACTTAATAGTTTTGCGAATCAGGAATCAGTTGATAATGGAGTTGTTGGTGGAGATATAAAAGATTATTTTATACCATCAGCATCCTCTGGAATACTTTCTATACATAAGCCAAATGTAAACGGTGGTATATCACTTGATGTTGCAGATGATATTTTTATTAGTTATGGGATTACTAAATCATGAGAACGCAATTAGAGGGATATAAAGGAAATCTTAGAAAATTTATTGCTCCGGTGAGTGAATCTAAATTTAACGCTGACAAATTCCATTTTACAGATACTTCCGGTTCTAATTTACCGTATAGAATGAACAATATAGTAGGACATGCTACTAGATATCAAGATGTAATGTCGTTGGGTGCTATGGTAGATTATATGAGTGAGAAAATTAAGGAATATACTTTTTCCGATATATCAACATCTACATCAGAATATCAAGAATTTAATATAGGTTCTTTATGGAACGTTAGTAAATATAAATTACGTAATGGATCAATTAAATTATTTGTAAATAGGGTTTTACAGATTGCAAAACCACCATTTATTAGTACTACTGGAGTAGATTATTATCTTTTAGATAGTTATAAGAAACTACGTATTAGAAAAAGATATGTGAATGAGATCGGTGGAAAAATCATGGGGGTCACTTTGGAGAGTGGAGATGAAATTATTTTTAAATACAGAATACAACCTATACAATTGGTATAAATTATGGCATTAATTGATTTAACAAGACAAGCAAAAGCATCAACAACACCAGACCAGTATTTGAGGGCTAGTCATGTAACATCATCTGAAACTGGACTATATGAAATAGAGTGGGATACAGTTACTTTAGATGAAATAGGAACTGGATCATTTAGTGCTGGAGAAAGTGGAGCGTTTTCAGCGGCAGATATGTACCTGTATGATGAATCCACCGGAGGAAATCTATATACTACTGGAAGTTATGGGAGTAAATTAGTTTTAACATTAAATCCATCAGGGTATATGACAGGATCATTAAGAATACATGGTGATTTAATAGTTGAAGGTACTTCAAGTATATTTAATCAATCTACGATTTCAATTGAAGATCCTATCATTGATATAAACTTTACAGGTTCTACTGCATTAACTGCAACCGATTCTGGATTGAGAGTTGGTAGAAGTGGTGGAACTAATGCTCAATTATTATGGGATCAATCTGAAACAAGGTGGTCAATTGATAATGCCGCTGGTAGTAATATCAATATAGTTGGTTCATCCACTACCGATACATTAACTAATAAAACAATTACTTCACTTGCATCTTCTACTATGGGGAGTAACGCCGATTTAACATTTAGTGGTGGGGGAGAAGTATTAGGATTACCTGCAACTGCAAGTGTGGATACTTCGGCCACGTCTAAATTATATGTAGATCATAGAAATGAATTTTTGAGAAAGAGTTATGTAAAAAAGGTTCAATCTTTTAGTGGAGCAGTTACTCTAAATGAATTTACTGGATATTCAACTGCAAGTTTTACTGCAGCAACTGCTTCCGCACCATCTAATTTAACTTCGGTTGGGGAAAATGATTTTGTGTTTTTTCTAAATGGGCAATATATGGAACATGATGCATTGGAAGTTCAACAGAATGGTAGTAATTTTCTTTTAAAAGTAAATACTACTTCTATTGGGTATGTTTTAGAGTCCGATGATGAAATAATTGCTCACGGTAAGTTTGATTCGTAACTTTTTTATTTATTATTTGATTTCCACATTGCTTTTACCTATTTTTTGATATTTATTAATATGAAAACGAGAATAAGAAATGCGTAAACGCAGCTGGCCTAATCGTAAAAATCGTCCTTGTCCTGATTGTGGTAAAATGCTCACATATACAAGGAAAGATTCATTCGATTTGGCAGTGGGTAATAATACGGTATGTAAGTCTTGTGCACAAATGGATAGAAAACTTACAATAGAGACTATAGAAAAAATGAAAAAACCAAAAACCGATACCCATAAGAGAAATATTTCTAAATCGATGAAAACGTATTGGGAAAAATTAAAACGAGAAGATAAGCATGGCACTTATACACAGTCGACAATTAGATCATAATTTTACCGGGTCGTATAACCTATCTGGTTCAAGTCAGGCCTTAATTAGTAACCAAGTTGTAGTTGGGTCTAATTTAGGGTCGGCTACAGCGCACCCATCAGCATCAATTACCATTTTACTTGGTGATAAGAAAGGTATGATGTTACCATCAGGATCTTCTGATCCAACAAGTTTATCTACTACTGAAAAAGGTATGATGTTTTATAATAACGATGATTCTATTTTAAAAATATATGATGGGACAGGTTGGATACCTGCAGGTGATATCAATACTAAAAATACTCATCTTTCAATGTCTGCAGATATTGATGGAGATGGGGCTAATAGTACAATAATTTTTAGAATAGATGGAGTGGCTGATTCTAATGTAAAATTAAGATTGAAGTCAGATAATGAACACGAAATGACTGGTTCATTGAACCTTTCTAATAATTTAACTCTTGGTGGTAGAGTACAGGGTGATTTGAGAGTAACTGGAGATGTAATTGCAGAAACCTATATAGTTTCTTCATCGGTGACTTATTTAACTCAAAGTTTTGCAAGTGGTTCACATATATTCGGTGATTCATTAGATGACACACATGAATTTACGGGAAGTATGAATGTAACAGGGTCATCTACATTATTAGGCACTACGTCTGTAACTACACCACTTACATCATCTACCGCAATCTATACAAATAATGTACAAAATGGTTATCCTTCAGCAAATTTGTGGGGGTCAAATTTAGATGGAAGTTATTTTAATAATTTTGATAATACTACTCATGTGAGTGAAATTTTAAGATTTATGTCAGGAGTGTTAAGTGCGTCATTGGATGTGTCTGATGCATTTCCAAATCTTAGAACTTACGCTAGTGTAGATACTACTGAGAATAGTTTAGGTGGCACTTCTACAATTGGTGGGTATTTACCTCAAGATTTTAGTTCAATGGGGGATGATGAGATAGATTATTTAAATGCTAAGGGATTTTGGAATGTTGGCGCAACTGCGTTTAGTGGTATTAGTACATATACTAATTCAGGTTATTATATAGATTTTGATTCAAACGCGTCAAGTTTACCCGCTGGTAATTCATTCTCTTCATCAGTAGATAGTGATTTGATGGGATTAGGTGGTTTAACAAACTCTGCAGCGACAGAATTTGCAGTAAGATTGATAGTAACTCAAAGTTTTTCTGATACAGGTAGTGTAGCGGCGCCAGATGAAAGTACTGCGACATTTACTACACAATCTTATCATGATTTTTCTACTTCTACGTTTGGAACTTCTAATGGATTGAATTTAAATCAAATTAACACCGTACAACCAGCAGTGATACCAGCCGCGTACCAAGATGGAAAATTTACAAATGTTGGTTCAGGAAGTAGAAAATATCATGCTTCAAATACCAGTTGGACAAGTATTTCATCAAGTGGATATTACAGATTTCATGGAATGAGCTTGGGAATTAAAACTGGTTCACAATCAGATTATACTTTTGTTAATGGAACTACAAAAAATCACTTTTATGCACCTATTAGTACAATAGATGCAGCATTACCTTCACAAACAGTCGCAGATACTGGAACAACTCATAAAGTATTAACAGCTACCTCACGAAGTTTGAGTGGAGTTCCTTATTTGTTAGATTCTACATTTGAAGTATCTACAAAGATTACAGGATTATTTAATCCAGCATTTGCTGCATCATCCACGTTAGTAGATATGACAGCAGCTTCAGTTGGGGTTGGTAGTGTTTCGATAAGTGGAGATGTAATTTCCACAAGTGGTGGAACGGTACAAACAAGTGGTAAATTATTTGAAAGTGATGGAACTACCGCAGTAAATAGTGGAGTTCCAAGATATGATGATATTGCAATAGTTACTGCTTCAATTACCTATGACAGTGGAACTTCAGAAAATATAAATCAAACAGGATTGGGTGATTCATCTTTTACAGTTGCTACGAAAGCAAGAAATAGAAATAGTTCACAATCCACATTAGATACTCAAACTATTTCATATCATACAGCAGGTAATTTTGGACAACCTTCCGCTAGTGGTAGTTTAGGAATATATGGTAGAGCACAAGGATATGATTTAAATACCTTACAAGATTTGACTGAAACATTTACTGGTGAAGATTTTAGAATAGTATTGAATGATAACATTGTTTCGTTTGAAGGTACTGCTTGGACTACCTCATATCAATTAACTGGTGGTGGTAATCAGATAGGTAATTTTGACTTACAAGTAAAACCAGGATATTTAGTATCAAGTTATGGTACTGGAACATACAAATATTATGTACGAAGATTTCAAACACCTGGTAGTACATATTCAAGTATGACTCTTGACGTAGGTAAGACATTGGTTAATTGGGCAGCAACTACAGCAGATAGTGTAGCGGCGGTAATATTCTTTGAGAGTTCTGGGTTTGGTAGTGGTAATAATAGTTCTTTGAGTGTTGCAAGAATATATGATCCAACAAAATTAACAAATAATTTGATTGAAGAAAATATGGCACAAGATAATTTTAAAAATCCATTTTTACCTGCAATTAGTTTATATGGGAATTCGGGCGGAAGCTTGAGTAGTACAGAATATACAATACCAATAAGAAATGCAGATGGAATGTATTTAGATGCAAGTGATAATGAACTCTATGTGATACTTAGATATAAGGGAGATCCTTCTCCTGTAACATCAATAACATTGAGTTATAGTTAGGAATAAGAAATGGCAGCCTTAGACAAAGAAAAAAAATCAAGTCGACTGTTAGCGTCAAGACGGTATACTCACGAAACACTTTCAGCTGCACAAGAATCATTTACAGAGGTATTAGATTTAGGTGCGTCCGAGATTTATACACAAGCAAGTTATATACCATCTACTGGATTACCACACAGTGGAAGTACTCAACAAGCTGCAACTCATACTGTTTCGGGATCAATTGTAATGAAGTATTGGTATAGACAAAAATTAACAAAATCAAATACTAATAATGAAGTTTGGTTTTTCTTAAATCCTACAGGAAGTAATGATGGTATAGGCGCTCAGTTGATTGATTCTAATCAACAAGTAAACTTTATATCACCAAAATATTCAGTAGCATCATTAGCAACTTCTACAACAGAGGATACCACACCAGGATATTTAGCAGCTTTACTTAAATCAACATCCACCGATTCAGGTTCATTGAGTGGTGATGATATAGTTTCTACTAATGATTATACGTTTGATTATAAAACTGGAGTAATACAGTTTACTAATTCATCAGTAGATCCAACTAATAGTGATTATCTTTATATGACGGTATATCAATATACTGGAACTACATTATCGACAGGAATTGATATTAGTGGAGATGTTACTGCATCTAAATTATTAGTGACAGATGCATTTACATATGGACAGACTGTTTGGAATGAGAATATAGGTGCTTTGAGTGTAACAGGATCAGATTTTCTATGGAAATCGACTGGGGGAAGTTATACTGTTAATGATAATAGTGACGCTTTAATGTTTAAAATTGAGAATAAAGTAGTAACTTTAGGTGCATTGGATGTCACACCAACGGCACAATCCGGTGGAATATTTTATTCTGGGTCAGATGAATGGTTTATGGGATATGAAAATGCAGTTAATTAATAATTTAAGTAAAAGAAAAGTGGTATTATTTAAAAAGATTATATTTATTAACAGGACTATTTTGCAACAATATAATAGTTCTTTTATAGGAGAATAAAATGGCACAGTGGAGAAAAGTCGTAGTCTCAGGGAGTACTGCGGAACTCAATCATATATCAGCAAGTGGAAATATAATTCCAGTAACCGCTGATGGGGGAACATTAGGTTCCCAAACGTTAGAATGGTCAGACTTATATTTGGCAGATAGTAGTGTTATGAATTTTGGGGCAGACCAAGATACTACTTTAACTCATATACCAGATATAGCATTGAGGTTAAATAGTACTAGAGGATTACAATTTAGAGATGGCGCGTTAAATATTAGTTCATCTGCCGATGGAGAATTAGATATTAATGCTGATGGAAAAATATCAATTACAACTCCTGCACTTAGTGCTTCTAATGATCTTTGGGTTGGTGGAGATATACATGCAGTTGGGAATGTTACATTTCAAGCTGGTGCCAGTGGTACTATCAATCTTGGTGATAATGCTAATGATAATGTTATTTTTGGAGCAGATATTAGTTCATCTATTATTCCTGATAAAAATGATTCTTTCGATCTAGGTAGTACAGGACAAAGGTGGAATGATGTATGGGTAAGTGGGTCAATTACAGCGAATGGTGGCGCTCATAGTTTAACTTCAGCTACAACAATTGATATAGATGCTGATGGTGCTCTTACTATAGATGGTGGTTCAATTACAATAGGGGGAGATGCAGATGTAGCAGTTGATTTTGACGCAAGTACATTTGATTTAGATGCAAGTGGAGCATTAACTATAGATTCCGCAACATCAATTAGTCTTGGTACTGCAGCAGATGTAGCATGGGACGTTGATACTTCCACATTAGACATTGATGCAAGTGGAGCAGTTACTATTGATACTTCAGCAGGTGGTGTTTCTGTAGATGCAGCAGCAGCTTCAAACTTTACTACTGCGGCGGGTGCTTTAACATTAAATGGTGCTGGTGGAGTTAATATTGCAGGAAATTCATCAGAAGTTGATATTACTACAAGTGGAGCCGTTGATATTAATTCAGGGGCATTTACAGTTAATGGTTCAACCGTAGGTATTGATGGATCTTCAGCACTTACAATGGGTGCTACTGAAATGGATATTGATGCAGATGGTGGCGCGATTGATATTGATGCAACAACTACTATTACAATTGGTGGAACTAATGCAACTGCAGTAACAGTTGGTAAGAGTGATACTACAGTTACTATTCCTGGTAGTTTAGATGTAAATGGTTCATTGACTACTATTGATACAACTAATTTAAGAGTTGCAGATAGATTTATTCAGTTAGCAAGTGGATCCACAACAGGAGATGGTGGTATTATAGTAACAACCGCAGCTAATGGAAGTGGTTCAGCAATGTTCTGGGATGATTCAGCACTTAGATGGGGATTGACTGGAGATGGAGAAACAGGTGATAGTCAATTATCAGCAGTGCCAAGACAATATATTACTTCAGTAAGTCAATCAGCAGCTTCACCAAGTGGCAATCCTTCAAATTTTGGGGCAGATGCAGCAACTAGACGAGGAATGATGTATATACAAACCGCAGATGATGCATCAACATTAACTGTGGCAGGTGATATTTGGATTTGGTCTTAATTAAAAATAGAGGTTACGAGAGATGGCACTTAATGTAAAAGGTGGTATTAAGATAGTAGAGGGGAAGGCATATGTACATCCGTTGTCGCCCCCAGAGTTAGAATTTTTGTTAAATCTTTTAGCAACTGCAGAACATAAGGGGTCTGATTTGCAAAAAGTATTACAAGTGACTTATAAGTTGAGAGAAGAATATAAGTTATTTAAGAAACACTTAGAAGATTAACTTTATTGGCCTGATGTTTGGCGACATTAGGAAGTGGGCTTGAAAGAGTAACCAACCGTAGGGAGAAGAAATAAATGCCAAATTGGAAAAAAGTCACCGTTTCAGGGAGTGATGCGAGTCTAGCATCAATTTATACCTCTGGTCATATAACAGGAAGTGGAAACATAAGTAGTTCATTAGCTTCAACTGGTTCATTTGGTAAAGTAGAAGCAACTACTTTAAGTGGTGATGGATCTGAAGTATCAAATGTTATCGGCACAGACCCTAATGCAGTTGTTTTTGGAATAGTTTTCGGAGGATAGATAAGTGGCAAATACATTTAAAAACGCAGGAACTACAATAGGAACATCAAATACAACGTTATATACCGCACCTTCAAGTACAACATCAGTTATCCACGCGATATATATATCTAACATTCATGCAACAGGAGATGCTACTGTAGAGGTATTAGTAACCGATACAAGTGCTGGAACTGATTTTTATATTGCAAAAAATGTAGATGTTATAAATGGTTCAACATTAATTTTAGATAAACCAGTTAATTTAGAAGCTACAGATGTGTTAAAGGCAAAATCATCAGTAGGTTCCTCACTAGAAGCATTTTTAAGTATTTTGGAGATTACATAATATGGCTGGGTTATCATATATAGGTAATAATCGATTTGATAGTAAGGTTGCTGTTAAGGCAGGTGGGGCCGAAGTAACAGGCTCACTGTCAGTCGATGGAGCATTTACTGAACAAGGATATTCTATTCCAGTATTAATAGAAAAATTAGTAGTGGATGAAAATAGTACAACATTTTTTAATTTCACTGCCATCACTGATGAGAATGATGGCGCGGTAGTAACAAATTAGGAGTTTATAGATGGCGACAAAACATAGTGCATTAATAGGAGCAAATTTACACAATCCAAAAGGTATTAGTGTAGAGACACATAGTACCTCATCATTAATTATTAGTCAATCTGCAGGATCCCATACTGGAGCAGTTACTGCAAGTGCAATGTTTGTGCCATCAAGCACAAATACCTATGATTTAGGTAGTGCACAGAAAGCTTGGAGAAAATTATATGTTATAACATCTTCAATAGAATTTGTAAATCCAGAAGGAACTACAATACAAACATTAACAGCGGATTCTGATGGTCTAAATTTTGGAATTGGACAAATTAGTGGTTCAGCCATTAGTGGTTCTGGATTGATGATTAATGGTGGTGGTAATATAACTGGAGATTTAATTCTAGGTGGAAATATTACTATTGGAGATTCAGCAGCTGATTCTATTGAACTATCTGCAGATATTAGTTCGTCAATTATACCAGATGCCAGTGATTCTTATAATTTAGGTAATGATTCCAAAAGATGGAATAATTTATTTTTAAGTGGTTCTATATCAGCAAGTGGCGGCCCGCATATTATTGAGAGTACTACAACAAATATATTTAATAGTACTACCACAACTGCAATTACTGCTACTACAACTTTAAGTGCAAAGGGTAATACAGGAGCAACCTTCGGTGATGATACTGGCACTTGGGAATTTGATGGTATTGGGGCAGTTTCCGAAACAGGAATGACTACATTCTCATTAACACCTTCAAGTACAATTGATTTAGATGCTGGTGGAGCAGTTACTATTGATGGTTCTGCAATTACTATTGGTGGAGATTCAGATGTAGCTATAGATATGGATGCAAGTACATTTGATGTAGATGCGAGTGCAGGATTAACAATGACATCTACAACTATGGCATTTGATCCATCCAGCACATTCGATTTAGACGCAGCTGGAGCAATTACTATAGATGGGGCTTCAATTACTTTAGGTGGAGATTCAGATACAGCATTTGATATTGATACTTCTACTCTTGATATTGATGCATCAGGAGCTTTAACTATAGATTCAGCTACTTCAATTGGTCTTGGTACGGCAGCAGATGTAGCATGGGATGTTGATACAGCAGCTTTAGATATAGATTCAAGCGGAGCAATTACTATTGATGGTACTTCTACAGTTTCTATTGATGGTGCTGATGATATGAATTTTACAATTACATCAGGCACTGGTGGAGAAGATTTAACTATTGCACAGTTAGGTGCAAATGATTCATCTATTTTTATTACAGCAGCAGGTACAGGTACGGATGCAATTAGTATTGATGCAACTGCTGGTTCTATGCTTGTTGCACCATCACTTATTAATGGTAAAACTCTTACAATAGGACCGAGTAGTGCAGTTCAGATGGTATTTTCACCTCACGGAACTGCTGCTAATGAAAAATGGTCATTAATTAATACTGCAGGAACTGCAACAGATGCAATTACAGTAACCGCGACTGCTGGTGGTATTGATATAGGTGCGGGGACAGTATTAGCATTAGATGGTGCAAGTGGAATTGATATAGGTAAAGCAGCAGATGTTGCGATAGATATTGATTCAGCTGCATTAGATATTGATGCAAGTGGTGCAATCACAATTGATGGTACTTCAACAATTGGTATTGGTTCAGTAGCTGCTGCAGGTGCTATCAATATTGGTACTAATGGAACTGCTCGTGAAGTTACCATTGGTAGTAATACGGGAGCTGGTGGTATCACTTTGGTTACTGGTACTGGTGGTATTGATGTAGATGCACAGGGTAATATTGATATTGATGCTGGAACAACCAGTGCGATTTCACTTGACGCTTCAGCCGCTTCGAATTTTACTACATCAGCAGGATTATTGACATTAAATGGAGCCGCAGGTGTACAATTAACAGGAGCAGTAACCTCTTCAACTCATATAACTGCAGGTGGGAATGTTACAGCGGTAGGTTCGTTTATTATTGGATCTGCTGATATGAATGAAACAGATTTAGAAAAATTAGATGGTATCACAGATGGCACCGCAGCAGCAAATAAGGCAGTGGTACTAGATGCCAGTAAAAATATAGCAACAATAGGAACAGTTGGATGTGGAGCAATAACTTCAACTGGAACTTCTGCATTTAATGATATAACAGTTGGTGGGGGATATGGAAGTACAGGTACAACTATATCATCCGCTGGAGTATTATCAACAAATGGGGTGGCAACTTTTGCAAGTGATGTAACGATTTATGGAGATTTACATGTCACAGGAAGCACAGTTACAGTTGATTCTAGTACTTTAAATGTAGCCGACAAAAATATAACTATCGGTAGTGGTAGTACTACATCTATAACAATGGATGGAGCAGGCTTAGATTTTGGACTAGATGCTTCAGTATCAAATTTAAGATATCGTCATAGTGATGCCGCTTTAACTTCAAGTGTTGATTTATCGGCACCACAATTACATTCAAGTATTGCAACAGGTACTGCACCATTAACAGTTCAATCAACAACTGTAGTTGCTAATCTTAACGCAACGACTGTTGCTGGTCAAACTATGGCTGACCCAGGCGCTATTGGTACTGGTACAGCAGCGGCAATTACAGGTACAACAATTGACGCCACAACAGATTTTACAATAGGTTCAACGGTTATTACAGATGATTCAATTGTGATGACTCCAACAAGTGGTGATACGGCCACTATAGCAGCATCTACTAATGGTGTTTTGAATATTACTACTGTTGATACAGCAGCAGCCGCAGCAAACATAACAATTACAGCAGACGGAACTTTTGAAGCAATAGGTACTACCGTAACATTAGATTCGGGTGGGGCAATCAACCTTGAACCAGCAGGCGGTTCTGCAATTCTATTGGATGGAACAATTAGTGTAGATGCTGGTGTAGTAACAGGAGCAACATCTATTACATCAACTGCGTTGGCAGGTGAATTAACAGGAAATTCGTCTACAGCAACTGCTTTGGCTACTGGTAGAA
>LWDU01042446.1_pt1 | contig 21540 bp, 12 predicted proteins | sample 727161 | NCBI WGS metagenome assembly LWDU01 (sample SAMN04566230, study PRJNA314399) | hydrothermal vent metagenome | isolation source: deep sea hydrothermal plume seawater | place: Mexico: Gulf of California, Guaymas Basin | collected 2004-07-11
TAACCGTGCACCAACGTTGCACCGTTTAGGTATTCAAGCGTTTGAGCCATTATTGATTGAAGGCAAGGCGATTCAATTACACCCACTCGTTTGTACGGCGTTTAACGCCGACTTCGACGGTGACCAAATGGCGGTACACGTACCTCTATCTGAAGAAGCTCAATTAGAAGCGAGAACATTAATGCTTGCCTCTAATAACATTCTTCACTTGGCCAGTGGTGATCCGATCATTATTCCGTCACAAGACGTTATTTTGGGTCTTTACTACATGACTCGTGAGATGGTAAACCAAAAAGGCGAGGGTATGATTTTTGCCAACGCTGGTGAAGCATTAAACGCCTACCAACAAGAGGCGGTGTCTCTACACGCTGTGATTAAACTTCGTGTGCAAGATTTCGAGAAGACCGACAACGGTTTTGAGCCAAGCTCAAAGCGCGTGGTTGAGACGACAGTTGGTCGTGCAATTTTCTCTAGAATTATGCCAAACGGCCTAAACTTTGATTTAATCAACGAAGCTTTAACCAAGAAAGTTGTATCAAACTTAATTCACGTTTGTTACCGTACGCAAGAACTTAAAAAAGTGGTCATTTTTGCTGACCAAATGATGTACATGGGCTTTGAATATTCAACAAAGTCGGGTATCTCATTCTGCTCGAATGACATGATCATTCCTGAAGAAAAGGCATCAATGATTGAAGCTGCTAACGCGCAAGTTAAAGATGTACAACAACAGTTTGCTTCGGGTATTGTGACCAACGGTGAGCGTTATAACAAAGTGATTGATATCTGGTCGCGCACTTCTGAGGAAGTAGCAAAAGCGATGATGGATAGAGTTGGCTTTGAAGACATTACCGATGCTAATGGTAAAACTGAAAAGAAACCGTCGTTTAACTCGATTTACATGATGGCCGATTCTGGTGCAAGGGGTTCTCCGGCACAGATCAGACAGTTGGCTGGTATGCGTGGTCTAATGGCAAAGCCAGACGGCTCTATTATTGAAACGCCAATTACTTCAAACTTCCGTGAAGGTTTGAATAATATGCAGTACTTTATTTCAACTCACGGTGCTCGTAAAGGTCTAGCGGATACAGCACTTAAAACTGCAAACTCGGGTTACTTAACGCGTCGTTTAGTTGATGTTGGTCAAGATTTGGTGATCACTGAAGAGAATTGTGGCACTGAAAACGGTCTAATCATGAAAGCTGTGATTGACGGTGGTAATGTTTCTCAAACTTTGGGTGCAGCAGTACTTGGTCGTATTACTGCCGAAGATATTGCTTATCCAAACACAACCGATTTGTTCTTGGCAAAAGGTCATTTGATTGGCTTAAATGATTCTGACAAGATTAATGAATTGGGTATTGAGTCCATCAAATCTCGCTCTCCGATTACTTGTGAAACATCTTACGGCGTATGTTCATCTTGCTATGGTAATGACATGGCACGTGGCCACAAGATTGGTGTCGGTGAAGCCATTGGTGTTATCGCTGCTCAGTCAATTGGTGAGCCAGGCACACAGTTAACGATGCGGACCTTCCATATTGGTGGTGCCGCGAGTTCATCAACTGCGGTGAACAGTATTAATATCAATACTGACGGTGTTGTTTACTTTGACAACATGAAGTCTATTCAAAACGTGAAGGGCGATTTGGTTGTGATTTCACGCTCTGCAGAGGCTTCAGTTCGTAATGAGTTAGGTCAAGAAAAAGAACGCTACAAGTTGCCGTATGGTGCCTTGGTTCATTATAAAGACGGTAGTAAAGTTAAAGCAAAAGATAAAATTGCCGACTGGGATCCACACACTCACCCAATTATTGCTGAATACTCAGGCAAGGTTATTTTTGTCGACTTCACTGAAGGTGTCACCGTTAATAAGAGTTCAGATCCTTTAACAGGCCTAAATTTCTTTGAAATGATTGATGAAGGCGAAAGATCAGCTGCGGCGAAAGACTTAAAGCCAATGATTAAATTGGTTGATGAGAAAGATCACGATCTAATCTTATCAACGCACTATTTACCATCAGGCGTTAAGCTGAACTTGGTTGACGGTCAAACAATAGCTGCTGGCGAAATTCTTGCGAAGATTCCGAAAGCGGTTTCTAAAACAAGTGATATTACTGGTGGTCTACCGCGTGTTGCTGATTTATTCGAAGCACGTAAAGCGAAAGATCATGCAATCCTAGCTGAAACGACAGGTGTGATTAGCTTTGGCAGTCCTACGAAGTCAAAAATACGATTATTAATTACGAATGAAGCGGGTGAAGCGACAGAAATGATGATTCATCAATGGCGTCAAATCAATGTATTCGACGGTGAAACCGTTGAAAAAGGTGATGTGATATCCGATGGTCCATCGAATCCGCATGATATTCTTCGCCTACTAGGCGTTGAGCCTTTGGCGGATTACGTTGTCAAAGAAGTGCAAGCGGTTTATCGCCTACAAGGCGTGAAGATTTCTGATAAGCACATCGAAGTGATTGTGAAGCAAATGCTGAGAAAGGTTGAGGTTCTTGATCAAGGTGATTCGAACTACGTCAACGGTGAAACAGCCGAATACGTGAGAGTTATTGAGAAGAACAAGCAATTGAAAGCGCAAGGCAAAGATTTAGTTAAGTACCAAAGATTGTTAATGGGTATTACTAAGGCTTCATTATCAACAGAGTCGTTTATCTCTGCTGCATCATTCCAAGAGACAACTCGAGTACTGACTGAGGCTTCAATTACGGGCCGTATGGATGGACTTAGAGGTCTTAAAGAAAACGTTATTGTTGGTCGTCTAATTCCTGCGGGAACAGGCTTTACTTACCATCAAGAGAAGAAGCGTCGTAAGGCAGAAGAGACAATGCTTGTTACTGATGCTGAAGAGGCATTAGCGGCACAACTCAGTGAAGTTGGGGCTGAACAAAGCGAAGAGTCTTAAGATTCATCTTAAAAACCCCTCTGAGTATCATGCTTAGAGGGGTTTTTTATTGTGCGCTCAAAAATACAGCCCTGCAATCACTGACACCCTGTCGTTAAAGCAAACCAAAGTTTTTCTGGGTAAGTTAAAATGCTTCCATGGAAAAATCACACTTTAACGAACTTGTCGATCAAGGCTTTAATCACATACCCGTTTCTCGCGAGTTAGTCGTTGATACCGATACTGCTTTGGCGCTGTATCTAAAGGTTGCTAACACCCCTTACAGTTATTTTTTAGAATCCGTTCAAGGCGGTGAAAAATGGGGCCGTTACTCTTTTATTGGGCTTTGTGCGCAGACAGTTATTAAGGTCTTTGATTACCAAGTTACGATTGAGAAAAACGGAGCAGCCGTAGAAACGCATGAAGTTGAGGATCCACTTTCTTGGATTGAAGAGTATCAAGCGCAATTCAAAGTGCCAAAATTAGATAATTTGCCGGATTTTAATGGTGGCTTGGTGGGGTATTTTGGATATGAAATCATTCGCTATATTGAGCCAAAATTGGCGCATTTGGATAAGCCAGATGAGTTGAATGTCGCTGATATTTTACTGATGCTTTCTAATGACCTATTGGTTGTTGACAACTTGTCCAGTACCGCACATATCATCACCCATATTAATCCGCAGGAGACTTGTTATGAGGACGCAATTACCCGTCTGGATGAAATTGAGGCGCAAATAAAAGAACCGCTGGTTGAGCAAGAAAGTGAGCCAGCTAATATTAAAGCAGAGGACTTTGTCTCAAGTTTTGGTCGAGAGAATTTTATGCGTTCTGTTGAGGATATTCAGAAATACATTGTTGCCGGCGACGTTATGCAAGTTGTGCCTTCGCAGCGCCTGAGTTGTGAATTTAAGGCTAAACCGATTGATCTTTATCGCCAGCTAAGAATACTCAATCCATCGCCTTACATGTATTTTTTGAATTTGGACGACGTTACCATTGTTGGCTCCTCACCAGAAATTCTAACGCGCGTCGACAACAAAAATATTGCTACGCTAAGGCCGATAGCCGGCACACGATCACGGGGAAAAACAAAAGAAGAAGATTTGGCACTGGAAGTAGATTTATTGTCCGATCATAAGGAAATCGCAGAGCATTTAATGTTGATTGATTTGGGCAGGAACGACTTGGGAAGAATTGCTAAAACAGGCACAGTGACTCTAACCGATAAAATGTTTATTGAGCGTTATTCTCATGTGATGCATATCGTCTCCAATGTTGAATGTGAATTGCAAGATGACATGAGCGCGATTGATGTGCTGAGGGCTACCTTCCCTGCCGGCACTTTAAGCGGTGCCCCGAAGATTCGAGCAATGCAGATTATTAACGATGTTGAGCCATTAAAACGCAATATCTATTCGGGCGCTATTGGTAATCTATCATGGCATGGTGGTATGGATTTGGCGATCGCCATTAGAACGGCAGTGATTAAAGATGAAATGCTTTATGTGCAAGCTGGTGCCGGAATTGTTTACGACTCAGTGCCTGAATCCGAATGGCAAGAAACAATGGATAAAGCGCAAGCGCTCATTAAGGCTGCCGAAAAAATCTAGGACCTTGTTATTCGGTATTAACGAAAACAAACAAAAACAATTCTTTTTTTACTAAAAAAGCGCTCAGTTGGAAGGTCCTTTGTTTGTAAAATACGGACTCTTATTGGTCAAAAAAATAACACTCTAAATGCAAGATTCTGCTTTTGTTCATCTGCAATGCCAGAGCGAATATTCTGTCAAGAATAGCTTGATTCGAGTGCCAAAATTGATTGAGAGTATTAAGCAATCCGGGATGAATGCTGTTGCGTTGACCGACGATATCAGTCTTTTTTCTGCAGTTAAATTTTATCAAAAAGCCCGATCTGCGGGTGTTAAGCCACTATTTGGCGCAAAAATGTCACTGAGCTCTGATGAGGGTCGTTACAATGTTTTGCTGCTCTGTCAAAATCACGAGGGCTATCTAAATCTGTCTGAGCTTATTTCAAAGGCTTACCTCAACCAGAAGGGCATCGAAGGCCCAAGTGTTACTGAAGCGCAACTGGAAACTCACCACACTGGCTTGCTTTTGGTCGCTACTCCAGTAAGCTCTGATGTTGCGCAATTATTACTTACGAATCAGGCAGTGCTTGCCAGAGAAAAAGCCCAACATTGGCAAAATATTTTTGGCGATCGTTATTATTTTGCGGTGCAAAGAACGCGCAGGGCAACCGATGAACAGCATCTTTGCCTGGCGATAGATTTGGGTGTTGAGTTGGGTATTCCTGTTGTTGCCACCAACGATGTACAATTTTTACTTCAAAGTGATTACGAAGCCCACGAAGCGAGAATTTGTATTTCCCAGGGCGGCCTATTAGATGATGCTAGACGAGTCAAGCGTTTTAACGACGCTCAGTATTTAAAAAGTGCTGATGAAATGGCGGCATTATTTTCTGATTTTCCACAGTTGTTGTCCAACACGGTTGAAGTGGCTAAGCGCTGTAATCTTCATTTTGAATTATTTAAGAAAAATTACCTACCTCTTTTTCCGACGCCTGAAGGTATGTCTATTGCCGAGTTTTTTGAGCAAGAGTCTAAGCAGGGGTTGGCTGAACGACTCAAGGGCAAAGGAGTCGATGAAAAGGTTTATGCCGATCGTTTGCAGTTTGAGCTTTCGGTTATCTTGGAAATGGACTTCCCTGGTTATTTCTTGATTGTTTCCGACTTTATTCGCTGGGCAAAAGAAAATGGCATTCCTGTTGGTCCTGGCAGGGGTTCAGGTGCAGGCTCTTTGGTGGCTTGGGCGCTGTCAATTACCAATGTCGACCCCATTGATCACGAACTGCTTTTTGAGCGTTTTTTGAATCCAGAGCGTGTGTCGATGCCCGATTTTGATATTGACTTCTGCACAGACCGCCGAGACGAAGTGATTGAGTACGTTTCTCGTAAGTATGGTCAAGAAAAGGTATCTCAAATTATCACTTACGGTACGATGGCTGCCAAAGGCGTGGTTCGCGATGTAGGTAGGGTGTTGGGCCATCCTTATGGCTTTAGTGACACGATTTCAAAGCTTATTCCCAACGAACTTAAAATGACTCTAGACAAGGCATTGCAAGATTCGCCAGATCTTAAATCACGCTATATCTCAGAAGAAAGTGTCACCACTTTGATCGATCTTTCTCAAGACCTTGAAGGCTTGGTAAGGAATGTCGGCACCCATGCGGGTGGTGTAGTCATTGCGCCAAGTAAAATCAGCGATTTTTGCCCAATTTACAAAGGCTCGGGTGAGAGTGATGTGGTGGTTTCTCAGTTTGACAAAGACGACGTCGAAGCGGTTGGTTTAGTAAAGTTTGACTTTCTAGGTTTGTCGAATTTAACCGTTATTGATAAAGCTGTTAAGATGATTTTTAACAAGGGTTTGACGGATGAGTTAATCGATATTGACACCCTTTCTTTAGACGATCCTGCGGTTTATGAGTTACTGCAACGCTGTGACACGACTGGCATTTTTCAGCTGGAATCCGACGGTATGCGTGGCTATTTAAAAAAACTTCAAGCCGACAATTTTGAAGATATTGTTGCTATGCTGGCACTCTATCGCCCCGGCCCATTGGACGCCGGAATGGTAGATGACTACATCAACGTTAAGCACGGTGCCAAGGTGAAGTATCCGCATCCTATGCTGGAAGAAATATTAAAACCGACTAATGGTGTGTTTCTGTATCAAGAACAGGTGATGAAGTCAGCACAGGTGATGGCGGGCTATTCTTTGGGCGGTGCCGATTTGTTACGCCGAGCGATGGGCAAGAAAAAAGCCGAAGAAATGGCCCAGCAGCGCCAGGTCTTTGTTTCTGGTGCAGCCGAAAAAGACATCAAGGAAGAAAAAGCCAATGAAATATTTGATCTAATTGATAAGTTTTCAGGCTACGGTTTTAACAAATCTCACTCGGTTGCTTACGCTTATATTTCATATCAAACGGCTTGGCTAAAATCGCATTATCCAGCACCTTTTATGGCTTCGGTGCTTTCTGGTGTGATGGACGATACCGACCGAATTGCTTTCACCGTCAGTGAAGCCAAGAAGATTAATCTTGTCATTCACGCACCCAATATTAATCAATCCGAATACCAATTTAGTATTTTAGACAATAACACCATCACCTATGGCTTAGGCGCCATTAAAGGTGTGGGCGAAGCATTAGTGCAAGCTGTCGTTGCCGAGAGGGTTGAGAGCGGCGAGTACCAGGATATCTTTGATTTTTGCCTACGTATTGAGAAAAAGTTTTTAAATCGTCGCGCTATTGAGGCCTTGATTTATAGTGGCGCTTTTGATTCTCTCGGTATTGATCGAGCAACACTTATTGCCACTTATCCAAGCGCCACCAAGCAAGCCGAACAAAGACAAAATGATTACACCAATGGTCAAACCGGGCTTTTTGCAGCGGTTGAAAGTCATATTGATTATGAGAAAAAATACGTCTCAGCCAATGGTCTGTCTTTCAAAAAAATGTTGATGCTTGAAAAAAGTGTAATGGGTTATTACCTGCATCGACATCCAACCGATGCCTTTAAGTCCGACTTACAGTCAATCGTCTGTACTTTGCCTAAAAACATTGTTTTTCGAAATAATCGAGAAGTGAGAATTTTGGCGTTGATTTCCGAAATTCGCTACCGTAATACGCAAAAAGGCCAAATGGCTAGTGTTATTGTTGAAGACGGAGTGAAGCAATTGAATGCGGTTTTGTTCACTAAAACCTTGGGTGAGAACTCCGAGCAATTGCACGTCGACGAAGTGGTGGTTATTACGGGTAAGGTTAATAAAGATTTTAGAGATCAGTGGCAAGTGGTGGTGGATAAGGTCGAAGCCGTGGAGCAAGTGCAAATGAAATACGTTAAATATTTGCATATTGGTCTAAACGCTAAACAGCAAAGCAAGTATCACAAACTTTCTCAATTATTAAGAGAGCATAGTGGTAAATGCCCCGTAATTGTGGAGTACAAAACAGAGTCGGCTTACGGTCGCCTACCACTTAAACCAGAGTATTCCGTTGCCCCTACTGCCCAACTATTGGAGTCTTTGGAGCAGCTTATTGGTCAGGGTCGGTGCAAAGTCCAATATTAGTCCTCGTTGCATTGTCGATGATAAAAAGAGCGTTGATCTTTTCTGTATTCATTAATTACTATCTCATCATCGAGGATAAAACTCAGTTGTCCTGAGCAGTTTGTGTCAAATACAACAACGCCGTTGTTTTTGTAGCGCTCCACAATAACCGCAGCTGGGTGTTTATATGGATTTCTATATCCTGATGAGCTAATGGCAATAGCGGGCGAAATTGCAGCAATAAAGGCCTCAGTAGAGGATGTTTTGCTGCCGTGATGAGGAATAATCATCACCTCTGCATCGAGGTTAATCGCATTATTTTGCAATAGAGCCTTTTCTGCTTTTTTCTCGATGTCACCAGTGAGTAGTAAGCTAGCATCTTTGGTGGTTATTTTCAATACACAAGAAGCATTGTTGCCTTTAAGAGTGGTGTGACTTGAAGGGCTTAAGATCTCGAACTGCACCCCATCCCAAAGCCAAAATTGTCCGGCATGACAGCGTTCGGCGGTTCCGGGTATTTTATTGGGTACAGAGCTTAGTATTTTGCCAATAGTAAAATTATCCATAATAGCTTGTAGGCCACCAATATGGTCGTTGTCACCGTGACTGATAATAATCGTATCGATGCTATTGACTTGGTTGGTAATCAGAAATGGAATAAGGGCGGCATCACCCATATTAAACCCCGAAGGGGATTGAGAGCCAGTGTCATAAATCAGAGTGTGGTTTTCGGTACGCACTATAACAGATAGGCCTTGACCAACATCAAGTACATCAATCAAGGCTGCCTTAGGAGGTATGTTGGTTTGTGAGGTAAATATCGGTATAACAATTAATATTAGTGCTGCCCTTCGAAGTTTTAAACCTCTAGGTAGTATTAATAAACAAGCGCCAAGTACCAAGATGAGCAAGTCGAGCGCACATGCGGGCATAAAATGCACTCGATTAAAGGATAAGTCGCTAATTTGTTGTAGGAAAATACCAAGCAAGGACAGTGCTTTATCGGCTATATCAAAGCAAAGTTGAGCAAGGGTTGTGGCTTCGGCGAAGCTAAATAGAGCGCCCAACAAAGAAATCGGAGTGACAATCAAGCTAAATGTTGGAATGGCAACAAGATTAGCCAAGCCGGATAGCGAGGAGCTTGATTGAAAAAACCACAAGGTAATGGGTAGCATCGCAATGCAAATTAGCAATTGTAAGTAAATCAGTTTTAACAGTGCCGGTTTGTTATTAAACAGCGATACGCCATACAAAATAACACCGACGGCATAAAAAGAAAGCCAAAATCCAACATCAAAAACCGACAAGGGGTTGAGTATAAGAACCATAAGCATAGCGAGCCCGTATAACGTCCAGACACTGTACTGAGTTCGCAAAATAATGCTTAAGAAAGCCACTGATGCCATAATAAAAGCGCGTTGAGTGGGAACAGAAAAGCCAGCAATAAAGGCATAGCTTAGCGCTCCGATAATGCCAAAAAAAGACCCAACAACTTGTGCGGGAACGAGAATTACTAAACGCCTAGAGAGGCGCCAGAGATAGGTAGTAATAAAAAACAACAGGGTGGAAATAAGGCCAATATGGAGGCCAGAAATAACACTCAGGTGCGTTGTGTTGGTTTGCTGAAACAACAACCAATGCTCACTTTTAATAAGAGATCTATCACCAAGAACCAATGCATTAATAACCCCAGAGAAATCCAGCTCCTGTAAGTAGGGTGACAGAGTTGTTCTAATGGACTGCCTGAGTTGGTGAATGAGAGCAGAATTAGATGAGGATAGGACTTGATTGGACTCAATTTTTCGGACATAGCCAGTAGCATTTATTTTATTGGCAAAAAGCCATTTTTCGTAATCAAAGCCACCCTGGTTTCTAAGGCCGTTGTTATGTTTTAATTTAATAGTAAGGGCCCACTCATCACCTGCAATGAGTTTTGGTCTGTCTGTTCCATACCAAGAGAGTCGAACTTTGGCTTGAAATGGTTCGACAACTTCATAGAGAAAAATCGATTTTTCAACGCTTGAGGAGGGCAGTGAAACAATAAAACCGCGAGTTTCAATCGGCTGGTTGAGGAATTGCCCATCAAGACTTTGATTCAGTAGGGTGTGTGAAAAAACAGCCATCCAGACAAAACCCACAATGGCAAAGAGGATTTTGGCTGAAATACGGAATTTGCGCCTAAAAGTCTCTAAAAATGCGATAAAAAGTGCCAATATTAACGTTGTCTCAACGACACTGAATTCAAGTGTATTTTTTGTTGAAAAAACAACCAGGCCAGCTAAGAAAAATAGGGCGTTAAATAGCATTAGAATTTTCGATATTGCTGCTTTAATAAGATAGAAAAAAGTTAAAGATCAAATTTAACCCTAATACCCGTGAAACACTTGATTTAGCACGAGAAACATCAAAAGTTATCCGCTATTGTTAAACTTAATAAATTACTGGGTTATTGTGATCGGCATCCAACTCATGAAAAAAATATAAGTCATTGATTTATATAGTAAAAAAACTTATGATACTTTTTTAATCAAAACCGTACTAAAGCCTATTCTGATGCCATTTATGCATCTAAACTAGGAGATATCAACAGAGTTATCCACAGTTTTGTGAGTAAGTCTACTAAGCCTTGATTTAACGGCATTTTGTGCTGTTTAAATCAGCGTTTCAGAAATTTTTATGACCAATTTTTGCGCAATAATAATTTTGCTATTTATTTCAATTTTTTCACAGACCTTTTTGGTAATGAAAAAGACTTCGTTCCGGTCGGATTTAAGACCAATTTTAGCATTTGAAACATCATTAAGGATAATGGCGTCACAACCCTTGTTTTTGAGCTTATTTTGGGCGTTTTCGAGCAAATTTTCAGTCTCGGCAGCAAAGCCAATGCATATGGGTTTGTCCTTCAATTGACAAACATTTGACAAAATATCTGGATTTTTCACCAGATCAATTGACAGTGTTTCACGATCTTTTTTGATTTTGTTTTTTGCAATACTTGCGGGTCTGTAGTCAGCAACGGCTGCGCAGGAAATAAAAATATCTTGTTTGCTAATATTAGCATTCACGGCTTTAAGCATTTCGTCAGCATTCGTCACGAAAACACTTTCTGCGCGAGACTCAACTGCTACTGAAATTGCACCAATAACCAGATTCACTGTTGCGCCTGCTTCGACACATGCCGTAGCTAAGGCCATTCCCATCTTGCCACTGCTGTGGTTTGAGATAAAACGCACAGGGTCAATCGCCTCAATGGTGGCCCCTAGCGTAATCATTACGTTCTTGCCACTGAGTTGAGTGTTTTGAAATAAATTGGCTGTTTGCGCTGCAATAGAGGTTGGTTCGGCTAAGCGACCTTCGCCAATATCACCACAGGCTTGTACACCAAATTCTGGTTTTGCAATCACCATACCTCGACTTTCTAATATTTTCAAATTGTCTTGGGTTGCCATCGAGCCATACATTTGTTGGTTCATAGCTGGTGCAATAAGCACTTTGGCTGTTGTTGCCAGAATCAGGGTTGTTAATAAGTCATCCGCTTTACCATGACAAAGTTTGGCAATAGTATTGGCAGATGCTGGTGCTATAACAATTGCATCGGCCCATTTAGCCAGCTCAATATGCCCCATCGACAGTTCTGCCTCTTTGTCCCAAAGGTTGTTGTTTACTTTATTTTTTGAGACGGCTTGTAACGATCTCTCGCTAACAAACTCAGCCCCACCTGCAGTGAGCACCACACGCACTTCAGCACCTAAATCTTGCAAACGCCTAACGATGTCCGGTGATTTATAGGCAGCAATTGAACCGCTTACACCTAATAAGACATTTTTATTGGTTAAAGAATTCATTCGAAACTTGCTGTTATTTTCATATCCACACCGATTTGTCGGCAGTCACTGATCTGTAATTTTATTTTATTGCCCATTTCAGTTATTGGTAATTGCATCATTGAGGTGGCGTCGCTTCCGAGTAGAACTGGCGCAGTATAAATCACCAACTCATCAATAAGTCCGACTTGTTGTAATGCGCCGTTAAGGCCAGAGCCGGCCTCCACCAGTACGGTGTTGATGCCCATTTTTCCAAGCTTGAGTAGGGCTGCTTTTAAATCGACCTTGCCATTAGCAGCGGAATCACAATTATCGCTATTAATCACTAATGTCTGGGCGTCGTTGGAAAATACATTAAGTTTTTTATCGGTGATTTGATTATTGCTGTCAATAACTACTCTGGTTGGTGTGACAGAATTCTCTGGCAACCTAGCGGTTAGGCTTGGGTTGTCTTTTAAAACGGTACCCGAGCCTGTGAGGATGACCTGGTTATCTCGGCGCAGTTTGTGTACATCCACTCGAGCAGCTTCAGAGGTAATCCATTTACTCTCGCCACTTGTCATTGCTGTTTTACCATCTAGACTCATTGCAATTTTACTGGTGACAAACGGTAGGCCAGTTTGCATTCTTTTAATAAAGCCACGGTTAAGGCTTTTAGCTTCATTTTCTAGCAACCCAACTTCAACTGCAATGTCGGCATCCTCGAGCATTTGAACGCCTTTTCCTGAGACTAAGGGGTTAGGGTCAAGCGTTGCAATAATGACTTTTGTAACGCCGGCAGCAATCACTGCTTCAGTACAAGGGGGTGTCTTGCCATGGTGTGAGCAAGGCTCAAGTGTGACGTAGAGTGTAGCGCCGCTTGCTTGCCCGTCAATTTGTGCCAAGGCGTTGGCTTCAGCATGACCTTTGCCAAATTCTCGATGGTAATCTTGGGCGATTATTTCACCACTGTGGGTAACGACACAACCGACCATTGGGTTGGCGTGAACGGTGTGTCGACCCTTGCTTGAAAGTTGCAGTGCAAGTGCCATACATTGTGTGTCTTTTGCTGTGAAAGGCATTATAATAATTCGAATAATTTAATCAATATTTTACTCGGGAGAAACGCGTGGATGAACAGAAAAAACAAGCACTAAAAGCGGCACTTGCACAGATTGACAAACAGTTTGGTAAGGGCTCAGTGATGTTTTTGGGTGATGACGAAGCTAGGGCCGACATTGAAGCGGTCTCAACAGGCAGTTTGAGTCTTGACATTGCTCTGGGCATTGGCGGCTTACCGAGGGGTCGTGTGGTTGAGATATACGGCCCCGAGTCTTCTGGCAAGACAACATTAACTCTACACGTAATTGCAGAAATGCAAAAGCTAGGCGGCACGGCAGCCTTTATTGATGCCGAGCACGCACTAGACCCTCAGTACGCTAAGCGCCTTGGTGTGAATACCGATGAATTATTGATTTCACAGCCAGATACCGGTGAGCAGGCTCTAGAAATTACCGACATGTTGGTACGTTCTGGCAGTGTTGATATTATCGTAATCGATTCAGTTGCTGCATTGACGCCAAAAGCTGAAATTGAAGGTGAGATGGGCGCTTCACATATGGGCTTGCAAGCCAGATTGATGTCGCAAGCACTAAGAAAGCTTACTGCAAATATTAAAAAAACCAACACCATGGTAATCTTTATCAACCAACTGCGGATGAAGATTGGCGTGATGTTTGGTAATCCTGAAACCACTACAGGTGGCAATGCGCTTAAATTCTACGCATCGGTTCGTTTGGATATTCGTCGTATTGGCGCGGTTAAGAAGGGCGATGAAATTTTGGGTAATGAGACTCGTGTTAAGGTGCTGAAAAACAAAGTAGCGCCTCCGTTCAAAAAAGCAGAATTTCAAATCTTATACAATCAGGGTATTTCAAGAGAGAGCGAAGTCATTGATTTGGGTGTCGAACTAGGTTTTGTTGAAAAAGCAGGCGCCTGGTATAGTGCTGGTGGTGAGCGCATTGGCCAAGGAAAAGACAAGGCAAGAGACTACCTAAAAGCCAACCCTGAGCTTGCGCAATCCCTTGAAGCGCAAATTCGTGAAAAATTGATGGCCGGTGATGATGGAGATTCAGCAAAGTAAAGACAGCGAATGTTATGCTGCTGCAATGCGAATGCTTGTTAGACGCGAGCATTCGGAATTAGAGCTCAGGCAAAAACTCCAGCTTAAAGGCTTCGATAATGCTCTTATTACTAGCGCAATAGACTTGTTGATTGGGCAGAATTATCAAAGTGACGAACGCTTTGCTGAAGACTTTATTGTTATGCGCTTTAATCAGGGTAAAGGTCCCATCAAAATTTCCGCGGAACTTAAGCAGCGCGGTATTGGGTGTTTTGACTTATCTGTTTTTGATTGGTTTGTGTTAGCGCAAAAAATCAGAGTAACAAAATACGGCGATGACTTGCCGTCCGACTATAAAGAGATCGCCAAACAAAAGCGTTTTCTCCAGTCTCGAGGATTCGGCTTTGACCAAATTAACCAAGCTTTTTCTAACTAAAGCAACACTCTATGCACTCAAGCGGTAACCAGACTACAGCTTACGATTTTAAAAACCGAGATATTAAGGTTTTAAAAAAACTGCTGCCGTATTTGCGCAAAATGCGCGTTCGTGTTATTTTGGCTGTTAGTTGCCTGATGTTTGCTAAATTAGCTAACGTTGCGGTGCCTCTTGCGCTAAAAGAGATTGTTGACAGCCTAGATCAAACCAATTTAGTGCTAATACTACCCCTTGGCATGTTGTTTGCTTACGGCCTATTAAGACTGGCCAGTTCGCTCTTTAATGAACTGCGTGATGCCATTTTTGCCAAAGTTCGTTACCACGCCATGAACTTGATTGCGCTCGGTGTCTTTAGGCATCTACACACTTTGGATTTGTCCTTTCATTTGGATCGCCGCATTGGCGGCATCACTCGAGACATTGATCGAGGCACCCAGAGTGTCTCTACCTTGTTGTCCATTTTTGTCTTTAATATCCTTCCCTCATTATTTGAGATATGTCTTGTGATTGGCATTTTATGGCTGAATTACGACCTTTTTTTTGCTGGTGTTTCCTTGTTAACGGTGTTCTTTTATGTTGCCCTGACTTTAGCCATTACCACTTGGCGAATGAAATACCGCTACCAAATGAATGACATGCAGTCCGAAGCCAATACCAATGCAGTTGATAGCTTGATTAATTACGAAACCGTCAAATACTTTAATCAAGAAAAATTTGAGGTGAATCGCTACGGTGATACGATGCAGCGCTGGGAAGATGTTGCTACCAAAAGCTTTACCTCAATGACGGCGCTTAACTTTGTCCAGGGTGCGGTGATTGCAACGGGTGTTACCGCTGTTTTAATTATGGCAGCACAAGGCGTGGTGGATGCCAGTCTGAGTTTGGGCGACCTTATTATGATTCAAGCCCTGCTCTTGCAGCTCTTTATCCCGCTTGGTGGTTTGGGTATTATTTATCGTCAAATCAAACACAACTTTATCGATATGAATAATATGTTTGAGTTGCTTGAGCGCACCTCTAAAGTGACTGATGTTGATAACGCACCAGAGCTTGAAGTCACTCAAGGCGAAGTGGAATTTAACAATGTTTCTTTTGCTTATGCTGGCAAAAAGGAAGTGCTGAGCAATATCAACTTCACTCTTAAACCTGGGCAAAAAGTAGCGGTGGTCGGCCCTTCGGGCGCAGGAAAATCAACGCTCGCTAAATTGCTCTTTCGTTTTTATGACATTTCCGGCGGTGAAATACGCATCGACCAACAAGATATTAAGCGCTTTACTCAAGATTCAGTACGCAGTGTGATGGGTGTTGTGCCGCAAGATTCGGTGATGTTTAATGAGAGTATTTATTACAATATTGCCTACGGCTGTGCAGGCGCAACCGAGGCCGAAGTCAAGCGAGCGGCCAAGCTCAGCTTTATTGACAGCTTTATTGACTCCTTGCCGCAAGGCTACGATACGTTGGTCGGTGAAAGAGGCCTTAAGCTCTCAGGCGGTGAAAAGCAGCGGCTAGCGATTGCGCGAGTGCTGTTAAAAAATCCACCGATATTGATTTTTGACGAAGCCACTTCAGCGCTTGATTCCTATTCGGAAAAAATGGTACAAAAGGCACTAGCGAGTTTGGCGCATAAACACACCACTTTAGTGATTGCTCACCGCCTCTCAACCATTGTCGATGCAGATCAAATCATTGTGCTTGGCAATGGTACTATTGCTGAACGGGGTACGCATCAACAGTTGCTTGACCTTGATGGTCAATACGCTCGTCTCTGGCACATACAAGTCAATAAACAAACGCAAACATAACACCGCTAAATTAAGCGAAAAGTGACGTTGAAAAGTTGGGTGAGCATTCTATAATTCCCTCTATGAAATTTGAATTAGCCAAGACCGACAATAAAGCCCGCTTAGGGAAGATGACTTTTGCACGAGGTGAGGTTAATACTCCAGCCTTTATGCCTGTCGGCACTTACGGCACAGTCAAGGCGATGACCGTTGAAGAGGTCAAAGAGCTTGGCGCTGAAATCATTCTTGGTAACACATTCCATCTATCGATTACCCCCGGCACAGACGTTATTGAAGCGCATGGCGATTTGCATGATTTTATGAATTGGCAGGGACCAATTCTCACCGATTCGGGTGGTTTTCAGGTTTTCAGCTTGGGCCACATTCGTAAAATCAATGAAAAAGGTGTATTGTTTCGCTCGCCAAAAGACGGCGCTAAAATATTTATGGGGCCGGAAGAGTCAATGCAAATTCAGCAAAAACTCGGTGCTGATATTGTCATGATTTTTGACGAATGTATTGCTTATCCAAGCGAGAAGTCTGAAGTTGATCAATCGATGCAACTCTCGTTGCGTTGGGCAAAACGCTCTAAAGACGAACACCAAAGATTGAATAATGACAATGCGCTATTCGGCATTGTCCAGGGCGGCATGCACGAAGACCTTAGACGTCAATCGGTTGACGCTTTGGTCGATATTGGTTTTGATGGTTATGCGATTGGTGGGCTCTCTGTGGGTGAGCCAAAAGAAGAAATGATTAAGGTGTTAGAGTATTTGCCAGACGCCATGCCAGCGGACAAGCCCCGTTATTTGATGGGAGTGGGCAAACCATCAGACTTGGTGGAAGCGGTGGCTAGGGGTATTGATATGTTTGATTGTGTCATGCCTACGCGTAACGCTAGAAATGGCTATTTATTCACTTCGGCAGGCATTGTTAAAATTCGAAACGCCAAACATAAACTGGACACTGGGCCGTTGGATGCTAATTGTAATTGCTCGACTTGTCAGAACTATTCTAGATCGTATTTACATCACTTGCAAAAAACCAACGAAATACTGGGCTCACGCCTCAATACTTTGCATAATCTGCATTATTATCAATCTCTGATGGCATCGATGCGAGAGGCGATTAAGAATGGCGTATTTGAAGATTTCAGAAATGAATTTCACGCTCAACAAGCATCAAGCGACTAGCTATTCAACTGTTGCAAGTGGTGTTACTGGATTCTTAACAAAATAAACATCCAATACTGCTTTGGCAATTGGCGCGGCTTTCGAGCTGCCACTGCCAGCATTTTCAACAATGATCGCGATGGCCACCTGTGGATTTTCTACTGGAGCAAAGCCGGTGAATAGGGCGTGGTCTCTGAGCTTTTCTTCGTAGTTTTCGGCAATATAGGTCTCTTCAGGGTCGAGGCCAAATACTTGTGCGGTACCTGTTTTTCCGGCAAGTGTATAACTAAGGTTGTGATTTAGACGCCTCGCGGTACCACTGGAGCCGTAAACGGTTTGCTCCATGGCAGCAATAATAGCCTCCCAATTTTTGATATCTTTTATTGGAATTTGAATCATCCCAAGGTTTTTTCTCAGTTCAACACGACCCGTACTCGTTTGAGAGTGCATTAAAATTTGTGGTATTGGCAGTTGACCTTTATTGGCGATAGCTGCGGTTGCAACAGCCAGACGTAATGGACTGGCGGTCATAAAGCCTTGACCAATGCCGGTATTTAAAGTTTCTCCTCGATACCAGGGCTCATCCTTATTAATTTTTTTCCACTCTCTAGAAGGTAGGATTCCCGCAAATTCTCCCGGTAAATCAATGCCAGTTTTTTCGCCAAATTGGAAATATGCTAAATTAACATGAAGTTTGTCGATACCCATGTTGAAGGCCAGATCATAAAAGAACACATCGCAAGATTGGGCGATGGCACTCTCGACATCAACGTGGCCGTGACCTGTGCGCTTCCAATCGTTAAATTTACGTGAATAATTTGAAATTTTGTAAAAACCTGGGCAAAAGACTTTGCTGGTGACAGTAATGTCTTTTTGCTCGAGGCCACCAAGGGCGACCATCGGCTTGATGGTTGATCCCGGCGGATAAAGACCTTTAATGCTGCGATCAAATAGCGGTAGGTTTTTATCTTTTTGTAGTGTTTGGTATTGCTTACTAGAGATGCCACCGACAAACCAATTTGGATTAAATGTTGGCATACTGACGAGCGCCAGAATCGAACCGTCAGTGACATCAACCATCACTAATGCACCGCGCTTACCATTCATCAGCTCTTCGGCTTTTAATTGTAAATCTAAGTCAATACTTAAATACAGATCTTGGCCCGATTCGGCTGGTATGAGGATTTGCGAGTCCACCACTCGACCAGAGACGTTTCTCTCAATTTGCTTTATACCAGAGTTGCCATGCAGCAGGTTTTCGTATTGTTTTTCAATGCCAGTTTTGCCAACGAAAGTTGTGCCGGCATAATTATCTTTATCGTAGTTATCTTTATCGTTTTGGTTCATTGAAGAGACGTAACCAATTAAATGCGAACTGCTAGCGTCATTTGGATAAACACGGTGAAAGTAGGGTTCTATTTCTACACCTGGCAGTCGCGCTTTGGTGAGAAAAATAGCTACCGCTTGCTCTGAGACATTATGCTTTATAGGTATGTTGTGAAATTTTTTGTAGCGTTTTATTATTTTATAAAATTGCTCGATATCGTCATCATTGATAAAATCAAAGCGTTTAAGTGCCACGATTGTGGCATCCATATCCTTGACTTTCTCAGGGGTGATCGTGAGCTTGTAAGAAAGGGTATTGGTGGCAAGTATTTTCCCGTTACGATCAAGAATGTCACCTCGCGCAGGAGTGATAGGCAGTTGCTGCAATTGATTGCCAAGGGCCTCTTCAGAGTAGTAATCGTATTCAATTATTTGCAGGCTGTAGATACGCGATATCAACACCAAACTCAGTGCAAAAATAAACAGCACAGCAATGACAACGCGAGATTGGAAAACTCTTATTTCGCGTTTTGTATTGGCAATTTTATCCATGGCTTGATTACCGTTTTAGCTTAGCCAGTAGAAAGTGTACGATTGGCCAGAGAATTGCACCGGTTAATGGCGCAAGGAGGGTCAAATAACTAAAATCAAAGCCCTGAATAATCCAGTGCACGCCGATTGTGGTTAATAAATAAATGAGCGATGCGACAAAGACATAGACTTGTTGAGTGCTAAGGTTGGATACGTAAAACGATTTCTTTACATTAAGGATAAAAACAGTACTAGCAATAAGCGCTAAAGCGTTTTGGCCAAATACATTGCCGTGCAATAAATCAAGTAACAAGCCTAACATTAGAGCAAGGGTATAAACCGCCTTGGCTTCGGCGTAGATCAGCCAATAGGTGAAAAATATCAACATCCAGAAAGGTGCGGCATTTTGAATCATCTCTGGTAAAGCAACAGCACTCAGCAATGCAGAGATTAGGGTGAGTTTAAAGAGTAATATTTGTGGGCGCTGCCGGTTCATAAAGACTCCGAGACAACAAGTACAAATTCTAATTCATTCATATCTTCAAGTGGGCGCAGCTTTATCAATAAGAAGGCCTCATCGTGCGGCGCACTCACTTCAATTACTTCTCCGACAGGATAGCCCTCTGGATACGATTGACCGATACCACTGGTAACAAAAATATCACCCAATTTAACATCGGCATCGGACGGCATAAATTCTACCTTCATGCCGCTTTTATTTGCTGCTATACCTTTGGTAATAGCTCTAGCGCCATTGCGGACATTTTTCACCGGAATGTGCTGAGTTGGATCCGTCGTCAGTTGGACTGTGGCGTAAAAAGGTGTTGATTGAATAATTTGACCAACAACACCATTTGCACCGAGCACGATTTGCAAGGCTAGAATATTGTCATTACTGCCCTTGTTGATCACCAATTGTCTCTTCAATCGAGATTGCGCAATAGATTTGACTCGAGCCAATTTTACAGTGTTGGCTGGCACTGATTTTCTAAAACAAGGTTGTTGTAGATTTGCAGTTTTGCCTTAAGTTCGAACAATTCATTGGTGAGTTGTTCATTCTCGCTGATAAGCTGCTCGGTATCACTGCCTTTGTCACTTACCCAGTTCATCATTTGACCGGGCAGGTCTACCAAAAAGTAAATCGGCGACAATAGGGTGGTGCTATTGCGTTTAAGATTGTCTAAATAGGAAAAACGCGCATCCAGTACAATTAGAATAATTGCAATTAAGGCTGGAAGAAGTGGCTTTAAAAGTCGCATAATAAGTCGTTTCGACTACTCTGCGGCTAAAAATCCCATGTTGTGTTTGTTGATCATGTCGAGCGCAATGCCACCACCACGAGCCACACAAGTTAGCGGATCATCAGCGATACTGACCGGCAAGTTGGTTTCACTATTAATCAATTTATCAAGACCTTCTAATAGGGCGCCACCACCAGTGATAACCAAACCGTTTTGAGCAATATCTGAAGACAGCTCCGGTGGAGTCTGCTCTAATGCCGTTCGCACAGAGTTAATAATCATGGCCAAAGGCTCAGCTAGAGCCTCAAGAATTTCAGCGTTTGTTACTTCAAAACTGACTGGAATGCCTTTGGCAACATCGCGACCTCTGAATTCAATTTTCTTTACCACTTTGGATTTAAAGGCGGAGCCGACTTCTTCTTTGATTTGCTCGGCAGTCGCTTCGCCAATAATGATGCCGTGGGCACGCCTAACGAATTTGACAATCGTATCGTCAAAGACGTCACCGCCGATTCTAATTGAGTCAGAGTAAACAATACCATTCAAAGACATAATTGCAATTTCAGTCGTACCACCACCCACATCAATAACCATTGCGCCCGAAGGCATATCAATTGCCATGCCAGCACCAAGAGCGGCCGCCATTGGTTCTTCAATGAGGTAAACATCGCGTGCACCAGCGCCAACAGCGCTTTCTTTAATAGCGCGACGCTCTACTTGGGTAGCGCCACATGGGACACAAATGAGTACTTTTGGGCTGGGTGAGAAAAATCCCGATCTCAATACTTTGCGCATAAAGTATTGAAGCATTTTTTCTGTTACCTTGAAATCAGCAATCACACCATCCTTCATTGGTCGAATGGCTTCGATAGCACCCGGGGTTCTGCCCAGCATGTTTTTAGCATCTTGCCCGACGGCAATAACAGTCGACTCCATTGCGCCTCTTTCGTGTCGTAGGGCGACAACCGAAGGCTCATTTAAGACGACTTTTCCATCCATATAGATAAGCGTATTTGCAGTACCTAGGTCGATAGATAGATTTTGGCCCTTGAAGAAGTTAAACATAGTGAAATTCCCTGCTAGATATTGATAAAATGCT
>LWDU01036287.1_pt1 | contig 21539 bp, 18 predicted proteins | sample 727161 | NCBI WGS metagenome assembly LWDU01 (sample SAMN04566230, study PRJNA314399) | hydrothermal vent metagenome | isolation source: deep sea hydrothermal plume seawater | place: Mexico: Gulf of California, Guaymas Basin | collected 2004-07-11
TCTACCTCGCTGGAAGAACGACAAAGAAGGCCAGTTGCCCGAAATCCCCTCGGTCAGCAGTGTGTGGGGCATCGCGGATTGGCACGAACGCGAAGCCTACGACCTTGTTGGTATCCATTTTCTGGATCACCCCAACCTCCGACGCATTTTGTGCCCGGAAGACTGGGAAGGCCACGCCCTTCGAAAAGACTACGACTTCCCACTGGAATATCACGGCGTTCGAGGACGGTAAATCATGAGCATGCAAATCGAAGATCCTCGAATTGTCGAGTTTGACGTCCAGACTGACGAGATGCTCGTCAACATGGGCCCGCAACACCCAAGTACTCACGGTGTGCTGCGCCTGCTGTTGAGAACTGACGGCGAAATCGTTCATGAATGCACGCCGCACATCGGCTACCTGCATCGCAGCGCGGAAAAAATCGGCGAAAACCTGAACGCGCCGCAGTGGATTCCATACACCGACCGTATGGATTATCTGGCCGCCATGAATATGAACCTCGGGTTCGCGCTGACAATCGAAAAGATGATCGGCATGGAGGTCAACGAGAAAGCGAAGCACCTGCGAGTGTTCATCGCAGAACTCGGGCGCATCGCCAGCCATCTGGTTGGGATGGGCGCTTACGGTCTGGACCTGGGCACATTCAGCCCCTTCCTGTACGCTTTCCGTGAACGCGAAATCATTCTGGATTTCTTTGAAGAGGTGTGCGGCGCACGCCTGACATGCAGTTACCTGACCATCGGGGGAGCGACTCACGATCTGCCGGAAGAGATTGAAATCCCGGACGGTCTGTCTGCGTTGCTGCTGATGGACAAGGGACAGCGAGCACCGTTTTTTGACGTGGTCGAAATGTTTCTCTGCTGGCTTGAAAAACGCATCAAAGAGTACCACACGCTGCTGACTCGCAACGCAATTTTCATCAAACGGACGGCCGGCATCGGTGTCCTGACCAGAGAAATGGCCATCAGCTACGGCTGCACCGGGCCCGTTCTTCGGGGCAGCGGAGTCGACTATGACCTGCGTCGGGATGGCGAATCGATCTACACTCGCATGTACGAAGGATACGACTTCGAAATTCCTGTAGCGGAGTTCGCTGCGGCTCCACGTGAAGTGGAACTTGGTGACAACTGGTGCCGTTTTTACGTCCGCATGATGGAAGTCATGCAGGCCATTCGCCTGGTCCGACAGTCGGTTCCAAAGTACCTTGCCGCTGAAGGCACTCACCGCGAACCATTCAAGTTCAACACGAAACTGCCGAAGGACGAGGTTTATCTGGAAACGGAAGCTCCTCGTGGTCAAATGGGTTTTTACGTGGTCGGCAACGGCACGGCCGAACCTCTGCGTGCTCGGGCAAAGAGTTCCTGCTTCTGCAATCTGTCAATCACAGATAAGCTGTGCGAAGGCGTCCCTCTGGCGGACGTCCCCTCCGTCGTTGGCTCACTCGACATCGTGATGGGCGAAATCGACCGTTAACGACTGCCGCAGCAGCAATCAGCGCAGAACGCCTGTTGTGTCTGGCTGACATCATGGCAGGAGCTTTGTGCAAGCAGCGCGGGCCGGCCACACCCTGATGTTGACGTTGACGACTCGACATTTGTCGCTGACGTCGACAGAATGTCCTGGTCGAGATCTTGTCAAAGGAGCCGTTGATGCGCCTGCCTTCCAGCTGCCAGGTTAGTACTCTCATTGCCGTGTTACTGGCTGCAGTGATCGGATCGGCTCAGGAGCCGAAGCCCAGACCACTGGGCGTTTTCAAAACAACAGACGGCGTCTGTCCAGGCTACATCCTGATTTCGCCACTCAGCACCGAAAAATCATTCCTGCTGGACACGGCAGGAAAAGTCGTGCATTCGTGGCAGGCCGACCGCAAACCCGGTCAGGCCTCCTATCTGCTGGAAGACGGAAGTCTGCTGCGCGCCGGCAAAGTTGACAATTTCTTTCAGTTTCCGTCCACCACCGGAAGGACGGAAACCTGACATGGGATTTCACTGCCAGTTCCGCTTACCGCATGAGCCACCACGATATTGAGCCGCTGTCGAACGGCAACGTGCTGTGTATTGTCTGGGAATCGTATCGGCGGGACGTTGCCGTTAAGGCTGGACGCAATCCGGATCGACTGACGGGAGATGTCCTGTGGCTGGAAGCCATCTTCGAGCTGAAACCAAAGGGGCTGAATGGGGCTGACATTGTCTGGAAATGGAGTCTTCTTGATCACTTAGTCCAGGACTGGGACAAGTCGAAGGACAACCACGGCGACCCCGCTGAACATCCGGAACTGGTCGACGTCAACTATATGCTGCGGCCGGTGCCGGACTGGGTTCACATGAACTCGATCGATTACAACGAAGAACTCGACCAGATCATGGTTGGTTCAAGAACATTGAGCGAGTTCTGGATCATCGATCACAGCACAACCACGGAAGAAGCCAAAGGTCACACGGGCGGAAAACGTGGACACGGCGGCGATCTGCTTTATCGATGGGGCAATCCTCAAACCTATCGACAAGGTACCATCGATGACCGTACGCTTTTCAACCAACACGATGCCCACTGGATTCCGAAGGGATTGTCCGGGGCCGGAAACGTACTTTTATTCAACAATGGTCTGTCGAAGTCGGAACAGGATTTTTCCTCAGCCGACGAGATCAAGTTGCCACTTGGAAATGACGGAACCTACCTTCGTAAACCACAAACTGCATTTGGCCCGGCGGAAGTTGAGTGGACCTACGAACATCCGGGTGAGCTGTTTTCGCCACGCATCTCCGGGGCTCAACGACTCCCAAACGGCAACACGCTGATCTGCTCGGGCACTCAGTATCTCCTGCTCGAAGTCACACCGGACGCAGAAATTGTGTGGATGTACCGTAACCCGAAACGTTTTCGCAATCCGCCGCGATCTGAACGAAACAGAAACAAGCCTGCCACACCATCCCCGGCAGATCTTCCGCAGGCGGAACTTGACGCGATGCGAATTCCCGGCGGCGTGCCTCTGGAGGACGGCGGCACGATGTTTCGGGCCATCAAATATCCGCCTGACTATCCGGCATTTCGAGACAGGGATCTGTCACCGAAGTTGTGAGGGGGCAAACGCAGAAAGTACCAGCCGACAATGCACCTTGAGGCTCAAATTGCCGACTTCATGCACGGAGATCAGTTCGCCGTAGCTGGTGCGTCAACAGACCGTCAAAAGTACGGCAACAAAGTGCTGCGGTGTTATCAGCAGCACGGCCATGCGGTCGTTCCCGTCAATCCCAACGCCGACATTGTTGAAGGACTGACGGCTGTTGCGACGTTGAACGAAGTCGCGTCGGACCTGCACGCCGTATCAATTATCACGCCGCCGTCGGTCACAGAGCAGCTTGTCGAGGAAGCCATCAGCCTGGGCATTCAACACATCTGGCTACAGCCGGGGGCAGAGAGTTTCGACGCGATTGAGGCGTGCCGGAACGCGAACATCAATCTCATTCACAGCGGCCCCTGCATTCTGGTCGTGCTGGGGTACAGTGAGCGGTGAACAGGAATCGACGGGACGTTTGTCTGCAAAGCCTATTGCCGCGGCCTGGGCGTTCGATCCCCGCTGCGAATGACCTCCAACGCCTCAGTCATTCGAATAACAACCTCCGGATGTTCAGCGGCCACGTTGTTGGCTTCGCCGGGATCCATCCTGACGTTAAACAACTGGTACGGCTTCTGAAACGGCTTGCCCTTCGGAGCCTGTCGGCCGCCGGAACCGTTTCCGGCGATCAGTTTCCATTGGCCGTCACGTATGGCGAACATGCCAGATATCGAGTGATTGATGATGGGAGCACGGCGGTCCGCTGTTTTGCCCTGCAACATTGGTAACAACGAGATGCTGTCTTCGGCTTCGTGTTCGGACACAGTCGCACCAACGACGGCTGCACACGTCGCATAGATGTCCGTCAGGCAGACGGCAGCGTCGTTCTTTGTTCCGGGCTTGATATGCCCCGGCCAGCGAACAAAGAACGGAACTCGGTGACCGGCCTCCCAGATGTCCGCCTTGGTTCCACGAAAAATCCCATTCGCTCGGTGATTCTCAGACCGAAACCCCTGCACAGTCACGTCGTCAACATGGTCCTGCTTCTGGCCGTCGTCGTAGCGGTACATGTAAGAACCATTGTCGGACGTATAAAAAACGAGCGTGTTATCGGCTTCGTTTGTAGCATCAATGGCCTTAAGCACCTGACCGACCGTCCAGTCCACCTGGGCGACGAAGTCGCCGTATTCCTTCAGTCCGGTCCTGCCGCGAAATCGTTCATGCGGTTGGGCCGGCTTGTGGGGACCGGTCAGTGGCATGTACAGAAAATAAGGGGCCTCCTTTTTCGACGCATCAGCAATATAACTGACCGCTTCAGACGTGAGTTTGTCCAGCACTTCCGCGATCACGAAATCGGCAGCGCGCGGCCCCTTGCGAACAAAATGTGGAAAGCTGACGGCTGGCTGCTGAATCGACGGTTCCATCGTAAAACGATCGTTTCGCACGTAGACATAGGGAGCCATGTCCAGCGACCCTGTCACCCCGAAGTAAGAATCGAAACCGTGATGAACCGGGCTGTCCTTGATGGTACCGGAAAAGTCGATGCCCGGATCGCCACCCCATTTGCTCGTGTCGGCGTCGTTCCTTGCCAGTGGCAGGTCCATGCCAAGATGCCACTTACCCACTGCACCGGTCGTATAGCCGCTGGGTTTCAACATATTCGCAATGGTGGAACGCCCGGTCTCCAGCAACGGCTTGCTATAACCGCCGAGAACACCGCGTTTCAGTCTGGTGCGCCAGCAGTAGCGTCCGGTGAGCAGTCCGTATCGAGTGGGCGTGCAAACGGCTGACGGAGAATGACCATCGGTGAACGTCATGCCGTCGGCCGCCAACCTGTTTAGATTCGGTGTCGCAATCTTTGACGACGGATTCAATGCCTGCACGTCGCCGGACCCCATGTCGTCCGCAAGAATCAGGACGATGTTCGGTCGCCGAGGCGTCTGCGCAATGGCCTGTTTCGATTGCCCCGGCAGAGAAATGGAAAAGACAATGCCGATGGAAACGACGGTGGCTGCTGCGCGGCGTGAGCAAAAAGAACCCAATGCGCGATAACGTATCATTTGCAGAGCAGGTGTTGAGGGAAGGTTGTCGACAGAACGTAATGTTGGAGTGTGACGGCAGGCTCACGCCATCGCTGGCTGCCTGACCTGGTCACTTCGCCGGGCGTCAACCTGCGACTCGGGCATGATCAACGGCACAGCATCCAGCAACCAACCATGCTACCGTGCATCTGTACAGAAAACGAACCAGGATGCACTTGCGAAACGCAGACCGTCGGGAGTCGGTTTCTGCCGGAGGCAAATCGCTGTGACAGACGTTTTATCGAAGAAAAAGGACGGGCAGGAGTTTGCACTCCCGTCCGTCCCTCTGAATCTCTTATTCGAAAATCGCTGCTGCCGGCTTATCTGAGCAGATTCCGCTCTAGCTTCGTGTGAAGTTGATGCCGGCCGCATTGTTGCCTGCCAGTTTAAAACTGAAGGCGTTGTTGCTGCTGGTCGTCATGCTGCCAGCCAGTCGCTGACTATCATTAGCACGAGTTAAAGTCAGCAATCCATTGACGACCGTATAGCTTCCCTGAAATGTGCTGGCGTTGCCGGACTTGTTTGTTGCCGACCAGCTGAACGACCCATCGGCCTGCAGGACAAGTCGTACACTTGCTCCGTTGCCGAGTGTAGCACTCCAGTTGCCAACATGAGCGGACGTCTGAACCTGTGCTGTCTGAGGCGGAGCAAATCCACCAAGCGCCTGCAGAGCTGACGTTTGAGCATTTGCGGGAGTCTGCTGCTGGACCGGTGCGGACTGCTGCGGCTGCACTGCTGCAGACTGCTGAGGGGCAACCTGCTGCTGAACGGGAGCTACGGCCTGCTGAGGAGTTGTCTGCTGCTGTTGAGGGACAAGTTGCTGTGGAGCTACCTGCTGCTGAACGGGAACCTGCTGCTGTTGGGATGCGAATTGCTGTTGAGCAACTGGCTGCTGCTGGACAAATTGTTGTTGAACCGGCTGCACAGGTCTCACAACCTGAATCGGCTGCGGCTGAGCGTACGAGTGGTTCGGCGACGAGTAACCGTAGTTGTAGTGGGGGCGGTGGTGGTGGTGCGACGAGTAGCCGCGTGAATATCCCCCTCGTGAACCGTGGCAGCCAGCTTCGGTCGTGTTGATGCCGACCAACGCTGTGCCGAAAGTGATTGCAGCGACCAGCAGTGTATTTTTTGAGCGTGCCATGATTCCGAGCCTTTCGAGTTTTCGAAGAGTTTGTTGTATTGTTTCCGGTACAAAACCTTCAGCGGGAACTCGTGAACAATGTTACGGCATTTTTGAATAATCTTTTTGCGGTGTCATAGACGACCGTGGTAATGACTTGCCTGCCATGCAGAAACGCTCGGTTCAGCCTGTCCGTGCACTGATTTGGGTCCCGCTACAATCTGATTCATGCAATGACCGGACGAGCGCAAGTCGCATTAACCGTCAATAAATCGCCCCCGAGATTCCGCCCCGCCAGGTGACGTCCACACTCGCCAGAACTTCATCTTCAGTGGCTCAGACAACAGAGAAAGTGCGTTGGGTCATCAAAATCATTTCATGTGATCTTGTGGTACGATCGGTGTCCTGCCTCCCAATGCCCGCCGCATTCGGTTCGGAACTGTCCCGGGGTAAAACGTAACGCATGACACGCACCGTTTTCTTATCTCGGAAGTGTCTTATCTGGGCAACCGTTCTCATGGAAGACGGTTGTCTTGTGCACGGGCAGATCGAAAAGCCGTCCCGCGACGTCGAATTCTTTGAGTCACGCATTCGCCCCGTATTGGTGAAACACTGCTACGAGTGTCATTCTTCTGCTGCGGCGGAGGCCAAAGGCGGATTGTTACTCGACTTTCGCAACGGCGGGCAGAAAGGTGGCGAATCCGGTCCGGCAATCGTGCCTGGCCAGCCGGAGGAAAGCCTGCTCATCGAAGCCGTGCGATATGATTCAGGCAAACTACCGGATCGTGTGATTGCCGACTTCGAGCAGTGGATTCGCAGCGGTGCAGCAGATCCACGTGTCAAGGCTCCGTCGGCAACAGAAGCCGCCGAAGAATCATGGAAAGCACAGCTTGCACAGCGAAGTCGATGGTGGAGCCTGCAGTCGCCCAGGCATGTGACGCCACCCGGCCGTTCCACAACACTGGCTTCCGGTCGACACGACGCGTCAACAAAGGAACGGCAGGCGGAGGTCCCGGCTGCAGACGGCATCGCGTGGCCAGCAAACCCGGTTGATCGCTTTGTGTGGTCGACGCTCGAGCGGGCCAACCTGACTCCGGCGACACCCGCGGATGCCGACGTGTTGTTGCGCCGACTTTCGTTTGTCCTGACAGGACTGCCGCCGAAGCCCCAACAGCTGCGCGCCTTCCGTCATGCTCTTACGATGGATGCAGATCAGGCTCTCGAGAACCTTGTCGACACATTACTGGATTCGCCTCACTTTGGTGAACGCTTTGCCCGGCACTGGATGGACGTGGTTCGCTACACGGACACCTACGGTTACGAATGGGACATTCCGGCGAAGGGCTCCTGGGAGTATCGCGACTACCTGACTCGAGCCTTCAACAGTGACGTCGGATTCGATCAGTTGATCCGCGAACAGATCGCCGGCGACCTGCTGCCCAGCCCCCGAATCAACACGAAAGCGGGGGTCAACGAGAGCATGATCGGTCCGATGTTTTACCACATGGGAGAGCACCGACATGGCAGCAGTCTGGCCTTCAATGGCATTCACCAGGAGATGATCAACAATAAGATCGACGCATTCTCAAAGGCATTTCTCGGCATGACCGTCGCCTGTGCACGATGCCACGATCACAAGCTGGATGCCATTTCACAGGCTGACTACTACGCCCTTGCCGGCGTGTTCATGACGCCACGCTGGACGGCGCGATCGATCGATGTGCCGGGCAAGCATGACGCGGATATCGCCGAACTGAAACGGCTGCGTCTGCAGATTCAAACGCAGATCAGTGAATTGTGGAAGTCAAACCGCGGTCCCCTGGCATCAGGCGCATTGTTGCGAACATGGGCGCACGACAATCGTGCTTCCATCGCGGCAGCAACGATCGACGACGTTGGATGGCCGTTGCTGCAACTGATCAGTGACAGGGACGTCGCGAATGCATGGACTCAGCTCACGAGTCTATGGCGTTCCGCCCGCGAGGCTCGCCGAAAAGAAAATGCGACAACGTTCACTGTGCTGACTGATTTTTCGCAACCTGGTTTTCCCGATGGCTGGGTTGTCGAAGGCGATGGTATCCGGCACGGCTATGTGACGGACGGCACGCCGCTGATCAACCTTGACGGCGAGAAGCTGATTTCTCAATTTCTCTGTCGCGGCATTCACACTCATGCGCTCTCGTCCAAACTGGCAGGTGCCGTGCGCCTTCCGGCACCGGAACGGTTTCCACGCTCGAAGGTCAGTTTACACCTCGCGGGCGGAGAGTGGGCCGGTCGACGTGAGGTGCCGCAGAATGCGTTTCTCAACGAAGGGCCGGTCTTCTTCGATCCCTCTGCTCCACCCGAATGGACTGCGATTGCCGCAACGGTTCTGAACAACGGCGTGACTCGAGTGCTGACGGAGATTACGACAGCATCACTGAATTCCAACTTTCCGCCGCGTACTGGTGTTGCCAGGGCCGGCAGCGTAACGCTTCCGGACACGGACGAAGGCCAGGACAAACGGAGTTGGTTCAGTGTGACAGGCATTGTTGCACACGATGCGGGTCGTGCCCCGGCGGATACGCTGGATGCGTTCACTCAACTGTATGCAGCCACCGGGACGGAACTCACATCATCCGTGACCGCAGACGACGCATGGCAGCAACTTTCCGACTGGCTGACGGGCACGGTCGATCGCTGGGGGAATGGCGTGACGCTGCCCGGCGACGTGAAGGTGCTGAACTGGCTGCTCACAGAAGGCCTGTTACTCAACGATGCAAAGGCAGCTCCGCAGGTTGCCGCACTTGTAACTCGTTACCGCGAAGTCGAGTCACAAATCGCTTTCCCTCGCAGCGCCAACAGCATGGACGAACGAGCTGTTGAACCTGTGAACTATCGAATCAATGTGCGGGGTAACGTCGATGAAGACGGTCGTGCCGTCAGGCGCGACTTCCTGGAAGTATTCGCCGGAAAACACGAGGTCGGTGTCGCGCGCGGCAGCGGGCGTGTTGAACTGGCCCGGTACCTCAGCAGCCCAGACAACCCTCAGACAGCGCGGGTGTTCGTCAATCGCATCTGGCAATGGGTATTTGGCACAGGCATTGTGGCAACGCCCAACGACTTCGGAAAACTGGGCGGTCGGCCGTCGCATCCCGAATTGCTTGACTGGCTCGCGATCCGGTTCATGGAAGAAGGCTGGTCCATGAAGACGCTGATCAGAAGGCTGGTACTCAGTCGAACGTTTCGACAGTCGGGCAACGTGAGCGCGGCGGGCTCTGAACGTGACCCGGAGAATCGGCTGCTTCATCATTATCCGACTCGACGTCTTGAAGCCGAGGCCGTTCGCGACAGTCTGTTGGCGGTTTCAGGAAGACTGCCGGCTGAGGATGCAAAGAAACGTCTGTTCTCCGGGCCACTGGATTCGAACGGCCGGCGATCGCTCTACATCGAGATGTCGATTATGGAGCCGCCGAAGTTTCTGGTCGGGTTTAATCTGCCGGACCTGAAATTGCCCAATGGCCGTCGCGATGTGACAAATGTCCCGGCCCAGGCGCTGATCATGCTAAACGATCCGCTGGTCGTTCAGTTGGCAGAGCATTGGGCGGAACGTCTGCTTAAAGACAGCAGTACCTCCCTGGAACAACGCGTCCGGAGTATGTTTCTGCAGGCACTTGGACGCCCACCGAGCACGCATGAGGTTGATCGCTGGACGGCAGCTGTCACCAGCTTCGCACAATCGAATGACGTGATGACCGACGAAGCCGCGTGGGCGGAGCTGGCTCATGTGCTGTTCAACACGAAAGAGTTTATTTATTACCGATAACCGGCAGGACGGCCCTCCAACCGTCTTCGACGGTCTCTACGAGCGATCGCTCGGAAACTGTTGGGTCCCACCCGTTGATAGCCACGAAGAAGCGTTTAGAACGCCTGGTCGTTTTCCCAAAGACTCCAAACTTCCATGAACACATCACACATTCAGCGCGGATGCGCAAATCGGGTTGCCGCTGACGTCTCACGGCGCAGCTGGTTAAAGAACTCGTCTGCCGGTTTCGGCTGGTTAGCGCTTAGCGGATTGCTGGCCGATCGTGCAATTGCCGACGGTCAGACAAACTCGCCAGCCCATTTTTCGGCCCGCGCAAAGAATGTGATCTTCTGTTTCATGGACGGCGGCCCAAGTCACGTCGACACCTTTGACCCAAAACCGGAATTGAAGAAGCACGAGGGACAGGCGATCGGTGCCGCTGCCGTTTCAAAACGTTCTCAGTCATCAGCTGGTCGAGTCTGGCTGGGCTGCCCGTGGAAGTTCAGAGAGCGTGGCATGAGCGGTCTGTGGGTCAGCGATCTGTTCCCACACATCGCCGGAGTCGCCGACAGCATCTGTGTTGTGCGGTCGATGTTGGGTGAATTGCCTCTGCACGGCCAGCAGGCACTGCTGATGCATACGGGGCGAATTATTGGTCAGGCCCCCAGTCTGGGAGCGTGGGTGTCGTATGGTCTTGGCAGCGAGAACCGGAACCTGCCGGCATACGTGCTGCTGAACAACGACTGGGTGCCCAATGGCGGCCTGGAAAACTTCGGCAGCTCATTTCTGCCGGCAGCGCATCAGGCTACGATGCTGCGCCCGGCGGGAACGCCAGTGGACAACATCATTCCGTCTGATCCACACGATCTGCAGCAACGGAAGCTGGCACTGTTGGCGGCACAGGATCGGGAGTTTGCACGGCAATCCGCCGACTCGCGCGCCATTGAGGGGGCGATCGCAAATTACGAAACGGCATTCCGCATGCAGAGCACAATTCCTGAGATTTCCGATATCAGCGGTGAACCGAATTACATCCAGAAACTCTACGGCGTTGATTCCGATGACTCGCACCAGAGTCTGTACGCGACGCAGGCCCTCCGCGCACGACGTCTGGTAGAAGCCGGAGTTCGCTTCGTCGAGATCACCTGCCCCAGCTTTGATGGAAACAACTCTCCGTGGGACCAGCACGGCCTGCTGAAGCAGAACCACGAAAAAAATGCGAGAGTGACGGATCAGTCAATCGCAGCTTTGATCATCGACCTTAAACAGCGAGGGCTGCTGGAGGAGACGATTGTCGTGTGGGCCGGTGAGATGGGACGCACGCCCCACACACCCAAAGTCACACCGACCTGCGGACGGGATCATCACGTCAATGGCTATTCGATCTTCATGGCCGGCGGCGGATTCAAACCAGGAGTCGCATTCGGCGAAACCGACGACTTCGGCAATTCCGTCGTTGAGAACCAGGTCGACATCCACGACATCCACGCCACAATTCTGCACCAGTTAGGCGTCGACCATGAACGGCTCACATTCCGTCACGGTGGCCGCGACCAGCGCCTGACTGACGTCCATGGTCGTGTGGTGCATGAGATCCTGGCCTGACGCTGGACGACCCACGAGCCGATTCGACGGTCTGTTCGAGCTGAGGCCGGAAGTTGGGTGTCCGCTTCCGACAGTCGCAGCAGCGATGCGTGCGAAACGGACCGATGTTTTCCGATGGACTCCAACCTGCTCACCAGATTTTCATCAATCCATTTCGTGTGACTGTAAACTGAAGGGCTGTGGCGTGGACACTCCGTCGCGGGGTAAGAACGCCGCCCCGACCACGGAATGTTCGGCGACTGCGGGAAGACGGTTGTTCCTCGAATGACCGCCGGACGACGGGCCTTCATTCCGGCAATCATCGTTGGTAGCCTGTTGATTGGCATTAACCATGTTCATACCTCGCGAGTGGCCATTTCAGTCCCTCATGCCTGTGGCAATCGGTGCTCACGTTTTCCGTACCGTATTTCGTTTCCACCATCTCAAGCGTGCTGGCAATGTCAGACAAAACGAAATCACAGAACGACGCCTCGTAATTACCGCGGCGACCTGTTATGACTTCGCCGCTCTGGTGTGACATGAGTCGCGCAGATTATGAAAAGGGTCAATAAGTGCGGTGGCGTTTTGAACCAAATGATGGAATCGCAGGAAGTTTGGTTCGTCTACATCGTGCGATGTTCGGATGGTTCGCTGTATACGGGCATCACGAAGGACGTCGAGGGGCGACTCAAACGGCATAATGCCGGAACAGCGTCGCGCTACACCCGAAGCCGACTACCAGTCACGGTCGAATATCACGAAGAGCAGCCTAATCACAGCATGGCGTTGAAACGCGAGCTGGCGATCAAGGCCCTGTCGCGGCAGATGAAAGAAAAACTGCTTCAGTCAGACCAAAACGGTCGTGAGGAAAGCTCACAGAATTGAACGCTCTCACAGTGATCTTTCCCCATCAACGAGCGTCTGGCTGCGCATGAACTGCGGCCGTTCGCCGCGTGCAGCCGGGCATCCTGCGTTGTTATACAGCTGGTCATAAACGCCGCTCCGCCCAGCCGGATTGCCCGAGATCCACAAAAACCAGGCATTATCCGATAGGGATTTGACCTCTGTCGTCTGTATGCGTATGCTGTCAGATCTGTTGGCGTGGTTTTTGCTCTCTTTGACGGCGCCAACTGCCTTCCTCAATACCCACCCCAAGCTGCCATCCACCACGTCCTGCGAGCAGTCCACCATTCTCGTCCATGCCACTGACCGGTCGAAGTTGTGTACCTGTCACGTTTGACGAGATCCACTACTTTCCTTTGCGATGCGTTTACCTTCTTTCATCGTCCTTCTGCTGCTACCGACATTCTGTCCGGCAGAGAATCCGTACGTTTCACTGAACGAAGGCTCTCTTGCACCGCAATTCGAGGCGCATGACGAAAGCGGCAAGCTGTGGCGATCGTCTGACCATATCGGGAAGACGATGCTGGTGGTGTACTTCTACCCGGCAGACATGACAGTTGGTTGCACAGCTCAGGCCTGTGGATTCCGCGATCAGCTTGACGAATTGAAACAGGCCGGCGTCATGGTCGTTGGCGTCAGTGGAGATTCATCGGGGAATCATAAGCTGTTCAAGAAGGCCCACTCGCTCAATTTTCCATTGCTCGCCGACGAAGATGGCAAGGTGGCTCACGCTTTTGGTGTGCCTGTGCGCGGCGGCGGAAGGATCACACGAGTCATTCAGGGGCGGCAGGAAAAGTTGGTACGTGGCGTGACTGCTCAGCGCTGGACGTTTGTGATCGATCGGAAAGGTCGAATTGTGCATCGAAGGACGGACGTCAAACCTCCCGTTGAAGGGAAGTCCGTGTTGAAATTCGTTAGACAACTGACGGCCTCCACACAATGATTCCGCCAGTAAACAACTATCGCAATCGCTGACGGGTCGGTTTGAGAATCTGATCAAATCACGCGTTAACACAAAAAGGAGTTTCGGACGGTGCGTACGATTATGGCTCTTAGTGTCCTGACGGGATCACTGCTGGTCTCAGAGGCCGCCTCTGCAGCTGACATCAAATCCGGCCTTGAGGTAGGTGACTTTCCCGGTGCGTTTTATGTGGCCGACGTAACTGGTCCATCCGCCGGAGAAAAACTGTGTTACCGCTGCCGCTACGGCGCTCAACCTGTGGTCAGCATTTTTACTCGTACGCTGGACGACAACGTCACGAAGCTGATCAAGGAACTGGACGCCGTCGTCGGAAAGAATCGTGACAGCAGAATGGCAGCATTCGTCGTCCTGCTGACTGACGACCCAAACTCTGGTCAGGGGATCTTGAAAAAAGCGGCCGATACTCACGGCATCAAACATACTCCGCTGACTGTCTTCGAGGACTCGGACGGGCCAGGCAAATACCGCATTGCCAGAAATGCAGACATCACCGTCCTGATGTGGGTCGAGAATGATGTGAAGGTTAATCACGCGTACAGCGCTGGCGGCCTGAACAAAGACGCGATTGCCAGGATCGTTGGCGACACCAGAAAAATCCTGAACTAGAAACGTTTGCGATTGGCGTCGCAGCGTGTTTCCGTAGAAGCACCTGCAGGGCAAACAGCGACAGAAAACGGTGGATCCGCCGTGGGGTTCACCGTTTTTTGCTGCGCCAAACGCGTCATGACACCTGATCGCCTCAAGCCGTCGGCAGATTCTGCAGGTCGTTGACCATGGATGGCTTTTGCTACGCTTTGTGGCAGTGAACCGAGTTACTGAAGATTGCTCTTGAGACGGAGTGTCTGATAACGTCCAGACTGGTCGTTATCGGAAAGTCCACGGTGGAGTGCTGTGCAATGCTGCGTTCTCAAGCGTTACTGTGTCTGCTGCTGTGCGGACTGTGTTCGTCGGCGGTCGGTCAGGGACTCCGAGTCTCAACGGTTGTCTATGATGCCGCGCGATTGAACTCCTCTGGGCAGGAGCCGATTCTGGCAAGCAGTTTTTCCCTGTTTCACAATGGTCGCATCTATGACTACGTTGAAGCTGCCAGCGAAGTCGTCATCTATGATCCTACCGGAAAAAAATTCACTGTCATCAATTCGCAACGCGGAGTCTCTACCACAATTCTGTTTCAGGAACTGCAGAACATGCTGCGGGAACGCGGCCCGAAAACGAAAGAGTACATCCGTGAATTGACTGCGAAACAGTCACCGGACACTGAGCGAGCCGCCCGCATGCTTGAGTTTCAATTGGACCCGAAGTTCGAAAGTCGCTTCGACTCCGGGACCGGCCTGCTGTCGTTGCAGGCACCATCGTGGAAGTATTTGGTCAGCACGCGCGAATGGGAGAACACGGAACAGTTGCAGAGGTATCTGACGTATACCGACTGGACGGCTCGCCTGAATTACCTCTTGCATCCATCCAGCATGTTTCCCGAACCGCGCCTCGAATTGAACGCCCGCTTGCGCAAATTGGAGAATCGTATACCTGTACTCGTGCAGCTCGATCTTCGACCGGATGAGCAACTTGTCCTGCGAGCCGAACATCAATTTGTCCGTAACCTGACGGACCGCGACCGCAGCCTGATCAAAGGTTGGGACGCGATGCTCAATAATGGCACGCTGAAGAGCATTCCATTTCGCAGCTACCAGGAAGAAATGCTGCTTTCACTCCGTCGCTGAATTGAAATGCCGCAGCGCTGGTTGACAACAGGCGGCATCGCTAAACTCCACTTCATCGCGGTCCGAACTATTCGTCAAGTGGAAGTGCAATCAGTATGAGTTTCGAAGGGAAAAGCGCTCTTGTGACGGGCTCGTCCAAGGGAATCGGAGCAGCAGTCGCCATAGAGCTTGCCCGTCAGGGAGCGAACGTCACGATCAACTGTCACTCCAGTAGAGATCAGGCAGAACAGGTTGCGGAGCAGATCCGAAACCTTGGTCGGAAGGCACTGGTCATCGCAGCTGATGTGTCAGATCAGACTGCGGTGGAAGACATGGTGCAACAAACCGTTTCGGAATTCGGTTCTCTGGACGCATTCGTAAGCAATGCCGTTTACAGTGACCGGGAACTCATGGTAAATGCCGATATGGAAGGCTTCAAACGCACCATTGACGTGAGTATGTGGGGCGCATTTTTCGGCGTCCGCGCAGCGTCTCAGCAGATGCTTCGGCAGGGATCCGGCGGGGCGATCACAGTGATCAGTTCGCCGCATGCGGTCATTCCGATTCCCACGTCGATGGCCTACAACATGGCGAAAGCTGCGATCGACCACATGGCTCGCACGGCTGCGATTGAACTCGTGAAACATGGAATTCGGGTGAACATCTTTCATCCCGGCTGGATCGACACCCCCGGCGAACGAAAATTCTTCTCCAAGGAAGAACTGGACCAGGGAGCTCAGTCGTTGCCGATGCAGCGGATGGGCACCCCCGAAGAAATGGCGAAGGGAGTTTGCTTCACGCTCGGCGATGATGCGGCTTACATGACCGGTAGCACCATGACCATGGATGGCGGAGTCGGCCTGCCGTGGTGGTCCAACCGAGAAGAAGGAAAACAGTAGCAGCGGTTGTGGCACAGCCCGATCGAACCGCCACCTCGCTCGCCGGGGTGGTTCTCGGGCCTGTGTACTATTCTTTTTTCGGCGTGTTTGCGGTCGTAGTGCAGAAGCCTGAAAACCACCGGGGCAAGCCCGAATGGCGGTGGGGGAACCAGAACGCTGTGGCCGTTTCACGCCTACGTGCTTTCGTCGCTTCGTGACGATGTGCTTGTGGTTAACTGATCGAATTCAAAACTCCGTAACGCTGTCGGTTTCTACCGGCGCTGCAATTCGATGTGCCACCAATTCGCTCGCCAACCACGACTAGTTTCCGAACAGTTTGCTGTTATTACCGACGGAAGTCGTGGTTGCCTTGCTGAGCCCGGAATACTTGCCGGAAATGACAGCAGAACTTTGACTCTGCTGGAAGCTGGAGTTGACCGAAGCACTGTGAGAACCGTTCGGAAGCCTGCCCGGAAAGCTTCTGCCGCTATCCGGCGTCCACTTCACCTGCTTGCGGCTGTATCCGATGTGTTCAAGATAGGTTGACAAGCCGATCTCGTAGATGCCCAGGTTTTCAGCTTGATTACGCAGCCTCTGAGTGTTGTCTCTGATCAGCTTGTAGATTTGCTCTAATTCCTGATTCTCAGTATCGTCGCCGAGGTCCGCAATGATCAGATACCGGGTTCGTGAAGAAATCCGCCGCGGAGCGTCGGCGGAATCAATGGGACGACCCTTCCCGTCCGTAAACTGCCCCTCGTCACCAACCTCAACAGAGATTCTCCCACCGGCCGCTGTGACCAGACGGCGGAACTCACGACGGTCAAGTCCGTCCACAGCGATGCGCCCTGCCACGGCGATTTCCAGCGATTGGCCAGTCTGAAAAATCGGGGAATAGATAGGATCATCTCCGGCAATCGGACGGCCCAGATCCTGTTTGACGATTCTTGCTTCTGCGCGATGGTCGGCCAGAATGTCGACTATTTCAATCTGACCTTTGATGTCGCTTGTGTTGTTGCGACCGACGCCGGAATTACCGGGCGTGTAGACAGAGAACGTGACACCTTCTCTCAGACCATCAGCTCGGCCCAGATCGATGTAGCAGAGTTCACGGTTATGATCGACGGACTGAATATGCCCGTCGGCGGTGGAAAACGTCGGATCATCCTTCTGTCGCAGTCGCGCTCGTAAGGCAACGATTGCAGTCCGCTTGTCGTTATTGTCTTCCACAAGATCTTCGATTTGCCGCGCGCTGGCCACTCGGAGTGCGGCGAGTTCATCTTCCAGTCTGGCGGTGGTTCCTCGCAGGGTATCGACCTGTTCTCCCAGACGGGCCAATTCTTCACTGTGGACAGCTTCCTGCTGGACGAGTTTTTTTTCCGCCTTCGCGAGTGCCGCTTTGTGTTTCTCGATCTCGCCATCCTTCGACAATGTCAGATCGTTGTTTTCGTCGACTTTCAAAGCAAGCTGTCGCAATCGGTCTGTCGCCGTAAAGGACTCCTTATTGTTTTCCGCCGATTCATTCTGTAATCCACCGATCAGGTTCGGCAGAGCGGGAGTACCTTCGCCGGCAAGTTCCTTCAGAATCTTCTCAACTCTGCCATTGACGGTTTCCGTAGCGTCGTCGCCGGCGCCGGTTTCCGCATTCTCTCCGACTCCGATCAAATTCTTCAGGAGTCGAATCTCCTCAAGGCCGCCACTAACCGCGTCTTTCAGTGGAGTGTTGTCGTCTCTCGCCTTAGCGAGGTCCTGTTGTAGATTCTGATTGTCTGAGTACATCATGTACCAAAATACGGCAAACATGATGGACAGCACCATGAAAATTGCCATCCCGATAACCGGTCCATTATTCTTCTGAGCCATTTTAGTACTTCCCAGGTTTGACTTGGTCGGTGGTCGTGAAGTGGTACTGCAGCACTCTCAGTACACGTACAACGGTCCCCGGAGTCTGGACGAAATAATATTGTTTCAACCTGGCAGGCAGATGACTACGCCCACTTTGCTCCACGGATGGAGCGTAGCGTGGCCATTGCGTTGCCGAGATCATGTAAGTGTGGAACTCATAAGACGTTCGGACAAGTCATCCTTCCACTCAACCACCCTAAAAGACGGGGATTAGCCGGAATTTGCCGAATATATGTTTACTGCCGCTGATGACAGAGTCAAGAAGTTAAGGATTGCGGCCGCGCTGAAGTTCCAAAATTGGTTTTTCCCTCGAAAAGAGGAGGTAGCCGACTTCACGCGGATGTGTCCAAATGCATGATCGGCACCGAGAGATCAGGGATTAACCCCGTCAGCAAATCGGCAGCATCTGCCGGTCACACCGAAGTTTCCGCATTCATGAGATCGCAACGTTCATGACAACTGCAGCAATTCTGACACGTTTCAGCGTTCTGCGGATGATCAGACGAATTCCGTGGCACCAGCAAATGAAACGCTGCATCACACACTGACATTCACACGCTTCCTCCTCGCACGCTTCCCCCCGTATTTCGATTCCTTGCGAAGTCATAGTTCCGCGTGCATTCCTTGTCGCTTCAGTTTTCGAAATCGAGGCACGAGGTGCGAGGACGATCATCCCTTGTCACGACAGCCAACCCTGCAACGTTTGCATGTCTTCGCGAATGGCCTGCCAATGTGCTGGCACCAGCGAAGCTTTGCGGTGGTCGAGGTATTCTTCATGAAGTGAAATTGGTCCTGTGTAACCGGACTTTGCCAGCATCGAAAAGAACGCCGGATCAATTCGTCCCTGTCCAAGTGGCACATTGCCAGGTTTCTTTTCGTGCCACACAAAATCTTTGACATAGACGATCTGGATGTGAGGTCGTATCAACTGAAACGTAACCGGCCAACTCATGCCGCCTTCCGCAGTGGCATGGCGAATATCGTAGGCCACGCCGACATGTTTCGGGTCGATTCCTTCAAGTCCTCTGTGAAGATCCCACAACGAGGCTCCGAAATAATTGCGACCGGCGTGGTTTTGATAAACCGCCGTGATGCCCAGCTCCATGTTCATTGCGGCGAGATCCTTCAATCTCTTCTGCCATTCCGTAATCTGCGGTGGAATGGGTCGTGATTCGTCGTACTTGAAATATTTCATGCGGTAGTGACGAATCCCCAGACCGGCAGCAGTCCGCAGAACTTTTTCGGTGAGCGGATCGGCTGGATCGTTGATGCTGGACGTCATGACCGTCATCTTCAGGTTTTGCTTTTCCAACGCCTCCATCATTTTGGGCAGTTCGTCCGGCACAGCCGCCGGTTCGATATGACCACCATCACGAATCGGGGCTTCGATCCCGTCAAAACCCAACCGCGCCGTCTGATCCGCGAGCTCGGCGTACGACAAAGAATTAAACGGTTTCGTAAACACACAGATTTCGTGCTTTTTTTGCGAGCTGTCTTCGTGTCCGAATCCGGACGCAGCAAATGCAGCCAGTGAGCAGGCCGCGCCCGAGGCGACAAAGGCACGGCGATTGATCGGATTTACCATAAGACAGATTCCTGAGGAACGAGGAGAATTCGAGTCAGCCTGATCAGACCGACGGAGATGAGTATCTTATCGATGCAATCGGAACATGCATCGCTGCCAGTGCCTGCCAAGCAGAAGAAACGATCCCTACGTGGATTTGACTCATGATGCTACGGTCAGATCACGTCGATCCACTGCAGAAAATTCTCCCAAACAGTTTCGGAATCGGCAGCTGCCGGCGTGATGGCTTCGGGGATGGTTGGCAATAGTTCCTGGTCCAGGCCAACGTTTCCCAAAAGCCGTCGTTCAGACAAGTCAACAGCGGGCACCAGACCAGTGAGCTGAACAGTGCCACCAGCACCGGGTCGCTCGCCGTCCGGGACGTCTGCGAGCACAAGCTCTACAACCGGGGAACTTCGCACCGCGAGCGACTGCCTGGAGCAATGCTGATCAACGTCGTCGTGCCGTCTTCCAGGTTGCGAACGAAAATGTCGTCAAACCCGTTCGAATCTGATCCTGAGATAAGATCCAGATCGTCAGCACCACTGCGAAATGCCACGAATCGCCCGTCACGACTCAACTGCGGATCGTTGCTGCGCCCCTCGCCGGTTGTCCCGTCGTCCGCGACGCTTAACGTGCTGATTGTCAGCAATGTGCGCGCTTCCAGGGGCTCTGCAACACTGAGACCGCGTCAGATCGGCTTGACAGTCGCCGCCGTGACTGACGATTCTTTCGCCTATTCCATGACGACAGACAAGGGAGACTCTTCATACCGACTGCTCCACATTAACGACGGCGCGCCAACAGGTTGGCGCAAAAAGCAGAAAATAGATGTGCAAGTCCTTTCGCAGCTGACCTGTGAATCAGCTGCCAAAAATAGTAAAGGCGAGAAGAGCTCTTCGCAACTTCCCTGAGTAAAAATAATTTCGATAAGCTGGCTTCTGAAGATAGAGCGGTATTGTCCCTTGCTTCTCCGGTATCAGCCGTCTGTCTTGAATGGGGTTCGAAGCTCAGCACCGTCGAAGCACGACGGAGCGATGCCTGTCTCCGACGTTGAAACCCTTCCCGAATTTTTTGTTGCGACAACGTGACGCATTATTTCCGCGTGCGGATCACTCGAATCTGACGAAGACATCGGCGAGCGCGCGTATCGAAGAGCTATGCGTCACCCAGTACGCGGCGCGTCTGTCCTGGATCAATAAACAGCACGGGAATCATCATGGCCATCTGCAGCAGACCAGCAATGACAAGCAGCTGCTGAACGTCAAAATGAATGCTCAGCTGTCCTGCGGCATAACTGCCGCACGTCGTCGACAGATTCATCAATGCCATGTATGTCGTAAACTGCGTCGCGGCCACTCGTGGCCAGGAAATTGTCATGAACAGTGAGAACAATGCCGCGGACATCATGCCCAGAAGGAATTCCTGACTGTTCAACAGACACTTCATCAGCATCTTTGACTCCACGACAGGGGGCCAGGCACCGCAACCGATCCACAGCCCGCCAAGCAGCAGCGACGCCACCACAATGATCTGTTTCGCTCCGATGCGGTCTGCCGCGAAGCCCCCAAGGACAGAGCCGCAAAGCCCCAACATCAAGGCAGATCCCCCCATGACCGAGGTGTACTCCTCCTGTGTCCAGCCGTGCTTCAGCAGGTAGTCCACAAACACGGCCGTCAGCACACCAATACCAATTCTTGCTCCCAGCGCAATCGCGGCTCCCAGCAGCGTCGACTTTAAACGGAATGACTTCCACAAATCTCCAAAGACGGACCCGGACATGTTGTCCTGCACTGCCAGTTCCGGTCGGTCCACTTGTCCGCCGTCCTCGCCGTGCGCAGTTGAAGGCCGTACCCTGAACAGTAATGGCAACAACATGATCACCGACAACAAAACCGCCTGGCCAATCAATCCTGCCTGAATACCGTATCGACTGACAACGAGTCCCAGACCTGCGCCACCTATCGCTGTTCCCAGGTAACTGC
>LWDU01033703.1_pt1 | contig 21527 bp, 24 predicted proteins | sample 727161 | NCBI WGS metagenome assembly LWDU01 (sample SAMN04566230, study PRJNA314399) | hydrothermal vent metagenome | isolation source: deep sea hydrothermal plume seawater | place: Mexico: Gulf of California, Guaymas Basin | collected 2004-07-11
GATTCTAAAGATCATATAAGCTTTTCAGGAAAATTTAAAAAAAAAATTGATAAAAAATTTAATACAATAACTAAACTTTTATACTTGCTTAGAAAAAAAAATCTACTTAAAAAAATTTTTTTTAAAATAAATATACATAAAAAAATTCCGCATGGATCAGGTTTAGGAGGTGGGTCAACAAATGCTGCAAGCTTACTTAAATTTTTAAGAAAAAAAAAATACTTAAAAATTAGTAAAAATAAAATGAATAAAATAGCTAGCAAGATTGGGTTTGATGTCCCAATTAGTTTAGAAAAAAAAAATACTTTTTTAACTGGAAAACAAAATGAAATTATTAGATTTTCTAGAAAATTTAAATTCAATATATTAATTGTTTATCCAAACATTACATGCTCAACAAAAAAAATATATAAAAATAAAAGTCAATCTAAGTCAAGAAAAACAGGAGTTTTAGATTTTAAAAAAAATAAACACCACATAATAGAATTTTTAAAAAAAGAGAGAAATGACCTTGAAGAAGTTGCGATTAAGTTTTACCCAAAAATTAAAAAAATTATAGATTTAATTAAAAACCAAGATGGATGTTATTTCTCAAGAATTACAGGTTCTGGAGCAGCATGTTTTGGAATATTTACTAATATGAAAACTGCAATTTCTACTAAAAAATTGATACATACAAAATTTTCAAACTGTTGGTGCGTTGTATCAAAAACTATATAAAATAAGTCATTTGTGGTATACCTCAAGCGTAAATTGGGGCGTAGCCAAGCGGTAAGGCAGTGGTTTTTGGTACCACCATCCTAGGTTCGAATCCTAGCGCCCCAGCCAAAAAAATGATCGAAAAAATAAAAAATACTATTAAAGAAATAGATCAATTTTTTTATAAAAAATTTGGGTCAGATAAAAGCATAAAACCTTTAGAAAATATAAAAGAAGTACAAATAATTTTTTCACATCTAAATAAAAAAGGCGAAGAAAGTAAAGTAAGATTTGTTGGAGGATGCATTAGAAAAGTTTTATGTGGAGAAATTGTTGATGATATTGACTTAGCAACCTCACTTGAGCCAAGTGAAGTAAAAAGTAAACTGATAAAAGAAAATATTAAAGTAATTGATACAGGAATTTCTCACGGCACTGTTACTGCAATTTTGAATAAAAAAAAGTTTGAAATAACAACATTACGAAAAGACATCTCAACAGATGGTAGGCATGCAAATGTCGAATTTACAATGAACTGGAATCATGATGCGGCAAGGAGAGATTTTACTATAAACGCAATATATGCTGATATAGAAGGAAGAATTTTTGATCCACTAAATGGTATTTTAGATTTAAAAAATGGAAATATAAAATTTATTGGTTCACCTGTAGCAAGGATTCAAGAAGATTTTTTACGTATTTTAAGATATTTTAGATTCTATACACAATATAGTAAAATTGAACACAACCAAGATATTGTCAAAATTATAAAAAAAAACATTAATGGATTAAACAAGGTTTCTAATGAGAGAATCTATGATGAGTTAAAAAAAATTTTAAAACTTAAAAATCTTTATAACTTATTTTTGAATAAAGTTTCTAAAGAAATATTTTTAAATATTTTTCCTCAGTTTCAATATTATAAAAGATTAAAAATAATTAATACATTCAATCAAGAAATACGTGACAGATTTGATTCTAATTTGATTGTAGCAATTTTAATTATTGATGATTCAAACAGTTATGAATATTTTTGTCATAAATATAAAGTTTCAAATAAAATTAAAAACAGATTTAAAAATATTTCAGCTAATTTTGAAAAAATTAAAAGCAAAGATTTTTTTTTAGAAAAAAATATCAGGGTAGAAGTTTATTTGTTAGGTAAAGAGACAGTTCTTGACCTATTACTTTTCTCGATTTGTATAAATAATAAAGCTGAAGTTTTTAATATAAAAAATTTGATAGATTATGTAAAAAAATACAAAATTCCTAAGCTTCCATTTACAGGCGAGTATTTAAAAAAGCAAGGATATATAGATGGAAAAGAATTAGGTAAAAAACTCCAGTCATTAGAAGAAAAATGGATAGCAAATGATTTTACTGTAGAAAAATAAGTATAAAATAAAATTTTATGTAAATTTATTAAAATTAAATATATTCTACTTCATTTATTTCAAAATTTTTCTCTCCAGATGGAGTTATTACAGTAACAAGATCTTTTTTATTCTTTCCTATTAAAGCTTTACCAATTGGTGATCTAAAATAAATATAATTTTTTTTTATATCAGCCTCATCTTTTCCAACAATTTTATAAACTTTTTTTCCGTTATTATCTAAATCTGTTATGTAAATTGTTGATCCAAATATAACTGTTTCTTTTTTTTCTAATTTTGTAATATCAATAACATTTGCTCTAGCAAGCAAATCATTTATTTCAATGATTCTTCCTTCTATTTTTGATTGCTCTTCTTTGGCAGCATGATATTCAGCATTTTCTTTTAAATCTCCATGAGCTCTTGCTTCTGCAATCGCTTCTATAATCTTTGGACGTTTACTATTTTTAAATTCATCGAGCTCAATTTTTAATTTTTCAAGACCTTGTATAGTGATTGGTTCTTTATCCATAATTTATTTCCATTTTGCTTCTGGAGGCAAAGACATTAAAATAGCGTCAGTATTTCCTCCTGTGTTAAGACCAAATTTTGTTCCTCTATCATATAATAAATTAAATTCTATATAACGTCCTCTTTTAAATAGTTGAGCTTCTTTTTCTTTTTTTTTCCACTTATTATACATTTTTTCTCTTATAATACTTGTAGAAGAATCAAGAAAGCATAACCCTACATCTTTAATAAAATTAAAATCTTTCTCCCAATTATTTTTTTTGTAGTCAAAAAATATTCCACCTATTCCTCGTGTTTCATTTCTATGTGGTAAGTAAAAGTATTCATCACACCACTTTTTATACTTTTTGTAATAATTTTTACTATGATTGCTACACATTGCTTGAATTTTTTCATGAAAATATTTTTTTTGTCTAACATCTTTAATACATGGAGTTGCATCCATTCCGCCTCCAAACCAATTTTTTGATGTAACAATAAATCTTGTATTAAAATGTAAAGCAGGAATTTTAGGATTTTTCATGTGTGTAACAACTGATATACCTGCAGCCCAATAGTTAGGATTTTTTTTTGCACCTAAAATTTGAGATCTAAATTTTTTTTTAAATTTTCCGGATACTTCCGAATAATTTACTCCAACACTATCAAACACAAGTCCATTTTTAATTATAGCACAAATTCCACCGCCTTCATTTTTTGATTTAGATTTTTCCCATTTTTTTATATCGAAAATTTTAGGAGATTGATTATTTTTTTTTCCAAAGTCTGATTCAATTGTTTCAAATTCGTAACAAATTGTTTTTTGAAGCAAGGAAAACCAACTACTTGCTAACTTTTTCTTTATATAAATATCTTTAATCATTTAAAAAATTATATTTGTTTTAAAGCTTCGGATAAAGTTATTGCTGCAGCCATGCTAACATTAAGAGATCTTGCTCCTTTAGTTAGTGGTATTTTTAATCTTTGATAGGCATTATCATGTACATTTCTTGGCACACCCACGCTCTCTCTTCCAAAAAGCAAAGTATCTTTAATTTTAAATTTAAAGTTGTAATATTTTTTTTTGGCTTTTGTAGTCATAAGTATTATCCTTGAATTTTTTTTTTTTGTTAAAAAATTTTTATAAGATGTATAAGTTATTATTCTACTTTTATCCAAATAATCCATAGCTACTCTTTTCAATCTTTTATCATCCAAATAAAAACCACATGGTTCTATTATTTCAAGAGTAGTGTTAAAACATGAACATAATCGAATTATAGCAGCAGTGTTTTGGGGTATATCAGGTTGATATAGGGCGATATATAACATTTAACTAATCCTCTTTTATTTCGTGTGTCATTCTGACCCTAGCAAATTTATATTAATTATAATTGATTAATAATATATAATACATAAAAGCTTCAAATATATGAGCCAAGAAATAAAACCAAAAAGAAGAGATTTTCTATTCACCGCTACCTACACGGTTGGTGCGGTGGGTTTAGGAGCAGCCATATGGCCATTGTTTGACCAGATGAATCCCGATTCTTCCGTTAAAGCTTTATTAACTACTGAGGTTGATGTTAGCAGTCTTGAGCCAGGAAAGACCATAACAGTCTTATGGAGAGGAAAACCAATATTCATTAGAAGAAGAACTAAAAACGAAATTGATGAGGCTGCTGCAGTCGATTTAAAAGATTTAAAAGATCCAGAAAAAGATTCCGATAGGGCAAAAAATCCTGAATGGTTAGTCATGGTTGGAGTTTGCACTCATCTTGGTTGTGTTCCGTTAGGCGGCAAGGGAGAGTATAAAGCATGGTTTTGTCCATGTCATGGTTCACATTATGATACTTCAGGTAGAGTAAGAAAAGGACCTGCTCCAAAAAATTTAGAAATTCCTAAATATGAGTTTATTAAAAATAATATAATCAAAATAGGATAGTTATGAGTGAAGAAAAATATATTCCTAAATCTAAATTAGGTAAATGGTTTGACAGTCGTTTACCTCTTTTAACTCTTTCTCATCATCTTCAGGATTATCCAACACCCAAAAATTTAAATTACTGGTGGACTTTTGGAGGAATACTAACATTTTGTTTGATTACACAGATAGTTACAGGTCTTGTGCTTGCTATGCATTATGTTGCGCATGTTGATCACGCATTTGAAAGCATAGAACATATAATGAGAGATGTAAATTATGGATGGCTTATTAGGTATGTTCATGCAAATGGTGCATCAATGTTTTTTTTAGCTGTTTATATTCATATTTTTAGATCTTTGTATTATGGTTCATACAAGTCGCCTAGAGAAGTAATTTGGATCATTGGTCTTTTAATTTATATACTTATGATGGCTACTGCTTTTATGGGATATGTTTTGCCTTGGGGTCAGATGAGTTTTTGGGGAGCTACAGTTATAACTAATCTGTTCAGTGCCATACCTCTTGTTGGAGAAAGTATAACAACCTGGTTATGGGGAGGATATTCAGTAGACAACCCAACACTAAATAGATTTTATAGTTTGCACTATTTACTTCCATTTTTGACATTTGGTTTAGTAATACTACATATATGGGCTTTGCACGTTCCTGGAAATAATAATCCAGTTGGAATTGATGTTAAAAAAAACACCAATGAAACTATGCCTTTTCACCCGTACATGGTTATGAAAGATTTGCTTGCACTACTTTTGTTTGTAACTATTTTTTTATGGTTTGTATTTTTTGCTCCAAACGTATTAGGTCATCCAGATAATTATATAGAAGCAAATCCGTTAGTTACACCTGCACACATTGTTCCTGAGTGGTATCTTCTTCCTTTTTACGCAATCTTAAGAGCTATTCCAAGCAAGTTAGGTGGAGTGATTTTCATGTTTTTAGCAATTTTTATACTTATGTTATTGCCTTGGCTTGATACTTGCAAAGTGAGATCATCTACATTTAGACCAATTTATAAAAAATTATTTTGGTTATTAGTTTTTGTTGTAATTTTGTTAGGTTACTTGGGAGCTAAACCACCAGAAGGAGTTTATTTAATCTTATCTAGATTAGGTACATTTTATTATTTTATTCACTTTCTAGTAATACTTCCTTTGCTAGGACGTTATGAAAAAACTGACCCATTACCACAAAGTATATCTGATCCAGTATTAGATAAACCTGGAATGTTAGATAAGTTTAAAAAAGCAGCCTCAAAGTATGAAGGAGAAAATGTTAAATCATTTAAGTAAATTTATAATAAAATTTTTTATAATTTTTTTAATACCATTAATTCCATTTAATGCTTTTTCAGAAGAAAAAAATATAAATTTTATTAAAACAAACTGGAGTTTTGAAGGTTTTTTTGGAACTTTTGATCGTTCTTCGCTGCAAAGAGGCTATCAAGTTTATCAAGAGGTTTGTTCAGGATGTCACTCAGTACAACATTTGAGTTATAGAAATTTATCAGAAAAAGGAGGTCCTGAATTTTCTATTGAAGAAGCTAAAGCATTAGCGTCTCAATTTGAAGTAGAAGATGGACCAAATAGTGAGGGTGAAATGTTTATGAGACCAGGAAGATTATCTGATAAGTTCGTAAAACCTTATCCAAATGTAGAGGCTTCAACTGCAGCTAATGATGGAGCTTACCCTCCCGACATGTCTGTGTTAGCTAAAGCAAGAGCTGGCGGAGCAGATTATATTTATTCTTTATTAATGGGTTATGAAGAGGTCCCAACAGGTTTTGAGCTTGATGATGGAGTTTACTACAATAAATATATGCCTGGCAATAAAATTAAAATGTCAGAGCCTATTTCTGAAGGAATTGTGGAATACTCTGATGGAACCAATTCTACTAAAGCACAAATAGCAAAAGACGTAACTACATTTCTTGTTTGGGCTTCAGAGCCTCATTTAGAGTCTCAACATAGAATGGGTTTTAAAACTATTATTTATTTGATTATACTAATTACATTAGTTTATATGAGTAAGAAAAAAGTCTGGTCAAGATTTGGTTCAAAAGAAGAAGAAGAAGAAACTTTTGATAAAGTAGAAAGAGCAGTAACCGAATATGAAGGAGAAGATCCTAAAACTTTTAAATAATTTTAAATTATGCTCCTGTTCTAAAAAGCATTACATCACCATCATTAACTAAATAATCTTTTCCTTCTAGTCTTAATTTTCCTGCATTTTTACATTCGTTAAAACCTTTGTATTTAATAAAATCTTCATGGGAAACTGTTTCTGCTTTTATAAATTTTTTTTTAAAATCTGAATGAATTACTCCTGCAGCGTCAGGGGCCTTAGAATTTTTTTCAATTGTCCATGCTCTACTCTCCTCAGGACCAGAAGTAAAAAAAGTACTGAGACCAAGAGTATTATAGCCAGTTTTAATTAAATTATTTAAACCTGTGTTTTTGATTCCAGATTCAAGCATAAAATCCTTACGATCTTTTTCTTGTAATCCCATAATTTGATCTTCAATATCAGCACAGACAATAATTACACTTTCTTTAAAAAATTTCTTCTTACATGCATCCGAGTATTTATTGCCATTTGGCAGACTTTTTTCATCAACATTACATACAATTATCCTAGGTTTTATAGATAATAACCCTGATTTATTAATTAAATTTTTACCATATTTTTTTTCTAGATCATTTGGTTTCTTTCCAGAATTTATTAAATCTAGACATTCTTCCAAAAATAGCAGTTCTTCTTTTTCTAATTTTTTTTTGTTATTTTTTTCCAGTCTTTTTTGTAAAGATTCTAAGTCTGATAGTAAGATTTCAGTTTCAATAATTTCAAGATCTCTTATCGGGTCAACATCTTTATTAACATTTTGTATCTTTTCAGAATCAAAACATCGAGTTAAATGGATAATAGTGTCAACTTCTCTAACATGAGAAAGAAATTTATTTCCTAGACCTTCACCTTTAGACGCTCCCTTAACTAGACCAGCGATATCAACAAATGTTATTGCAGCACTAATTGTTTTTGAAGATTTTGATATTAAAGATATTTTATTTAATCTCTCATCTGGAACGGCAACAATTCCAACATTAGGATCAATAGTACAAAAAGGAAAATTTTCAGCCAAAGCTTTTTTTGATACTGTTAGAGCATTAAACAAAGTAGATTTACCAACATTGGGCAATCCTACAATCCCACATTTAAAACTCATTATAATTTTTGATTAATTTTACTTGAAAATAGATCTAAATCTTTTTTTAGCAAAACAGAAAATGATTCAATTATTTTTTTTGTCACCTCTTCAACATTTTGCTTTTCGTCACTTGAGAAATTATCTAAAACATGCTCTTCTACTGTAGTTGAGTTGTTCTTAGGACGTCCTATTCCAATTCTTATTCGGGAATAATTTTTTCCTATATTTTTGTCTATTGATTCTATGCCATTATGACCTGCGCTACTTCCAGCAAATTTTGCTTTAATTTTTCCTATATCGATATCCATGTCATCATGAAAAACAAAGACATTTTTTACATCTATTTTAAAATATTCTATTAGTTCTTTTATACAAATTCCTGAACTATTCATGAAAGTAAGAGGTTTAATAGCGTATACTTTTTGATCATCTATTTTTCCCGTTGTTAATAAACCTTTAAATTTAGGTTTTTGTTTTGAGAGTTTAAATTTTGCATTAATAGCATCTATTATAGAAAAACCTACGTTATGACGATTATTTGAATTATTTGGACTTGGGTTTCCCAAGCCAACAAAAAGAAGCATAATTTAAAATTTATCCAATATTATTTTTTTTTTGTATCTTTTGTTTTGTTTGAGGGTTGTTCTTTGTTACTTGGCGTTGCCTTATTTTTATCACCTTCAGACTTTTCTTTTCCATCTTCTTGTTTAGTTTCACCTTCTGTTTTAGCTTCTCCTTCAGCATCTCCCTCAGCAGGAGTTTCGCTATCTGCTGTTGGCTCTTCAGTTTTTTCTGGTTCAACGACAACTGTTGGAGCAACCACAGTTGCAATTACAAAATCTCTATCCATAATAGACGGAAAAACATTTTCAGGCAGTTTGACTGACGAAATTTTTATACTAGTACCGATCTCAACATCAGCTAAATTAATAGTTATTTCATCTGGAATATTTTCTGCTGGACATTTTAATTCTATTTTTCTTCTTACAGTATTTAATACTCCACCTTTTTTTAGTCCCGGAGAGTCTTCTAGATTTATAAATTTTACAGGTATTTCTAAAGTAAGAGTTGAACCTTTTACAATTCTCATAAAATCAATATGTATTGGTTCATCTGATAGTGGGTGATAAGAAATATCTCGGGGTAATACTTTCTCTGATTCCCCATCAATATCTAAATTAACTGCTTTAGACATAAAAGATCCTGTTTTAATAATATCTTGAACCTGCAATTTTTTAAGACTTATATTCATATTATCTTTTTGACCACCATATAAGACAGCAGGTATTGAACCGTCAAACCTCAGTTTATTGATTTGTCCAGCAGAAGATATTTTTCTTTTTGTAGCTTTTAAAATGTTCATAAATGAAACGGTGTTTTTATAATATGTTTGTCAAAAAAACAAGCAAAATTATTTAAAAAGACTAGAAACCGACGTAGAGTTAGCTATTCTTTTGATAGCTTCTGAAATCATTGGAGCAATAGAAATTATTTCTATTTTTTTACTTTTTTCAAACTTTTTTGAATTATCAATCGTATCTGTGGTTATTAGTTTCTTAATTTGAGATTTTTCTATTTTTTCTACAGCGTGACCACTTAATACAGCATGAGTGATATAAACATAAATTTCTTTTGCACCTTTTTCTTTTAAAGCTTTAGCTGCGTTAACAATAGTTCCTCCTGAATCTATTATATCATCTATAATTACACAGTTTTTATTTTTAACATTACCAACAATATTCATCACTTCTGATTTTCCAGGTGATGCACGTCTTTTGTCTATTATAGCAATATTTGTATTCAATCTTTTACTTAAAGCTCTTGTTCTTTCAACTCCGCCCACATCAGGAGCAACACAAATTAAATTATTTATCTTAATTTTTTTTTTAATATGTCTAGCAAAAATTGGTGTAGCAAATAAATTATCCACCGGAATATCAAAAAAACCTTGAATTTGACCAGCATGTAGGTCCACACTTAGTATTCTATTTGCTCCAGCCATAGTAATTAAATTTGAGACCAATTTAGCAGATATGGCAGTTCTTGGTGCAACTTTTCTATCTTGTCTTGCATAACCAAAATAAGGTATGACAGCTGTAATATTTTTTGCTGAAGATCTTTTTAGCGCATCAATACAAATTAATAATTCCATTAAATTATCGTTTGCAGGATTAGAGGTTGATTGGATTACAAATATACTATTACCTCTGATATTTTCATTAATCTCTATATAGACTTCACCATCAGCGAATCTTCTAATTTTTGAATTTACTAGTTTTTGCTTTAGTTGTTTTGCAATACTTTTGCATAATCTTGAATTACTTGTACCAGCAAGAACTTTCATAAGATTAATACTTTATACAACTTTAATAAAACTTTTCAATTTAATTAAACATTTAATTAAGTCATTAATATGACGGATATACATCTTCCGTAGTCAAGCTCTTTATAAATTTTTGATCTTCTGTAACTATAAAAAAATTCTTTTTCGTCAAAGGTATCCATTTTAATGTTTTCCACATTTTTGACATTTAAACTAAAAATTTGCTGATTTATAAAGTTTCTTAGATCAAAAGTGTATTTATTGTGATTTTTTTTAGTAAAAAAAATTTTATTTTGAGAATCTTTTAAAATAAATTTTTCATAAAAATCATTCTTCACTTCATAGTTTTCTTTTTTTATACATGGTCCGATTACAACTATTAAATCATTAATATTGGATTCTAATTCTTTAAATTTTTTTATAGTGTTTTCGATTACTCCATTAAAAGCACCTTTCCAACCAGAATGAATGCATCCAATAATTTCTTTCACTGGGTCGTAAAGGAATATTGGTGCACAGTCAGCAGTAAGTATGCCTATTCCTACATTTTTTATTTTTGTTACAATAGCATCTCCCTGCAATTTATTTTTAATAGAGTCTTCATTTTCAAAATATATAACTTTATTACTATGTATTTGATTTAGCGTTATTAGAAGATTATTTTTACAACCAATTTTTTTACTAACAAAATTAAGATTTTTTATAATGTTGTCTTTTTTATCTTCTGAACCCGATCCACAATTTAAACTTTTATAAATTCCTTGAGAAAAACCATTTTTTCTTGAAAAAAAACAATGCTCAATTTTTTTAAATTTTTTTAGTTTATTTGAAAAAAACATAATTAAAAACCTAAAGAGAAATTACTACTTTTTTTTTGCGCAAATAACACCTTAAAGAGGCTACCCATTTCATTTTGGTCAAGGAGTTTTTTAAGTTTTAAAAACATAAACGCCTTTTCTTTAAAGGTCATTTTTTTTGATAAAATGATAGCTCTCTCTATTATGCCCATTTTTTTAAGAAATTCATTTTGTGTAATTACTTTTTCAACATTAAGACCGTTTTTCTTAAAAATTTCTGCAAATAATTTAAAATTTATATGTGAAGTAATATCTGCATTGCCAGGTTGCTCTAGAATATTTACGTATCTATGTTCTTTTACTGATTGCAAAGTACTAGTCTTATTTTTTTTTGTGTAACCATAGTCAAAAGTCAAAAAAGATCCATCAAATTTATTAATTTTTTTTGAAATTTTTATAAGGTATTTAATTGCATCTATTGGATACTCAATAGTTCCATGATCATAAAGCATATTTAATTTTTTAATATTTTTAATTAAATTTGAACTGGCCTTTTTGTGAGAAAATTTAATTTTCTGGCTGTTATTTTCTTTAGTAATATATCTTTCAAAATAAGTATTTTTTTTCATATAAATTTGTTTTATTGGTAAAGAATCAAAAAATTCATTACTTAAAAATAGTATTGGACCATGATTAATATCTTCATATTTTTTAATTTTTCACTAATTTCTAACAAATTTATTTCTAAAGAATCGTAGAAATCATTAAACTTTTTAAATACTTTTATTAAATTGTAGCACAACGTCCCATCTCCCGGCCCAAGCTCTACCAATAAAATTCTTTTTGGTTTTCCCAAATTTTCCCAGAAAGCAATGCACCATACTGCCAAGATATCAGAAAAAATATTTGAGATCAGAGGAGATGTTGTAAAATCCCCTTTTTTACCAAAAGGGTTTTTTTTCATGTAATAGCCAAACTTTTTGTTATAAAGAGCAATACTAATAAATTGATCTAATGAAATAGATTTTTTATCTTTAAAAATATTAATTATATTTTTCATTTTTTTTAATAAATAAGATTAAAAAACAACCAGCAAGTAAAGTTATAATACTTAGCAAAGTACCTTCAGAAAAATATTTAAAAAAATAACCTAGATGTTGGTCGGGTTCGCGAAAATATTCTGAGATAATTCTTAAGATAGAATAAAAAATTAAAAAAAAAGATGAAATATATCCAGTTTTAAAAAAAAATTTTTTTTTAAATGCAAAAAAATTTATTAAAACAAACAGAACAGCTCCTTCAAGTATAGCTTCATAAATTTGTGATGGATGTCTTGAAATATTGTCAGTATCTGGAAAAACTACAGACCAAGGTAAACTTGAAGGTTTTCCATAGAGTTCACCATTTAAGAAATTAGATACCCTACCTAGAAAAATACCTATTGGAGCAACACAGGAAATAATATCAGTTAAATTAAAGAAATTAGTTTTATTAACTTTCGCATAAATAGATGTAGAAATTATTATGCCTATTAATCCACCATGGAAAGACATACCTCCACTCCACAATTTAAATATTTCAAGGAAGTTTTGACTATAATATTCTATATTGTAGAAGATCACATAACCCAGCCTTCCTCCCAAAATAATGCCAAAGATTAAATAAATTATTAAATCATCAAAGTGAGCAGGTTTAATTAAACTATAGTTATAATTTTTTGACATTTTTTTAATTATTGTAATTCCATAAGACCAACCTAAGATAATTCCAACAATATAAGCCATTGAGTACCATCTGATTTGAAAGAAGCCCAAGTCTATAAATACAGGGTCAAAATTATGTATTATCATATGTAAAAAAAAGATTTATTTAATAATAAATTTAAAATAACTTAAAGATGTTTAAAAATATATGGAAAAATATAATAAGTTTTTAAGAAATATAACAGAACTTATAGAAAAAGGATTATTCACTTCAGAAAAATTTAAGAAAGAAGTGGAATATGCTCTTAAATTTAAAATAGAAAATATTGCAAACAATTTAAACCTAGTTTCACGCGAAGAGTTTGAGATTCAAAAAAAAATAATAGAAAGTTTAAAAAAAGATTTAAATAATATTAAAGCTAAGAAAAAGAAGAAGTTAAAAAGGTAAAGAAATTTGTACCCTAAGTCCGTTCAAAGGACTTTTTTTTAAAGAAATTTTACCTCCATGAGAACGTATAATATCGTTAGCAATTGACAGTCCTAATCCTACACCCGACTTATTTTGACTTCTGCTTTTATCAATTCTATAAAATGGTTTTACAACATTTTGATATTCGTTTTCAGGAATTCCTACACCATTATCATCTATTAAAATTATAATATCACTATCATTTTTTTTTGTACAAATTTCTGTTTTCTCTCCATATGCTAAAGCGTTATCTAATAAATTTGTTAAACATCTTTTAATAGAAAGTGGACGAATATTGATTTTAGTATTTTCTTCAAGAAATAATTTAATTTGTTTGCTCTCGTATTTATTTACAACCTCTCTAATTACATTATTAATATCAGTTAGTTCTGTTTCCTCACTTTTTTGTTGACTTGCAAACTCCAAATATTCATTAAGCATTCGCTCCATTTCTTGTATGTCATCACTCATTTTTTTTACTAAATCTTTTTGATTTAAAAAAGATAACTGTAATTTTAAACGAGTCAATGGAGTTCTTAGATCATGACTTATTCCTGATAACATTTCAGATCTTTGATTCAAATGTACCGTAATTCTTTTACGCATTCTGTCAAATTCATATGCAGCTTGTCTAATTTCTTTTGCACCAGAAGGTCTAAATTCTTTTACATATTCTCCTTTTCCAAATTTTTCTGCTGCCTTAGCTAACTTTATAATTGGTCTAGTTTGGTTTTTTAAAAAAAAAATAGATACAGTTATTAAAAGAAGACCAGGTAAAGTGATCCATAAAGCAAAAATACGAGCAGAGGAAGGTGCAATTTTATTTTTTGGAAAAAATATTTGAAGATATCCATCCTTATATTTTATTTTTATTTCTACTACCTCTTTATATGAAGTTGTATCAAACCAGTATGAGCTACCAAAAACAGATTTAAGCTCTCTTCTTAAGCTTCGATCCATAGGACTAAACCATCTTTCTTGTAATACTTTTGGCATGGATTCTTCCTGTTTAAAATTTATAAAAAAATCAAAATTTTTATTATATAAATTTATTATTGTCTGTTTTTGTCCCATATCAGGATTAGTATAAACATCATACAAAGTATGTATTTCGCTAACCAAAGATCGAGTCATTCCTTTGTTGGCTTTTATCCAAAGACTATCAAAAAATACAACTGTAATAATTATTTGCAGCAAAATCATTGGGGCCGCTACTATTAATAGAGATCTATAAAAAAGTTTTTTTGGTAAAATATCTTTGATAATATTATTCAGTCCATAGAACATAACCAGATCCTCTAATTGTTTGTAAATATTTAGGGTTTTTTGGGTTTGGTTCAATTTTTTGTCTTAGTCTTGTTATCATAACATCTACAGTTCTTTCTTTAGATATGTTTATAACTTTTCCTATATCTTCTCTAGAAAAAATTTTACCAGGTGTACTTAGCATTTTTTCTAAAACTTTTTTTTCTTGAGGGTTAATTTTTTGTATTTTGTTATTTTTCTTAATATTTAATTTTTTAAAATTAACCAAAGATGAGCCTATATATATCTCTTCTTGAAAAATAGGCATTTTAGTTTTATTTAAAATATTATTTATTCTTAATAAAAGCTCTTTAGCTTCAAAAGGTTTTCCAAGATAATCGTCTGCCCCTAATTCTAGCCCTTCTATTCTATCTTTAGTTTCACCCTTAGCTGTTAAAAGTATTATAGGAACAGGATTATTTTTTTTAACATCTTTAGTTAAAGATAAACCACTTTCTCCAGGCATCATTATATCTAATATAAGTATATCATATTTTATAATTTGCATTTTTGTTTTTGCATCAAATGCATCTTTAGCCGTTGTAACTAAAAATTTATTTTCTTCAAGATATTGTTTTACTAATTCTCTGATTCTATTGTCATCATCAACTACAAGTATATGAGAAGTATTTTTATTCATTTATTATCTTATTTAAAATATTTTTAAATTTTATTACTGAGTCAGAATCTGAATCTTTAAGAGCATTAAAAATTCTTTTTTTTTGTTGTAAAAATATTTCATAAAAAAGTTTTTTACCTTTTACATTTAAGAAAATATGCCTTTGTCGTGAGTCTGATTCACCTTTTTTTATAATAATAGCTTTATTTTTTACCAAATCTCTTAAAACTCTATTTAAACTTTGTTTAGTAATTTTTAGTTTAATTAAAAGAGCAGAAATAGTTATTCCATCATGCCTTTCAATTAAATGAATAGCTCGGTGGTGTGCATTCCCAAGGGAATATTTTTTTAATACTTTGTTTGGGTCAGAATAGGTTTTTCTGTAAGCGTAAAATATGCTCTCAATTAAATCTTTTATCTGATCATCCTTTAAGTATAATAGTTCATTCATATTTTATATAGGTCAGTTATATTGACATATCTATCTAAGATAGATAGTTTTTTGAACTAAATAAATCAATTGAGATTAAATTTTTTATGGAATCCATACCTTTTGATAAAAGATCGGGAAAAATTTGGTTTAATGGAAAACTAATAAACTGGCCTGACGTAAAAATACATGTTTTGAGCCATGGTTTACATTATGCTAGCTGCGTTTTTGAGGGTGAAAGAGTCTACGACGGTAAAATATTTAAGCTTGAAGAGCATACAGAAAGATTATTCCATTCAGCATCCAGAATGGGTTTCGCAATTCCATATAGCCAAGAATCTTTAAATAATTCGTGTAAAGAAATTGTTGAAATTCAAAAAGTAAAAAATGGATATGTTAGACCAGCAGCATGGAGAGGAAGTGAGATGATGGCAATATCTGCTCAAAAAACAAAAATTCATGTAGCTATAGCTGCTTGGGAGTGGGGTTCATACTTTGATCTCAATCTTAAATTAAAAGGTATTAAGTTAAATATTTCAAAATGGAGAAGACCAGCACCCAATACTATACCTTGGGATACAAAAGCATCAGGCTTATATATGATCTGCACTCTCTCAAAACATGAAGCGGAAAAACAGGGATTTACAGATTCCTTAATGCTAGACTATAAAGATAATATAGCGGAAGCAACTGGAGCTAATATTTTTTTTAAAAATAATGCAGGAGAATTACACACTCCTATTCCAGATTCTTTTTTAGATGGAATTACCAGAAGAAGTATAATTGAGATTGCTAAGTCAAAAAATATTAAAGTGATCGAAAGAAAAATTAAACCTGAAGAATTATCACAGTTTGTTGGTTGTTTTTTAACAGGTACTGCTGCCGAGGTAACACCCGTTTCACAAATTGATAAATATAATTTTACAGTTTGTAATGTTATTAAAGATTTGTCAGAAAGTTACCAAACTTTAGTAAGAAAAAAAATATAAAACCACTAATTGTAATTAATCTGTAGCGTGGTCTATTCCTTTTTTTACATAATCATAGCCTGTATAAAGCGTAAGGAAAGCTGACATCCATAATAAAACTATTCCTATAGTGTGAGCATTATAATCTTGAAAATTAATAATTTTATTACCACTTTCGCCGGTAAGAAGAAGAGCGATAGCAAACATTTGAATAAAAGTTTTAAATTTAGCCAATCCAGTAACTGGCATTGAAATCTGTGATTTAGCTAGAAATTCTCGTAATCCAGAAATTAATATTTCTCTTGTTAAGATAATGATAGCAGCAATCACTTCATAATTTTGGATAGTCTGATTCATAACAAGAAGAACTAGTGCTGCCGCTACAATTATTTTATCTGCTATTGGGTCAAGAAGTTCACCAAGTTTTGACTCCTCTTCAAATAACCTTGCTAATACTCCGTCTAAAAAATCTGTAAAACTAGCAAGCAAAAATATAAAAAATGGTATTAAATCCCCTAAAAGACCAGGCAAATAAAAGGACATAACAAATACTGGTACTATTATTATTCTACCAATTGTTAAAATATTAGGTATTTTTAATTTCATATTTTTTATTTAATTGTGAAAAAAATCATGTATTTTTTTTGCTACTGAAATTTTAATTCCTTCAACATTTTTTAAATCATCAAAACTAGCTGATTCAACAGCTTTAGCTGAACCAAAATAATTTAATAATGCTCTTTTTCTTGTTCTACCAATACCGTTTATTTCATCTAATAATGACTTTGACAAACTCTTTTTTCTTTTCATTCTGTGACTGCTGATGGCAAATCTATGAGCTTCATCTCTTAGTCTTTGAAGAAAAAATAATAAAGGTTCTCTTTTATTCAATTTACTACTATTTTTTTTGTGAATAAAGGTTTCGTCACCTTGATTTCTTCTTTCCCCTTTTGCAATAGCTATTATCGGTATATCATGAAAACCAAAATCATCTAGTGTTTTTCTGCTAACTGAGTATTGTCCTTTTCCACCATCTACAATTATTAAGTCGGGTACTATAATGTCTGTTTGATTCTTGTTTTGTATAATCTTTGAAAATCTTCTTTCTAACACTTCTTTTAACATGCCATAATCATCGCCACTATTAAGGTTTGTATTTTTAATATTAAACTTTCTATATCTTTTTTTAACAAACCCCTCGATTCCAAAAGAAATTAAAGCACCTACTGAATGAGCTCCTTGAATATGGCTATTATCATAGACCTCAACTATTCTTGGTGACATATTTAGCTTAAATTTTTCAGCTAATTGATCAAGAAGTTTGGTGTTTGTTTCAGATTCAAAAATTTTTCTTGTTAAAGCTTCTTTTGCATTTTTCTCAGCCATTTGGGATAATTTTAAAGCATTTCCTTTTGTAGCTATCTTAATTGATATTAATTTTTTTTCTTTTTTTTCTAAGGCAGATTTAATTAAGTTTAAATCTTTAATTTTTTTATTTATTAAAATTTCATTAGGTACATTTTTATTTTCATAAAATTGAGCAATGAAAGAAGCTAGTACCTCTTCTGAAGAATGAGATTCATCATGTTTAGGAAAAAAAGATTGGTTACCCCAATTTTGCTTTGATCTGTAAAAAAAAACTTGAATACAACTTTTTGCAGCTTCTTGAGAAATGGATATAACATCTGCGTTATTTAAATTGGAAGAATTAATTTTTTGAGAAGATTGAATTTGTGTTAATGCTTTTATTCTATCTCTAATTGTAGCCGCCTTTTCATAATCCATTTTCTTACTATTTTTTTCCATTTCGATAGATAATTTTTTTTGGATAGTTTTTGATTTTCCAGAAAGAAATGCTACAGCGTTATTTACAAGTTTAGAATAATTTTTTTTGCTAACAGCATCCACACATGGAGCCGCACATCTTTTAATTTGAAATAAAATACAAGCTCTATCTCTATTTTTAAAAGTAGAATCATTACATACTCTTAATAAAAAAACTTTTTGTAAAATTTTTATTGTCCAATTTGCCGAACCAACAGAAGCGAACGGTCCAAAATAATAACCCTTTTTATTTTTAATTCCTCTATGTTTTGATAATTGAGGCCAATCACAGTCCTTTTCAATAAAAATGTAGGGAAAAGATTTATCATCTTTTAATAATATATTAAATTTTGGTTTAAATTTTTTAATTAAGTTTGCTTCTAACAATAAAGCTTCGGCTTCACTGTTGGTGGTGACTATTTCTAAATTGTGAGTCAAAGCCAGCATTCTTTTAGTTCTAATTGGAAGATTTTTGCTAGTGGTATAATCTTTAAGGCGCTTGGGTAAATTTTTTGCTTTACCAACATAAAGTACTTGATTTTTACTCCCGAGCATTCTGTACACTCCCGGGCTATTAGAAACTAGTGGAATTTTTTTTTTTATTAAGTCTTTCCCAAGCTCAAGATCCCTCATAATCTCTTCTACTTTTAAAAACTTCAATCCCAACAGAGTCAACATTTGCTATAGCGTCAGGTTTTTCAATTTTTATTTTAACTGATTCTATTCTTTTATCTTCAAATATTTCTTTAAAAGAATCTTCTGCTAAACTTTCTAAAAAGTTATAGTTTTTATTTTTAGTTAAGTTTTGTAATTTATTTGTAATTTTTTCATAATCAACAATACTTGATAAGTCATTATCGTTTGGAAGTGCATTTTGATTAACATTAATAACTATATTAAAAATTATTTTTTGTTTATTAATTTTTTCATGCTTATGGATTCCAATTATTTCGTTAATAAGTAAATCTTTAATTAGTACAGTTCTTTTAACTGTACTTTTATTTTTTTTCGATTTCAGATCTATAATTTTAAAATTATTCTTTTTCACTTTTTATATTCCAAGTTAAATTTTGACCACTATCAACAGCTATAATTTGTCCAGTTATTGAACTATTATTAATTAAAAATTCTACGGTATCACAAATATCATCTGGACCAACAGACTTTTTAAGTAAGGTAGATTCTGCTTGTTTATTAAAATGTTTTGTTGATTGTCTTTTACTTTTTATTGTTGGTCCTGGAGCTATGCCGTTTACTTTTATGTATGGACTTAGTCTCATAGCCATAGTTTTTGTTAAGGTATAAAGTGCACTTTTACTTAAAGTATAAGACATAAAGACAGGAGTGAGTCTAAAGACTCTTTGATCAATGATATTTATTATATTAGATGTATTTTTTTTTGAAGCTTGTTTTGCAAAATATTTTATTAAAATTGTTGGAGCCAGAAGATTAATATTTAAATGATCATTCCAGCTTTTTTTTGTAAAATTTAAAATATCATCTTTTTCAAATAGAGCTGCATTGTTAATTAGACAATCAATCTTTCCTAGTTTTTTTGTAGCAGTAGGAATAATCTTTTCCACTTGCTTTGTGTTTCTTAGGTCAGCTTTAATTAAAACTACTTTTACAGAGTTTTCTTCTACAATACTTTTTAACTTTTTAGCTTCAGAAGATGATTTAAAATAATGAATAGCAATATTCCATCCCTTTTTTGAAAAATGGATAGCTATTTCTCTCCCAATTCTCATGGATCCACCTGTAATTAATAAATTTTTATTTATCATTTATATTTATCTTTTTCGTTTGGGTCTTGTACCTGGTTTACCTTGTGTTGATCTTCCTTCCGGATAAACTTTTTCATTATGTTTTAATTTTCTTAATTTAGGATTTATACCAATTTCTAACTCTGAAGCTTCTAATTTTCTAATTTCATCCCTTGTTTTGACGGCTTCTTCAAATTCAAGATTTTCTGCAGATTCTTTCATTCTTTTTTTAAGAACTTTAAGATGTTTTTTAATATTGTGACCTAATTCAATATTAAGGTTACTTTTGGCGTAATCTTTTTCATAAACACTTTCTAAAATATCAGAAATGTCCTTTTTAATAGATGTTGCTGTAATATTATTCCTTTTATTATATTCTTCTTGTATTTTTCGCCTCCTATCTGTTTCTTGAATTGCTTTTTTTATACTTTTAGTTTTTTTATCAGCATACAGCACCGCTTTTCCTTCTATATTTCTTGCTGCTCTTCCAATAGTTTGAATTAATGACCTTTCAGATCTTAAAAATCCTTCTTTATCAGCATCCAAAATGGCAACTAAACCACATTCAGGAATATCTAAACCCTCTCTTAATAAATTTATTCCGACCAATACGTCAAATACTCCCATTCTTAAATCTCTCATAATTTCAATTCTTTCTAGCGTGTCTATATCTGAGTGCATGTATCTAACTTTAATACCATTTTCATGAAGATATTCAGTTAAGTCTTCAGACATTTTTTTTGTTAATGTTGTTACTAAACATCTATAATTTTTTTTAACCACCTCTTTGCATTCAGCCAAAAGATCGTCTACTTGATTTTTTGCAGGTCTAACTTGAATTTCAGGATCACATAGACCCGTTGGACGAATAACTTGTTCAGTAAATTTACCAGATGTTTGTTCTAGTTCCCAGGGTCCAGGAGTTGCAGAAACAAAAATTGTTTGAGTCCTCATTGCATTCCACTCTTCAAATTTAAGTGGTCGATTATCCATACAAGACGGTAATCGAAATCCATACTCAGATAGAGTTTTTTTTCTGGTATAGTCTCCCTTATACATTCCATTTAGTTGAGGAACGGTTACGTGACTTTCATCTACAAAAAGTAAAGTATTGTCTGGAAAATATTCAAATAGCGTAGGGGGCGGCTCACCCGGTTTTCTTCCAGTTAAAAATCTTGAATAATTTTCTATCCCCGCACAAGTTCCAGTAGCTTCTAACATTTCTAGATCAAAACGAGTTCTTTCATCTAATCTTTGAGCTTCTAAAAGTTTATTTTCAGACTTATGTTTCTCTAACATTAATTTTAATTCTTTTTTTATTTCTTTTATTGCCTGATCAAGGGTTGGTCTAGGTGTAATGTAGTGACTGTTTGCATAAATTTTTGTAAATTCTAAATCTTTTAATTTATTTCCAGTTAGCGGATCAAATTCTACTATGCTATCTATTTTATTTTTAAAGATTGAAATTCTCCAAGCTCTATCTTCTAAATGTGAAGGAAAAATTTCTAAACTATCTCCTCTTACCCTAAATGTTCCTCTATAAAAATTTTGATCATTACGCTTGTATTGTAAATCAACAAAAGTTTTAATAATTTTT
>LWDU01032399.1_pt1 | contig 21519 bp, 9 predicted proteins | sample 727161 | NCBI WGS metagenome assembly LWDU01 (sample SAMN04566230, study PRJNA314399) | hydrothermal vent metagenome | isolation source: deep sea hydrothermal plume seawater | place: Mexico: Gulf of California, Guaymas Basin | collected 2004-07-11
AGGCTTTGCGTATAACGGTGCTCACAACACCTAATGCACTACCTATAAAATACATAGGAATGAATATTTTTGTAGCAGGATCTAAAACTGTGAAAGTTAATATGGCACTTGCACCACCTACTAATACTGCTTCACAAAGCTCACTATAAAATGCAACTTTGCTTAACCGATAACTTTCTTTAAAATGATTTTTAACGCTTAAAAAAGCCGAGCCTATTGTAATCTTTGTCTTCGACATAAGTATATCCTTTTGGAGGTATAGATAATTCGCCTTCCCATACAGGAATTATTTCTTTAAATTCGCCCATATCTGGATTAGGTCTTAGGTGCATTTCAATGAGTTTACCGCCTACAAATTCACAATTTATATGTTCGTAAGAGCCTTTAAGTTTTGTTAACATGAAATGAATTTTAAATTTATCATTAACCCGTATCCATTTATCAAATTTCCATAAAGGGTTAGACTTATTTCTAAATCCTTCTGTTGTTATTCCTTGTTGTACTATACGAGCTGAATTATCTATTGCATAATCTACGCTTAAATGTCTGCCTTCAAATAGCTCGCACCAAAAATAACCTGGTTTTAAATCCCATTTACCTTTTTCTAAAAACCGTACTTCAGCACCTATGCCCATACCAGCAAGGTTGACACAAGGTCTAACTATATAATTATTTGATTCCGGTACTGCTACTTCAGCAGGTCCGCATAGGTATCCTAATTTTTTGGCAAGAATTAGTTTGTCAAATATCCACAAGTCATCTGGATGACATTTTATCCAAGCATCGTGATCATACATTAAGGTATATATTCTGCTTTGTCAAATAACACTGATATAGATTCATCATGATGTACTCTACGAATTGCTTCTGCAAACATATTTGCTACTGATAGAATTCGTAATACTCTATTTTCTTTTGTTGGTATAGTATCAGTTATTACTAAACGAGACATCACCGAATGTTCCATCCTCTTCGCGCCATCGTTGCTCAATACCCCATGTGTTATGTAGGCTTGTACATCTTCTGCGCCTTCGTTTTCTAATGCTTTGGCGGCTTTTACAAGTGTTCCGCCTGTATCTATTATATCGTCTACTATTATACATTGCTTTCCTAAAACGTCGCCGATGACGTTCATAGCCTCAGATTCGTTTGCACGATCTCTTCGCTTATCTATAATTGCAATATCTAGATTTAATTGTTTTGCTATCGCTCTTGCTCGAGGTACACCGCCTGCATCAGGTGAAATTATTATAGCTCTACCTTTAGTAACCATAGGATTTGTATTTAAATCTTTAACAAATAAAGGTTGAGCATATAAATTATCTACTGGAATATCAAAGAAACCTTGAATTTGTCCTGCATGTAAATCCATTGTTAGTACACGATCAACACCTGCGGCTTCAATCATATTAGCAACAAGTTTTGCAGTAATAGGCGATCGCCCTGCTGGTTTTCTATCTTGTCTGGCATAACCGTAATAAGGCATTACAGCCGTAATTCTGCCTGCACTTGCTCTCTTACAAGCATCGGCAAGTATTAATAATTCCATTAAATTATCATTTGCTGGATTACATGTACTTTGAATTAAGAAAACATCTTCGCCACGGATATTTTCTTTTATTTCTACCCAGATTTCGTTGTCTGCGAATCTAGTAACTAGAGTTTCGCATAAATTTATGCCGGCAATGTTAGCAATATCAATAGCAAGTTGGGTATTTGCGTTACCCGTTATCAGTTTCATATATAGTTTCTGAGTTAAAAGTGTCCGTCTTTAAAATAAACTTTTTTAATATCATCTAGTTCTTTTTTTACTTCGACTAATTCTTTTTGAACTGCCTCATATTGTGCCTGATAATAATCTCGTTCTTGTTCTACTTCTTGCCATTCTGATAAATGGTCTTCTACGTGTGGTCCTGTCATACACGTATTTATTTTATTAATTTTTCTTTGATAAATTCTCGTTCGTCGATACCACCATGTTTTTTGATTACTGCATTTATTACATCCTGAGGAACCCAACCATAAACACTTTCGGTCGGATCATTGCCCGGTTCTATCCATTGTTCCCACAAAGATTCTTCAGCAGACGGATAACCTATTTCAAAAGCCGAGTAATAATCTGCTATTGCTTTTGGTTCACTGTAATGGGAAGGACCTGCTTGAAGAGAAAATTGGAATCCGTCTCTGCATATTACATAACGTAATACACGGACCATAGGATATTGTGTATTAGGATTTTCGACTATTTTAAAAGTTTTGTGAAAGGTATTAGCCCAATCTTTTACCATTTTTCCCTTTAGGTAAGGGTTAACGTAGACCACTCCAGTTCATATCTCTGTCGTAATACTGTCTTGCTTGTTTGTTATCTTTACTTTGGAGATACTCATCTGTATCGTGTCCACCTGGTTGCAAATCGTCTGGTACCTGAGATGGTGTAGGTATTTTAGTTTGTTTGGGTTGTATTTTAAGTAAGCCTGCAAGTAAGCCCATGCCATTGTGAATTGCTACTGCATTAGTTGTCATTGCAGTACCAATATTATGACCAATAAGTTGTTTTAATTTAGGACTTTTACCAAACCGTTCAACCCAACTATAATCGCCATCTTTTGATGCCTTATATAGTCGTGTTGCTTGTTCTTTTGTAACACCCATTGTTTCTAGTTGTCTAGAAATATATTTGGCAAATTCTAATTCTTTGCCAGTTCCTACAGTAAATTTTTCTGTATGTCTAAAGTCTGAAGATGGAAGATCAAATGATGCTTCGCCTACTGCTTGCATTAATGTTTTGGGTTTATTTTGCCGTTCTCCGTGATCCTTCATCCTATAAAATTTTTCATCCTCAATCTCGGCTTGCTTCATCATTTTATCGTCTTTGGCATCTTGGACTTTACCTGCGGCATTAGCAAGTTTCGGATCTACATCACCTGCGCCAAATCCACGTTTAGGCCCCATTTGAACAACGCATTGCGTTTTAGTACATACTTCGTTGATTTTCATTTAAATATCCTAATACTTACTTAAATTATTTATCAGTCTTTTGGTTCTTTTCATTTTTAACTTATACAACTATTATACACTCTACAGATCATTTGTCAACTAAAAAATTAAATGCGTATATAATATTTTCAATAAATACAATATAACCTGTTAAGGATACCATGGCAAAGACATTATTTAAAGGTTTTTCAACAGTTCAAGGACCGACAACTAGAAAATTACATGATATAGAGTTAGCAAAACAAGATTTAATAAATCATTTTCATACCAAAAAAGGGGAAAGAATTATGAGTCCCGGCTTTGGTTCAATGATTTGGCAATTAATGTTTGAACCATGGAATGATACAACCGAAGAAGCAGTTAAAGAAGATTGCATTAATATTGTAGCAAACGATCCTAGATGGAGATTAGAAGGAGTAAACACTTATTCAAGCGATAATGCGTTAAGTGTACAATTAAGATTATTTTACCAACCAACAGACCAATTGGAAGTTATGGCGTTAACGTTTGACCGAGAACTAGAAGAAGGATTATAAACAAATGGCTACACGACAAGATGTTTTATTTGCCGCAGAAGATTACATAGCAAAATATCAATCATTTGCTCAATCTAATTTTCAAGCATATGATTTTGATACATTAAAAGCGGCTATGGTAGATTACATAAGATTAAACTACCCCGAAGATTACAATGATTGGATTCAATCATCTGAATTTATTAGTTTAATGGATCTAATAGCATTTATGGGCCATAATCTTGCTTTTAGAATTGATTTTGCTACTCGTGAAAATTTTATGGAAACTGCTCAAAGCAGAGATTCAATATTAAAATTAGCTAGATTCTTAGGATATAATCCTACTAGAAATATAAATTCTAGTGGAGTATTAAAAATTAAAACAATACGGACAACAGAAGCATTAATTGATTCTGATGGTAATAATATATTAAATGTAGATGTTACATGGAATGATTCCACAAATGCAAATGCATATGAACAATTTTTAATGATATTAAATTCTTCTTTTGGGAGTACTACACAATTTGGTACACCGTTTAAAACAGCAACATTAGATGGTGTTAAAACTGAAATTTATAAAATGAATTCTCAAACACAACAAAATGTGACTCATACGTTTGCTGGTACAGTTCAAGGAGAATCTATACCATTTGAAATAACAAATGTCGATGTTGATTCGACCTTAGGTTTATTTGAGCCATATCCTGATCCAGATTCTGCTATGCGATGTTTATATCTTAATGATGGGAAAGGGAATTCTAGTGCTAAAACAGGATTTTTCTTTTATTTTAAACAAGGTACTTTAGAATTTAAAGATACTTTAATTAATCGTCCTATTGAAAATCAAGTTATAGATATTACAACTGAAAATATTTCTAATGATGATGTATGGGTACAAACTATTGATCAAAATGGAGCAATAACAACAATTTGGACTCCTGTTGATACTGTGGTCGGTTCTAATGTTATTTTTAATGCAGTTGATAATAATATTAGAGATATTTTTCAAGTAGTTACTAATACCAATGATGCAATTAGTGTTAAATTTGCAGATGGTAGATTTGGTAATGCTCCAAAAGGAGTTATTAGAGTATGGTATAGAGTAGGTAATGGGGAAGAATATACTATTAGAACAAATGATATTCAAAATATTGAAATTACTTTACCTTATTTCAGTAAACATGATTTACAATTATATAATTTGATTGTAACATTGGATTTAGAAGAACCTGTAAGAAATAGTTCTTTAACTGAAACAAATACAAGCATCCAAACAAAAGCACCACAGGTGTATAGTACACAAAATAGAATGGTATCTGCTACAGATTATGCAGTTTATCCTTTACAAGCATCTACAAATATTACAAAGATTAAGAGCACAAATAGAGTACATAGTGGTCATACTCGATATGTAGATATCAATGATCCAACAGGAACATATAAAGATTTAACAATATTTGGTGATGATGGATATATGTTTGAAGAAGAAACATTTTTACGAAAAACATTAACATTACCTTCTTCATTAAATGCTACCGATATAATAGAACAATATATACAATCCTATTTAGAAGAATCAGAAGTACAAAATTTTTATTATCAAAAATATAAAAGTGATTTTGTTTGGTCAGGTGGCGATTCGGCGGACGATTTATATTTTACATCGTCAGATGAAGCAACCCCTGCTTTGGCCGCAAAAATGTGGACATGGAAAAAAATTACTGGATCTGCTAGGCAAGCAACTGGGTATTTTGAAAAGGGTGCAACGGCACCGGATATTGTTGCTATTGGAAAAGATTCATTAGATTCAATTGGTAAATTTTTAGTTGAAGGTGCAAATATAGAATTTGCAGAAGTAGATACTAACGGTCAATTTGTAATAGGATCGTCTACTACTTGGGCAAGTATAACCGGAGTGTACGGAGATGGCAGAGGGGTTACAAGTTCTAGTTTGGGATATACAGGTAAAACCAAAGAAGACTATGGTACCATATCACTGTCTAGAAATATACCAAATAATGTTAGAATAAAACGTATAGCACCTGCATATAATAATAAATTTAGTTCAACAGAAATTACAGCAATTAAAGATCAATTAGAACTTAATAATTCGTTTGGTATACGGTATGATCATCGAAATAATCGGTATGAAGTTATACTGGGAATTGATCTAGGCGAATCACAAGAAACATCGTTTAGTTTAACTGAGGATACTTCCGGAACACAATCGGATAGTAGTTATATATTAAGAGTAGAATTTCAAACAGAACAATGGGTATTTTTAGCAAGGGCCATAAAATATAATTTTGGATCTTTGAATAATGTTAGATTTTTTAATCAACGATTAGATAGTAAAGTTAGTAAGATAACAAAAAAATCAACAAAAGATGAGATTAGAATATTAGATATTAATTTACAACCGCTTATAACCTCAGGTGGCGGATTGGGTACATCCTTGTTAACTGCAAATTATAATTTTGATATAGAAGGGTTTTATACGTATGATGATGGTTACACAGATCCACGCAGAGTATTATTAAAATTTGCAGATACTAATAAAGATTATGTAATAGACAATCCGTTTGCATTTGAAAGTATTGTAGGATCAAATGAAATTTATATTGCAGATGAAGTAGTAGACAACTATGTTTATAAAACATTAATGACTACACCTCCTCCAACAAATGCAAATGGTACTATAAAATATTGGGTATCATCTACTTCGTATGATTTGGCGGACAAAATTGAATACAATGGTGCAGAATATGAATCTAAAATTACAGGTAATTTAGGCATATTACCCACTGATACATCTAAATGGTCTTATATTAGAGATTTAATTTATGCAAAGTATACAGGTAGAGCAGGTGTACGATTTAAATGGAAACATGCCGCTAGTGAAGAAACAAGAATAGATCCAGCGGTTTCAAATATTATTGATACCTTTGTATTAACAAATACATATAATACTGAATTTAGAAATTGGCTTAAAAATGATAGACGAGCAAAATATAGACCTCTTTCTTATACTACTGAAGATTTAAAAACAATGTTTATAAAATTAGAAGATGCAAAAACATCCTCCGATACAATAATTTATAAATCTTGTGAATATAAAATTTTATTTGGAATAGAGGCAGATTATGCATTGCAAGCAAAATTTAAAGTAGTAAAAAATCCAATATCGAGTTTAACTGATAATGAAATAAAAGCAACAATAGTAGATTATATTGATGATTATTTTGAACCAGAAAATTGGGATTTTGGTGAAACATTTTATTTTACAGAACTTGCGGCGTATATTCATAGAAATATGATAGGTATAATTTCATCATTAGTTATTGTACCAACAAATGCTGATTCTAGATTTGGTAATATGTTTCAAGTTACACCCAATGCACACGAACTTTTCATAAGTGCCGCAAAAGTGTCTGATATAGATATAGTAGATTCATATACTGAAACAAATATAAGAATTGCCGCAGGACTTATAGAAACTCCGGTTTCAACAACAAGCATAACAGGTATTGCAACTGGATCAGGGTCTAGCTCTAGTAGTGGTAGTTATTATTAATGGAAAAATAAATGGCAGATTATTCTAGTAACAATACCGATGATCAGGTTAATAATACTATACCTGGATCAACAAGTAAGAATATTTCAAAACGATCTACTTTTGATTTATTACCTGAATATCTTCAGTCTGATACTAATAAGAAATTTTTAAATGCTACATTAGATCAAATGATTCTAAGTGGTAATCCTAAAATAGAATCAGGTTATATTGGTAAAAAGGTAGGTACAATTCGATCATCAGCAAATGATGTTTATTCTGAAAGTAAGACAACCCTTAATAATAGATATCAATTAGATCCTACGGTTGTTAGTCAAAACCCATCTACATTAGAATATGAATCTGCTGTTCCTTATGATGATATTATTAGTAAATTAAAATACATCGAAGCTAATACTACAAATTTAGATAAATTATTTTCTGATTATAATTATTCTTGGCGTCCTCCAATTGATGTTGACAAGTTTATTAATTGGAATAGTTATGTTTGGTTACCGTTTGGTTTACCTCTAATAGGATTGCATGGCGAAGAAGCAAGCGATATTAACGGGAAACGTACATATACAACATCTGCTCAAGTAATTCATGGTAATAGAACACTTACTTTAGAAAATGGAATGCGTCTTGCATTTTCGGACGATAATAAAACATATCTAGTAACTGGTGTAGGTGAAAAAATAACATTAATTGATGAAAGTACTTTAGTTACAACAACAGAAACGTCAATGGGTCTTGCTACACCAACATTGGCACTTGGTACAGCAGACACAGGAACTGGTGTTGTATCTTCTGTAACTGTAAGCAATCAAGGAACAGGTTATGTATATAATCCATTTTTTAATGTATATGATAGTACAGGCGGTCCAGCAACTCATGCAATAATAGAAGGCGAAATAGATCCGCCTACAGGAACCGTTTCTTCATCTCCTACTATTACAGAAGCAGGTACCGGATATGCAACATCTGCTGTTGAACTACTTATAATGGGCGGACAAAAGTCTATGCCCCCATATATGAATGCTAATAAAGATGTACATTATGTTCATGAATATATTTGTATGGAACAATGTGCAAGAGATAATAATCCTTGGTCTAGAATTAATAACTGGCATCATATTAATACTATAAAAGCAGTTAATACAATGTTAGGGCTTTCTCAATCATTTAAAATTGATGGTACTATAGTTGATGATGATTATGCCCAACGTCCTATAATAGAATGGGAACGAAATTTACATTTATATAATTATGGTACACATTTTAGAAAACCTGTTGATATTATTATTACAGAAGCAATGGATCCGGCCGATGGAACAAATGGATTTTTATTATCTAGTGGTAGTGCGGCCCCCGAAGTTCACGAAGGATATACAGTTTTAGATAATGATAGAGTTTTATTTACAGCATCATCAAATGCTACATATCAAAATAGAATTTATAAAGTTAATACATCACAAACTGGTGCAACAGCCTTAACATTAGAAACAGATGGGAGAGGATCAGGATCCTCAACACATGGTGATGTTGTTACTTCACTAAATGGTACTACATTACAAGGGCAAGATTATTGGTTCGACGGAAAAATACAAATATGGAAATTAGCACAAGAAAAAGATAGAAAAAATGTTCCAGTAAAATTTGAATTATACGATACAACATTTAATCCTTTATCTGAATATTTTGAAACAGATTTTTTGGGTAATACTGTTTTTGAATACCTAGAAGATAAAACTACTGCTGATAGATCAGAGGATAAATTTTTAGGGTTTGCATTAACATACGCAACTACAAATTATTTGTCATCTACAAATACATCTAATTTAATGTTTAATAATTCACACCAACAAACAATGTATCTATATGATAGAGGAACTACACCAAAAGATATTTCTGGCTCATATTACTTACGAAAATTTAATAGAGATACCACAAATTACGGGTTTGATAATGGTTGGCAACAAAGTTATAAACAAATTAGAACACCTATAATTATTACACAAGATGTTACTAATGCAGATGACGATTTTGTTATAGATTTGGGCACAATAAATTTTGAACCAGAACGTAATTATACAGTTATAGCAACTGCAACTGGTTTTGAATTTTATTTAAAATCTGCATATGGTTATGAAAAACTTACAGGGGCCAATCCTACTCTTTATCTTGCAAGAAATAACACATACACATTTGATATAGAAAATGGTACAACAGCATTTCAAATACAAGATTCAAGCGCATCAGCATATAATACAGGTGTAACAAATAATAATACACATAGTGGAATAGTAACATTTGCTGTTGGAGAAACAGAACCAAATGATATATTATATTATTCTTCTCCTAGTGGAACCGGTAAAATTATTTTATTGGATGAAGTTTTAGAGCAAGGATGGCCAGAAGTATTTCATAAAGGTGTACAATTAAAACGAACTATACATTATATTTTTAATGGTAAAAATATTGTTATACCATACGAAAGTACAGGTACAGATGAGACAGTATCTGATGGTGGTGTACCGGTATTTGCACCATCAGGACAAACACAAAGTACTGAAAATTTATTAACAGTAGGCGATATAGTAGATGTAAAATTTTATACAACAGACACAAGTACCACAGACGAATGGGCGTATAATGTTCCGAACAGTCTTAAAAATAATCCTGGTAATGAAGTGCTAGGGCAAGTTCAATATGCAGAAATATTTCCACATTTTGTTGATGTATTAGATAGACAACCTGGATTAATGGGTTTAGCATTTGGTAATAATAATTATAGAAGTTTAGGGGTTGAAAAAAGATTAGGTGGAATAATAAATCAACAAATATCCCCTTTACTTAAACTAGGATTAATATTAGGGAATGAAAATTATGATTTATTATTGGCACTTGACTATACTGCTGATAGTTATAACGTATTTAAAAAGAAGTTTGTACAAAAAATAGAACAATTATATGCCTCAATGGCTCCCGGCACAAAAACAAGTGCTCTTGTAGACCAAGCATTATATGATCTTAATTTAGGTAAAAATAATACATTTCCATTTGCTAATAGCGATATGGCATATTACTTTAATATGGTTGAAAAAACATATACAGTTACAACATCTGCTGATACATTTATTTTACCCAAAACAATTACAAGAAAAAATCAATATCATAATCATGTATATGTTTATACAATAGATACTAACAATGTAGAAACATTTATAACTTCATTCACATTAGATCCTACTGCAAATACTGTTAAATTAGGAACAGCGGTAAGTTCAGGAAAGGTTGTAATAAAAGTTAGTATTGACGAAGGACTAAGTTTTATACCACCTACTTTTGCTAAATTAGGTGTAGCTCCTGCATTTGTTCCAAAGAGTTATGTTGATGATACGGGTACTAGAACAGTAGTTGTAATAGAAGGACATGATGGATCAAAAACAGTAGCATTTGAATCATCTATTACTGGAGCAGGTTCTGTTTTATCTTATACAATTACAGATTATAGAGACAAAGCACTATTAGAATTAGAAAATAGAATTTATGGTCATATACAATCTGAGTTTGTAACTAATGATGATATAGTATATTATTCACATAGTCCGGAACCTAAACGCAAAGATTTAAGTTTATTGCCTGGCAATTTTAGAACAACACCGTATACAACAAAAAATCAAAATGATTTTTATGACAATTATTTTAATACATTTAAACTCGCCCGAGGCATAACGTTATTAGAAAATACAGGATATGATGCTTCTAACCCGTTTACTCATAATTATTCATCTACTCAAGCAGAAGGAATAGGTTATTGGAGAGGTATATACAAATATTATTTTGATACAGATAGACCTCACACACATCCTTGGGAAATATTAGGTTTTATTGGAAAGCCATCGTGGTGGGATACCCATTATGAATGGGTTAATGTTACTAAACGTAACAATATGATTGATGCACTAGAAAGAGGAATTATATCAGAACCAGGGCAAGCTATTGTGCAAGATATTACTGTTACAAGACCTGGCGTAACATTTCCTGTTGCCGCAGATGGTACATTAGAAGATCCTGTTACTGCCTTGTTAGTTACTGCCCCTACTGCTATTGGAGCCCAAGAAAATTGGACTATAGGTGATAGCAGTCCAATAGAAACAATATGGCAACGAAGTTCGTTGTTTCCATATGTAGAAAATCAATTTTTGTTTTCGATTACTCCGGCAAAATTTTTAGAAAAACATTACGATACAGAAGATAGAAAAACAGATGGCGATGCCCAAGCAATAACAATTAATATAGTAGCGGCCAAACCCGAAGTTGGAGGGGGCAACAGTACTGTTAATTCTTATTTTGTTTATTACATAAACGGTATCCAGCAACAAAAATTAGTATTACAAGCAGGTAATGTATATACATTTGATCAAACAGATTCATCTAATTCTATACACCCTTTTGAATTATCTGAAACATACGACGGTACTCGAGGAAGCGGTACAAAATATGTAACAGGCTGGGATCAAACAAATTCTTCAATGCGTACATTTTCGCCTACATCTAGTACCCCAGAAGTATTATATTATTATTGTCAATATCATGACGACATGGGCGGTACTATAGAAGTATTACCTGTATCACATGAAAAACAAATTATATCTAATAAAACAAAAAAACGACATAATTCAAATGAATTATATATTCATAATGAAGTAGATACTAATAGTTTATCGAGACGAGTATTAGGGTTGCAACAACCTATTGTTGATAGATTAATGTTTTTGGGTAATAATATATATACTGAATTTGCTAGACAGTTACGACAATTAAATACAAAATTAAGTTATAAAATGCAAGGATTTTCTAAAAAATCGTCAATATCTATGTTAGCAGATAGTTTACAATCTGAGAAATCAAATAACTTTATACCAAATGATGACTTAACTATTAATTTTCATACTTCGGCTCCATACAAAGAATTTATTTATAGTGGTGTTGAGATTATCCAAACAGCAACTGGATATGCTGTTTATGGTTATAATAATAATAAACCATATTTTTTAACACAAAAAACTTTAAAAACAACAATTTCTCAAATTAAAGTAAGTGAAACCAATATTCAATTATATACTGAATTTGCAGAAGGTACTGATAGAATAGATTATGGTACAGAATTTACATCAGCAAATGATGTTTATAACTTTTTACATGCGTATGGAAAATATCTAGAAAATATTGGTTTTGAGTTTACACATCCTAATATAGATGGCGCATATGAAGATTGGACACTAACTGCCCAACAATTTATATTATGGTCCGAAGCAGAATGGGGTGACGATACATCAATTAAATTAAGTCCTGCTGGTAACTTATTATATCTTAAACATGATCATGGACATGTGAAAAGTAATGAGTATGAATATGGTAGTTTCTATTTAGATGTAAATAAATCATTGTTTAATTCAACAAGCATTGATGTTGATAGACAATTAAGTTATATTACAGTTAAACCTAAAGATGAAGATAGGGCAATTTATTGTGCCTCACTTGTTGTTTGTGATTATGAACATTTATTAATAATCAATAATAAAACTATTTTTGATGATATGATTTATTATCCTATTTTAGGCGATGCAAAACTTAGATTTAAAATAGAATATTTAAAATCTCCAGAATGGAATGGTACATTATATGCACCAGGATATTTTGTATATGGAGATACAATTTATGAGAATTTTGATAAAACAGCAGACAGTATAACTTCTAATTATTTTGCATCAGAGGAAACTGCTCTTAACAAAGATACAATAAATGTTGCTAGAAAAAACATAGGATACGAAAAGAAACAATTTTTAAGAAATATGCGTCTTTCAGAGGATGTTCAATTTCAATTTATGAAAGGTGTCAGCCATTTAAAAGGTACTCCTGAAGTTTTCAATAGATTAACTAGAAGTACATTTTTACTTGAAGCAAGTGTTGATATTAATTTACAAGAAGAATGGATGTTTAGGTTAGGCGAATTTGGGCCAACAACTACCCAAACAACTAAAGAATTTACACTTAAAGATACTGACATAAAAGCAAATCCGCAATTAATAAACTTTGGGGAAATTTATCCAGGACAAGCAACAGATTTTGATTATGATACAACTATTAGTATGTTGGGTGGAGATGGTAGATGGTTAGAGCAACCATCAACTAATCCTGCTGTTCAATTTAATACTAGAATTCAATTTGATCAAAGTATTGATACTATTGCTGAAGTTGAAACATATGAAAAAGATTTACCTAATGCAGGTTATCCTAGATTAGAAGAAACAACATATCAAACTTTTAGAGTAGACGATTTGCCATCATTGTATAAGAAATATAAAGATGATGATAGTTCTTTATTGTACAAATTACTCCAAACTCCTAACTGGAAAGATACTTACACTTATGCAAAAGCATACTATGTACGATATAAAGGTAAACGATATCTTTCTACTCGAATATTAGATTCTGCCGCTCAAAGTTTTTATGGTATAGTAAATGCAAAATATACAAAAACACATGCAAGTGGTATGTTAGCAGAAGTTGTAATAGAAAAATGTCTTTTTACAGTAGATGGTATCACTAAAATGACATCAACAACAGATCCATTTCTTTATGGTATTACTGGTGTTACTGCTAGATTTGGTGAGTATGATTTTGCTTATTATACTCCTTCTTCACAATTATCAGAAAGCACAGTTGATGCAAGTGTATCTAAAGGTGCTGATGCAAATGGTAATTTCACATATATTTTTACATTTGCAGATGGCCAAGTTCCGGCTGTTAATGTTCCGGCAGATGATGATAAAATATATTTGTCTGCTTTTAATTATAAAACAGATGCAGAAGCATCTGATAATACTGTATTAGATAGATGGATTGAAGCAGGAGAAGCAGGATTATTTAATGTATGGACAGCGGATGCGGGCGCAGGCGATTGGGCAACATTTAATCTTCAAGATGATGATTTTGCCATTGAACAAATTTGTAAAGGATATCTAACAGGCGACGAAGCTCTTATTAAATTAGGGTCTGCTCATTATTTGTCTGAAGGTGACTATGTTTTAATAACGGGTGCAGAAAACAATCCTGCATTAAATGGAATTCATAAAGTAACAGGGTTTCCAACAGGAACAGATTGCCAAACTTGCGGTTTACGAGAAGATAAACAATTTTATATAGATGAATTTGTTGGTAATAATGAAGTATATGGAAAAGTATTTGTATTTAGAAAATCGCGATTCTTTGGTTTTTCTGAATTGTTTTCTTCTATTGCCGATTTAAAATATTCGTGGGTAACAAACAATTATGCTTATGCGGATCAATATTATGATGTTCAAAACCAAATAATAGGTGCTTCCTCTGCGTCTGGTTCGTATAACCCTGCATTCGAAGCAGGCGTGTTTACTATTCTTTCATCTTATGCTTTACTATATACTGCAACAACGGCAGATTTAGACATATATATAGGAGAATTTAGAACAGGATTTGAGCCTGGCACAGGTAGTTCAAAAGCATGGGAAGTTATTGGAACTAGTCTTATTTTTTACCCTGAAAATTTAGGTGGTACTTTTCAAGCAGGCCAACCTATTGTTATTGTGTATAAAAATAGATCTATAGGTTGGGGTACATTTAAGTATGACAGTGAAAATAGAACATGGGTAGAATTAAACAAACAACAACCAAAAGCAGATACAGGACAATTAGCAAATGTTATTGTTTATGATTATGAACAAAATAGAGAATTAGCTAGAGCAGAAGTATGGGATCCTTTTAAAGGTATTGTTCCTGGTGTTGCAGAAAAAGAAATTGATATTATTTCGGGTTATGACCAGGCATTGTACAACGCAACTACCCAAGACGAAGAAGCACTAACAACAACACGATGTTGGGGCGGATCAGAAGTCGGAATATCTTGGTGGAATTTAAATACTGTTAGGTATATAGAGTATGAACAACCAAATGATTTAGATTATACATTTAAACATTGGGGGGAACAATTTCCTGGGTCTTCAATAGATGTTTATGAATGGACCAAAAGCACGGTTGCCCCAGATGAATGGATTACTTTAGTTAATGGCAATTATGAAATAGATGAAGAAATTGCATCTGGCGAAGTATACACAAAAGTTTTAAGTGGAGTAACACATTATTATTGGGCCGAAGAAGAAGCAATGAATCCTCAAACTGGTCAGGTGGTTCCATATTATTATTTTTGGGTTAAAAATAAAACAACAGTTCCACGAACACAATCTCATAGAGAGATATCTACAAAAGTAATTGCTGAATATTTAAATGATCCAACAGGTAATGGAATTTTTTGGGCATCGCCAGGCGGAGCATCAAATATTATAACAGGAAATGTAGGTGATCAATTAACTCAACACTCTGTTTTTCAAATAAATTTTACAAGTGATGTAGAAGATGAACATAAAGAATGGATAACCATTCGAGAAGAAGATCAAGAAACAACAGTACCAGATAGATTTGCAAAAAGATTACATGAAAGTATTTTAGGTGTAGATGAAAATAAAGATATTTTAACAGTAGCAGGAATAGAAGAAGATCAAAATTATGAGTATGATGATGGAGCAGGTAGTACAACAATTTATACTGCTAAGAAATTTAATTATGATTGGAATCAACAATTAGAATATAGAGAAAGAAATGTTGTTAAAAACAATACCAAATTGTATAAAACACATAAAAATTTAAATTTAGTTAAAACAAATACTAAATTATCTGTTGATAATCAAACTAATACAATTCAACTTAGAATAGGTGAAAAAGCAAATGAACTTACATTTCCTGCTTTTATTGAAATAGGAACACCGCCTGCTGAATCAAATACATATGGATTGCCATATGAAAATATATTGGCATATGCATATGCCAATATAGTAAATGGTACAGTAGATAGTATTACTGTCAATAGACCCGGGCAGGGATATAATGCGGCAACTAAACCTATAGTTTCTATAAGTGATCCAATTACAGAAGGTGGAGTTCGGGCAGTAGTTGAAGATTCGGATATAACAATAGTAAATGGTGAAATTACTGCGATTGGTATTCAAACTGCAAATAAAGGATCAGGGTATGAACAAAGTTATGCAATTATAGATGAAGATGAAGTAGCAGAAGAAATTGTAGAGTTAAAATATTTTGATAGATTTGCTACCCGGTTATTTAATTCTGATGTTAATATATTAGCGAATGCAGATTTTGAACAGAAAACCACTGCTTTTTGGGATACAAAATTAGGAACGTTGGACACAACTGGTAAAGTTACCGGGGTTGCAATTTATGCAGGTGGTACAGGTTATACAGACGGTCCCGCATCAGCCACTGGTGGTTCAGGAACAGGGTTATATCTTGATATAACACAAGTAAATGGAGTAATTCAATCTGCTACGATTGCTATAGGTGGTGGAGGTTATGCAATAGGAGATGTAGTATCGGTATATTCACCAGCGGGCGGAATAGATGGTACTTTTACGATTGAAACTGTTAATTCAAATGCAACAATTTATGGTAATGCAAGCGGAGTATATACTGGTGATAGTGTAAACGCAACCCATTATGTTGGTCAAAGAAGTTTAAAAAATGCTTCACTAGCTGGTGGTGTAGTATTAGAAAGTATACAATATCAAGCCAAAGCATTATTTAAAACAAATGTAAGTTTAGATGCTGTAAAATTAAAATATGGCCATGCGGCAACTGATGTTGATTTTGATGCCATGACAGCCGTTACCTTAACACCTCAAACCTCTTCAGAAGAATTAAGTGTAGGAACATCATTAGTTTATAGTGTACAAGGAGAATTTGTCTCGCATACAGACGATTATCATGCAATATGGTTAGAAGTAGTACCACCAGATTCAAATGGTTTTATATTACATATTGATAGTTTAGAATTTACAAATCCTGCTATCGGTGATCGAATTGTAGTAGGTAGAGGTGCTCAAAGCACTACCGCTCAAGCCCATTTACAATATGCAACATTTAAAGAATTAGGCAATTTTGCCAGACAACGTTGGCAAGAATTATTAACTTATGAATGGATGGATGATAGAAATATATTTGTAGATACACCCAACATGGTTCCTAATTTACGGTTGCATGAAATATTTAGATATGGAGGACAAGTTCGTCCATATAAACAAAGTTGGGTTAAGAGCAGAATTCAAGGAATACGAGCATTAGTTCAAAATGCAAATAAGAATTTATTAAAAATGAATTTAAGTGATTCGCATCTTAATTGGAAGAAATATTTAGGTACTGCATTTGTTAAAGGTAATTCAACATTTACTCCTCAAGATTATTGGAAATACACAGATTGGTTCCATCCAGATTATACTATTAGTTCTTCATCTGTTGCCCAATATACTGTTACAGAAAGAAATAATTTATATGATGTTGATGAAGATGTATATTCTGTAGTAAGAGTTGATAGTGATGATGTAGATGGTAACTGGGCGTTTTATCAATGGATAGGTGATAATTGGTTTAAAATTGCTAAACAAAATGGAACTATTCAATTATCAACATTATTGTATGATGTGCAGGATGTAGATGCAGGTTGGGATTCCGCAGAATATGATATAGGTGGTTGGGATAAAAATTATACCAATGAATTAGCCGCAATACTTAGAGGATTACATGAAGATATTTTTATAGGTCCATATAAACAATATTATAAAGAGTTGTTTTTTGCAATTATACATTTTATCTATGCAGAACAAACCAATTTAGATTGGGTAGCAAAAACAACATTTTTACAATTACAACGAAAAACACCAGGGGCTCTTACTCCTAAAACATTTGATGTAGGTAGTGAAGAAGATATTTTAGATTATCTTAATGAAGTTAAACCGTATCATTCAAAAATTGAAACAATTTTTGATGCAAGAACATTTGATGAAGAAATTAATGCGTCTGCAGATGAAGTTGTAGATATACGAATACAAACAAACACATCTGGTAGTACTGAAGATAACGACTCTAGAGCATGGAGAATGTTTATAGATAATACAGGTACAAGAATTTATGAAACAATGTTAGATGCTAACAAATCAACTACAGCAGAATATGTAGATGCAATAGAAACAGAAATAACTGTTGTTGCTTCGGGAGGTTTCCCTGCATCTGGAGAAGTTGTTATTGGCGCTGAACGAATAAGATATGATTCTACAAGTAGCAATATACTTCATTCATGTATACGAGGAGTAGCAGGTACAGCGGCGGCAATTCATATATCTGGAGCAGAGGTAGTAGTAGCAGGACCAGCAGTTGGTCTCCCGGTTGATCCTGATCCAGAGGCATATAATGCATTTAATGATGCAACAACAACAATACAGGCAAGTACAAATACACAAGCGGCTCTTATAAATTCTGGTAAAGGAACCATATAAATATTGTATAAGGTAAATTATAATGAAAAGTAATCTTAACATAGACATGCAAGGACACGTTAAAATATTTGATGTAGATACAGGGGAAATCCTTGTCAATAAAGCAAACAAAATACATGCAGAGAATATGAGCAGATGTATTGCAACTACATTAAGCAATAAAGATTACTATTCGTTATACGAAATGCATTTTGGAAACGATGGAACAATTATCGATGCTCAAGGAAATATTACATATAGAGAACCAAAAGTTACTTTAGCAAATGATGATTTATATAATGATAGATTTTTTAAAAATTTTGATATACTAGATGCCGATAATACTGATACAACAGAAAATTTTATTGATATTGCGTATACAGATGGTAATTCGTATACAGATATTATAATAACAAGCACTTTAAATTATGATGAGCCAATGGCTAGTGATACAAATTTTAATTTGGCAGGTGCTGATCAAAAGGCAGATGATGCCACTATAGATGGAAATTTTGTTTTTGACGAATTGGGTTTAAAATCTAAATCGTCTGAAGGTAGAAATGATGGATTATTATTAAGTCATGTAGTATTTCATCCTGTTCAAAAAAGTGCAAATAGAAAGATTCAAGTTCTGTACACAATTAAAGTGAGAACTAATTATACAGCGAGTTAAAAGGTAAAAACAATGCCATATGATGTAAAAAACTATAAAGGTGCTTCGATAGCAAGTGTGCTAGAAGGTACAGTTAACACACAAAGTCCTCTAAAATTGGTAGGGCAAAATTATAAAAACTATGGGCAACTTATTGCAGAAAATTTTGTTCATATAGTGGAAAATTTTTCCAGAGATATTGCTCCTACTAATCCTATTGTCGGCCAACTTTGGTATAAACCAGTGGATGGTCACATATACATGTTAGACCAAGATGCTAACAATAAGACCAAATGGAAATCATTAACAACATTAGATATTCGAGCAACAGATCCAGTAGATGATCCTAGCGGGTATACACCTCGAGAAGGTGATTTTTGGTTTGATAGTGCGGCAGATAAAGGTATATTAAATATACGATATAGAAATGATGAAACAGGTGCTTTAACATGGGGTCAACTTAGCGTACCGGTTGCCGCGGATGCTACATTACTTTTTCAGAATGTATATGATGATTCTGCCGCAGGGCAAACAACAACACCTCCGATTTCTCATGCATGTATTAAATTTGTTGTAGATAATAAAGTTATTGGAATATATTCTACTGGTGAAAAAGAATGGTCACCTTTAGGAAAATTACTTGGTACACCTTTACAGATTACTAGTGGTGGATCTTCTGTTACATATGATGTTGAGACAAATCCAGATGGATCGTCTTTACATCTTAATTTTCCATATGTAAGGGCAGGGCTAACGTTATCTGGACCATATGATCCTGATCTTCAAGTAGGATCTACCGAAGGACGAAGCTATAATGTTAAATTTCCTGCGCCTGCGGCAGGTGGTACTATTGCAGAAGGTTTTCCAATTATTAATAAAGCATTACAATCAATAGAATCAATCGTTATAACTAATCAAGGTAGTGGTTATACCTCAACTACTATAAGTGCTTGGAATACAAGTGGTGCAAGTGCATTTGATCAAATTCCTGCAGGACAAGGACCGTCAGGTACAGCACCAACTCTTACTGCTGTATTAGGAACAGCAGGAACAGAATTTGAAGATAAAATTGTATCTGTAACAGTAGGTAATGATACTAATAGTAAAGCAGGCGGTAATGGATATTTTACTCCTCCTATTAGGCCTAGTCTTAATGGTAATATACAGGTTGGAAGAAATAGTACAGATTTTGCAGATTTTAGAAATCTTCAAGCAGGATTTGGTAGAAAAATTGTAGCAATAAGCATAGTAGGTGCTGGTACAGGTTACACAGATGGTACTATAATTATTCAAGCACCAGCCGGGGAAGACGGAACTACTGCAACTGCTTCTATTATTACTGATCAAGGCAACAACGGAACAATTACCTCCGTTACAATGGCACTCCAAGGAGATGGTTATACATATGCTCCTTCTACTACAAATAGTGGTATAACATTTACTGGTACAGCAGGGTCGGGTAACGGCGATGCAGTATTATTGGCAGTATTAGGTGATGATAGATTAATGATAGACGCCAATTCTATTAGCGGTGATAAAATACATGGTGGTAACATATCTGGATTTGAATCAAGTGCTATTAGCGATCTTACTGATTGGACACGGAATGATCCGGGTATTCAAGGATTAAGAACAAAAAGTGGGTATGGTTCAGAAGAAGGATTGGGTACTGACACTACATCAGTACATAATGATGATAAAGATTTATGGACAGGAGAATATACATTTGGTGGCCAATTAAATGCTTGGACAATGCAAATTACAGACCTATCAGGTTCGGAACAAAAAAGACGAGCAGGTTATGTTAATGTTGCCTATGAACGTGAACAAACTTTAGGTACTACGTCCGGAGTGGTTACTGCTAATGGTGCATTAAGAGTAGATGGTGGCGCCCATATAGGTAAAAATTTACATGTTAATGGAAGTGTTTCGATAACAGGTTCGTTATACACTGGCGGACAAATTAATAATATAGAAGTAAACAATTTAACTATTGAAGATAATTTAATAGAACTTAATAAAAGCCAAACAGATTTGGCTCCAGCAAATGCAGGATCTGCCCCACTAACAGGTATTTCGGGTTTATTTATAGATAGAGGATTACTTGCATCTGCTCAAGTTCCGTTTTCTACACTATTATGGGATGATTCGGATTTTTCTTTATCAGGCACAACACCAGTTGGTGGTGGACCTATCAATAAACAAGAAGACTTTTTTAAATTAGGTACATTTACTGGTAAAACAGAGCCTACTAGTCCTGATGATCCCGAAGACGGAACATTAGGATCAACAAATACAATTTCTGGATTTAAATTAGCATGTTTAGATACATTAATGTATACAGCTCAAGCAGGAGCCAAATGCGATATAATAAGT
>LWDU01031881.1_pt1 | contig 21512 bp, 15 predicted proteins | sample 727161 | NCBI WGS metagenome assembly LWDU01 (sample SAMN04566230, study PRJNA314399) | hydrothermal vent metagenome | isolation source: deep sea hydrothermal plume seawater | place: Mexico: Gulf of California, Guaymas Basin | collected 2004-07-11
CCGATAGGCTTGACACCATCATAGGAGATATATTCTGCATGATCCTCATCATAAACAATTGTTGCTTGTGCATCTGGATAGAAATCATCAGCAAGCGTATCATTCGTAATCAGAGTGATGTAGGTAAGTCGGGTGTGACCCTCGTCATCGTGGAGGTAGAGAACGACATCCCATTCTGCACCGATTCGGCATGGTGCCGTGGTGTCTCCTGCACAGAATGTACCGAGTGTAGGAATCGAAGGTGAAACTTGTGATGTATGGCTGATTAATCCCGCATCAAGAATAGAACCGTCCCAGGAAGTTACTGAATCATTATTGCCTGACTCAAGAGTCCAATCTGCAATAAGTCCACCAACTTCAGAAATATAATTGAATTCTAGTTCAGCGTTGCTCTTGATATACTTCACACGATATGCACCAGTAGTAGGATCAAGCACGGCTGCCTGTCCATTAATTGTCAAATCAAAACTATCTCCTGCAATTCCGAAGTCGATTGGATAAGGAGTTAATTGGTAAGCCAACATATTCGATAATAGAGGAATGTTTTCCCCCCCATATGCTTCCGATACGCTTGGATTTTCAACATCAACAGTTGTTACAATCAATCCGCCTGCGCCATAATTACACAAAGATAACAGGGAGTGACCTTGAGTTTCATCCTTCAGTAAAGTATGGAATGTTCCACCTTGAAGGCTAATTCGTCCTCCACAAACCGCCGGGACTTGATGCTGGTAAACTTGGCTAGCAACATCAATTCCAGCAATGGCAACATAGTTTCCTGCATGAATTCCAGAGAAGGTTACAGGGTCGATGCCATTCATAATTGGATGGAATTGATCCTCGATTGACAAATTATCGAAAAGAACCCTGTTCTCGACTGTGAAATTGAATTGATTACGATCCTTAATCGACATATCAAATGGTAAATTGTCCGGTTCGTATGCATTCTGGTAAGGACCCAGATGCATCTGTACTGTTCCGCCGTCGACTGACATGAATTCATGTAATGTGTCGACAACACTTAGTCCATCAGATTCACGGGTTTGCGCAAGTAAGGTATAGTATTGACCGTAAACAACATTGTAGTCGGTTTGCCAAGGCAGTAGAACCTTATTGTAATGTTCAACCCAGTCAGGAGTTGCGTATGTATCCCAATCACTCACACGCAATTGCGTGTAGGACATTCCCATTGATTGAAGGTCTTCCTTAACGCGCTGAAGTCTGTTCTGATCAGTAGGGTCAGAGAGGATCAGAACATCAATTTCGTCCATGAAGGTAATCAAGAAGAATCTATCATTTCCAGATAATTCACCGTCCTCAGTAAATACTGCATAGAAGCTAATATTGTATTCATGTCCATCATACCATGAATTGTAAGGGGCAGTCCAATTTGCTTGACCACGCTGATGAGGGGCGAGATCGAACGGACCATTTTCAGCCTCTTCTTCGAAAACGGTTTGGCCAGTAGTTTGATCAACGATTTTCATCGAGACCTGATATTCTGCAGCAATTACCCCATTAAGCAACGGTGCAGCAAAACTGTGGGCAGATGAATCATCGATTGGATAAACGCACTCATAGGTAATATCTGTCGTACATTCCAAAACATCTGGTTGCATCAGAGTAATATCCGCACTAGCGATACTGAACATAATTGTAGTATAATTATTTGCAGTATTGACCTCTGATTCATTGTACCATGCAGTTGTTGGGTCAGTATTATCGAATAATGTTTTGACATCAATTCGGTATATCCCACTCTGGAAATCATGGTTGCCAAGAATCACTGATTGACGCTCGGAAGCATCCATTCCAGTTACGCTGACATTGTAGTTACCATCATCTTCGAAAGTGAATTCTTCGATTCGGATATTATCAATTGCAAAACCTGCTAAGCCAGCATTTCCATTGACCCCATCATCATTTGATTGGAACCTCCAAGTGAGTGATATCTCGGAACCTGCCAATGAAGTACACTGATCTTCCCACTCAAATGTGCTTTCGCTAGTCATATTTAGCAAGAATACATTCGTCAAATCAACGGTTACAGACTTTACAATATTCTCTGAATCGAACCAAACGACTGAGTTATAACGGTCTGAGTGATCTCCGAAATATTCGACTTCATCATACCCATTTCCATCGAAATCTTCGCAGAGGTCACCATATCTAGGGCCATTCTCATTCAAATCAGTCCAACTTCCTTTAATCAGACCATTGAAGGTTTCACCATCTTTTGTCCATGAAATTTCAAGTTGTGCCGCATCCCTAATAGCGAGAATATTTCCATTGCTATCCTTGAGATGATCGCCTTCTGCATAATAGTCAAATGTCAAATAAGCGAAATCGGCACCTTCAGCGCCAATAGGCACATTTGGAATTGTTACAGTTTCATTCCAATTATCGCCATATCCAGTATCAGGGTGGCCGAGCCAATAAGCATGGTTGTTGAAGACACCTCTATTCTGAGGCAGCATTCCATTAGAGCCCGAAGAATCATCTAGACGACTACCATTTTCATTTCCATCATCTTCCCAAACAGGCTCAAACCCAGAGAAATCTTCGATTGCAACCAAATCAGGTTCTGCATTTCTAACCAAAGCTTCAACTGTGAAATCAGTTACAGTATTTCCATAATTCTGAACCTTGACATTGATATCTCTATCACCTGATGCATAGCGAACGCCATTCTCTAAATCAATCCATGCTTCTTCAGCCATTCCTGGATCGAAGAGGTTGTTAACCGTTAATTGGAATTTAACTAAATCATTGGTTGCATCAGCATTATTGAATCCAGATTCATCATTTAATTCAGTAGAGATGAAATATGTCGTATTATCAACGAAATTTGCTGTCAATGAAATATCTCGGGTTTCACCAGCAGCAAGATCAGAAAATGCGATATTTTGAGAGACCTCTTCGGTAGTTCCGAAAGTGACATCTCTTTTTCTGATTGTTAGATTATCGAATGCAAAGCCGTCTAATCCAGTGTCTTGAGAAGAACCTTCAGGTCCAACCGAACCCATTAATCCAGAACGGAAACGGAAGCGAATGTCAATTATCTGACCTGCATATGGAGTCAAATCAATAGATTCACGTTCATCTAGATCTGGAGAAGTTCCTCCTCCATCGACAAAATTTAACCAACCTGTTACAGTTTCAGTGTACAGATTTCCATTGTAAGTATTGTATTCTGGGTCAACACCTTGGTTAAGAATTCTAAACCAGCGTTCATTATCCCAGCCACCGCTGAAGAATACTTGTTCCCATCCACTTCCATCACTCCAAACTTCGATACTGCACGGACATCGAATTGTTCGGCCAGATAAAGTTCGAAATAATCAGCCGAACACATCAAGGAGAGGTCGAGGAAAGCTGCATCGGCACCGCTAAGGTCGACATTTTGGAGAATGACAGCCTCATCCATATTGTTGTAATAACCAGATTGATTATCATTGTTTTGGTAATCCATACCCGCCCAATAATAATTAGTTGGATTAGAATCTGCTTCCCACCATGAGTCATTTTGAGTCACTGAAGAACCGGTTTCAATGTGCCATGAAGATAATCCATCTTCATATTCCCCAGTGTAGGAATATTTTACAAGATCGCAATTTGCACAATTCGTAGAGTCGGTGACGCCATCGAAATTATTCGAATAAACTACCGTATCAGTTCCTCCTAATACTTCTTTAACTTCCAAATCAACATCGATTGAACCACTAATAGGATTCAATCCCGTATTCTTTACAGTAACATTGACCCAACGACTACCCTCACCGATTTGTGCTTGGCCTGTTGCGGGGTTTCTCGCAGCAGGAGCCACGGTAACCGATGTGATACCCATATCTTCGTTATCAAGTGATAAAACCGACAAGAAATCTCCCGCTCCGGGCCAACCTTGAGTATCTAACCACATTGCATTGTTCGCGAACCGGTATGAATAATCTCGTTGACCAATTACAATTTCGAAAGCGCTATTCTCGCCACCTGCGAGTTGCCCTGGAACTGCCATCGTAGGTCGACGACCGACATCGAAAGATAGCGACGAAAGATATCCGGGTCCTGCAGGATTAGCAAGAATAATTTCTACAGAGTTGATTTCTCTTAGATTATCGAGGAAGAGATAAGTTTGATTTTGAGAGCTTGAATCTTGAACTCGAGTCAAAGTTAATTCAGTTGGAACGAAGAAATCCATCTCCCCATCTTGATTAATATCTTCAATCGTTATCGAAGCACCCTTGAAATCACCGAGAAGAACGTAATTTTGTGTATCCCATGAACTACCAACCTTAGTTGCATATGAGAGGTTTCCAGTAATTCCATCGACAGCGGCGATTAAATCAATTTCACCATTATCGTCAGTATCTTTGATGTCGATCCCGTAGAGTGGATAATTATGCTCGGCATCGAGCTTGAAATCGTGAACACCTTGTGCACCAGGAGCAATAGGATTAGGATATTGCCCTTGCACACAATCGAATTCGAGAACGGTCATGTTATCATAATGTCCGACTGAATTACCAACTCCTGTGTTGTAGGGAGGTGTACGAAGTAACCAAATATCGAGATCCTCACAATCTCCAGTCGGGGCGCCAATACCTCCTCCGAGGACAGTTTCACCCCAATGCCCTAACATCAAATCGGTGTAAATACCGTGTGTTAATGGAACAATTATTGTTTGTTGAGCAGTAATCAAGGTTGGATCTGGCCCGCGGTAAATCTGAATATATTGATTAGACGCAGTTGCATCCATGACGTTCATGACGATGTCTGCATCACCGTCATCATCGATATCGTGATTGTAGAACCACTCCAATCATTGACTCGCTCAGAACAATCACCCCAAAGAATAGTTAAATTTCCTGGTCGAATGAATGTTTCACCAACGAATCGAATATTCTGTTGATAGTAGATTAAGTCGTTTACCTCATCTCCATCGACATCCGCAACTTCTACCCTTGTCCCGTCTGCAGTATCACGGAAACCTGCACGGTGAGAGTCATTATTGGAAATGAAGACATCTTGTCTATCGCCGAAACCGCCTAATCCATCATTGTAAAGAACAGAAACGAAATGCCCCATAGTACTCGCTGAAGCGATGTCATTGTCCCCATCACAATCTAAATCTCCAATCGAAATATAGGAAGGATCTCGTTGAACTGCATACTGTGTAATTCTCGATGCCGACACGGCGGGAGCCAGCGTCAATAACATCGAACTAAGCATCAGTGTAACAAGTAAAATCGCTCTCCGACTTGCTTTCTTTTGATTTCGGTTAGTCTGCAGACCATACAGCATACTCTTTCGGAGTTTCCAACCATTCTTAGCCCTTCGCCAAAGATGAGTTTTACAACACCATAGGTGTTGGAACAAAAAGTGTCAATTCACTAAGAGATTAACCAACTCGGATTTGGGGCATATTGAATTTCGGCACCACCATGAATTTTTTCCAATCGGCCCATCATCCATAGTCGATTCAAAAACAATTCTAAATCAATCCCTTGGCGGTTCATTTTCTCTCCAACTAATTCCTCAATTGAGCTTATTGGTAGGGAGGTATGTCCATGTTCACGAACTACTAATGTCAGTAATATTTGCAACCATGATTCAGCCATAGGATCGCCGGATAAGTTATTCGAAAGTGGCTCAGGATCCTCAATTGATTCCAAAAATTCTCGCATATATTCGATCTGAGGTTCACTTCTCGATGGCCCATCTAATTCTGAAATTCTTGCCTGGACATCAAGGTCTCCAACCCTCCTAACAACTGCTGGAATACTTGACGGATCGGGAGTAGGGCCCGGTAATCGCTCCTCTTCTGAGATCGACTCAATCAATAATTCCGAGTCATCACCCTCCTGTCCCGATTCAGATTCATCATCTGAGGAGTAGCCGGAAATCGGCTGAATGAATCCAACTCGGCCTTGTAATCCTAAATCTTCGCGAACCGAATTAACCCATCCGGCTTCACCCTCAACCATCACATCAACATCGTGTTCGGATGAGCGGAATCTGAAACGAACCGTGCCTCGATGTTGCATGTCAAGTCCTCTTGGGGTTATCCACCAAAGGTGCTTCCTGTTTGAATCTCACGCTTCGGCAAGATTTCTCAAAACCGTCTGAAGCCTCAACAGGAGTATCTAATCGCACTACTGCATCAAAATTTATCTCAGCACCATTCGGTTTTTTTGCTACAACTTTTATTGTTGACAAGGGTGTTAATTGAGCATTCGTTGGTATCTGAAATAATTCGCTTCCATCTAAACCGACAGTGTCTGCACTCTCTCCATCTGAGAAGGTTAACGGCAACACGCCCATACCGACTAAATTTGAGCGATGGATTCTCTCAAAAGAAGTTGCGATTACCGCCTTCACACCGAGTAATAATGTACCTTTGGCTGCCCAATCCCTGCTGCTTCCAGCGCCATATTCTGAGCCAGCTAGAACGACTAGATCTTGACCTTCACGCTGATATCGCTGGCTCGCTTCATAGACAGTAGTAACTTCACCAGTTGGGAAATGAGTAGTGAATCCGCCCTCCTTCCCATCTGCTATCTGATTACGAATTCGAATGTTTGCGAAAGTTCCTCGAATCATCACTTCATGATTGCCTCTCCGGCTTCCGAATGAGTTGAAATTTCGTGGAATAACTCCACGCTCGACCAGATATTGTCCGGCAGGGCCGTAGTGTGGAAAGGCTCCTGCTGGAGATATATGATCGGTTGTTACCGAATCACCAAATTTCAGCAGAACTCTAGCATCCATAATCGGCTGGATTGGATTTGGTTCCGGTTTTATTCCCTCAAAGAAGGATGGAAGCCGAATATACGTCGAATCATCATCCCACGGATATAGGGCAGAAGGTGAACTTGGAATCGCATCCCACTTTGGTTCTTCCAAAATATCCGAGTATTTTTCATGGAACATTTCTGGACTAATACTCGAAGCGACTACTGATTGAACTTCTGCGTCGGTCGGCCAAATATCTGCAAGCATCACCGGTGCATCCTCAGTAGTATAGCCAATTGGATCATTTTGTAAATCGATGTTTAATGTTCCCGCGAGAGCATAAGCGACGACTAATGGTGGGCTTGCAAGATAATTCGCTTTGATCTTTTGATGGATTCGTCCTTCGAAATTACGATTTCCTGAGAGCACACTTCCTACAACCAATTCTCCATCATCAATTGCGGATTCAATCTCAGCATCAAGTGGGCCAGAATTGCCGATACAAGTAGTACAGCCATAGCCGACTACACTGAATCCTAAGGCTGACAAATCTTCTGTCAAACCTGCTGCATCATAATATTCAGTAACTACGCGAGACCCTGGCGCTAAACTCGGCTTGACCCAAGGTTTCACTTCGAGTCCCTTTTGACGGGCATTTCTTGCGAGTAATCCTGCTGCTAACATGACACTAGGATTACTCGTATTTGTGCAACTCGTAATCGCAGCGATTACTAGGTCGCCGTGTTGCAATTCAAAATCGTGTCCAGCGACCTTAACAGAATCATCATTCCTTGTTGAATCTACTCCGTGACCACTATGACCGATAGGAGCGTTCAAACTCTGTTTCCAATGATTGCGCATGTCTGAAAGATCAACGCGATCTTGAGGTCTTTTTGGACCGGCGAGAGCGGGTTTAACCGAACTCAAATCTAGTGAAACTGTGGAGGTGAATTTGGGAGTGGGTGTTGAGGGGTTATAGAATAATTCTTGTGCACTCAAGTACCGCTTCACATCTTCTACTTGAGATTGTTTTCTCCCCGATAGCGACATATAATCAAGAGTTGTTTGATCGACAGGGAAAAATCCACAAGTTGCTCCATATTCAGGTGCCATATTTGCGATAGTCGCACGATCTGGTAAACTCAAATTAAACATACCTTCGCCATAAAACTCAACGAATTTACTGACAACTCCATGTTCGCGTAAAATCTCAACAATTCGCAATGTCATATCGGTAGCTGTCACTCCTGGATTCAAAGAACCCGTCAATTCAAAGCCGACAACTTCCGGTAAAAGCATGTATATGGGTTGACCGAGCATTACGGCTTCAGCTTCGATTCCACCTACGCCCCATCCGAGAACACCTAGACCATTTATCATTGTTGTATGTGAATCAGTTCCAACTAAAGAATCGGGCAACCAAATACCATTTTCTTCCCGAGCAACGCTCGCAATCCATTCGAGATTAATCTGGTGAACTATACCTCTTCCAGGAGGTACTGCACGGAAATTATCTAAACTCATTTGCCCCCATTTCAAAAATTTATAACGTTCCATATTACGCTCATATTCAATTTCAAGGTTTTTTTCTCTAGCATTTTCGAACCTGCCTGAAACATCAACCTGAACCGAGTGATCGATGACCAAATCAACCGGGACCTGAGGGTTTACTTTCTCGGGATCGCCACCTAATTCGACCATCGCATCTCGAAGAGCCGCGATGTCGACAACCGCAGGAACTCCAGTGAAATCTTGCAATAATACTCGACTTGGATTGAAAGGAATCTCTTCAGGGTTCATCTCAGGAGACCAAGCAGCAATTCTCTTGACATCCTCTTCGGACACTAAGAAACCATCACAATTTCGAAGAGCTGATTCAAGTAAAATTCGAATCGAAAATGGCAAATCATCTAGTTTGCAAAGGCCTGCTTTCTCGAGGGCGGAAAGTGACATAAATTTGCCCGACTTGCCATTGGATGTTTCGAATTTTGATGCTGCTGAAAAAGGATCGCTTGCACTCATCAAATCACCTGTAATATTGCCGCCTCATCGCCGATACATGAAGTTGACTAATTTGCGCCTACATCGACGCTGACTGGTTCGACTTCATCTCTAGTTAATATCGATACTTACTAATCGAACTTCGTGAACAGGAGATTCACCAGATTCATCATCAATCGAAACATCACTAATAGCAGTAACATCATCCAATCCGGCGATTACCATTCCGAAAACCGTATGAATATCATCGAGATGACTTGGAGTGCTATCGGAAGGTACGATGTAAAATTGGCTTCCACCAGTGTTAGCTGCATTGGTTTTTGCCATCGCCAGAGCGCCTGGTGTGTGCTTCAAGCCGTTAGTAGCCTCATCACCAAGAGTCCAATCTTCCATCCTACAAGTTTCAGAGGTATATGGTTCGCCTTGACTATTCGTAGTCTCACCATTACAATATCCATACCATTGAGCTGCATGCCCACCTGAACCGTCAGAATTCGTAAAATCCCCACCTTGAATCATGAATGCATTGATTATTCGGTGGAATATCGTATGGTCGTATGCACCACTATCGGATAGTCGGATGAAATTATCGACATGATCTGGTGCTTTTTCTTCAAATAATTCGATGGTGATGAGCGCTGTCGTTCGATCACCCTCATCTCGCAGTCAAGGTTTCTTCTTGATTGATAATCCCGCCAGCATATTTCAATCCGACTAAAAGTACCATACCTGCGATTAATATTACTACCAATCCGGTCGGTGTTGGGCTACCATCGTCAAAAATTTGTAAACTTGTGCCCAGCGAAATTCCCGCCTCATCCATCAACCCTGTCAATTGATTCAAGCTGCGACGAACATCCTTATTTTTGGGTTCGAATTTTAATGAATTATTGTAATTCTTGTAAGCACTCTGCCAATTTTTCTTTTGTTGGTTATCATTTTCGCTACCTAATTCAACAAATGCATCTGCTGCTAATTGGCAGGTTTTTGCTTTATCAGAATCACTATCGCTAAGATTCCATGCCTCTTCACGTAACAATTTCACTGCTTGGTTTGCATTTCCATTATCGATGAGGTTTGCCGCCTCAGCCCAGATATTTTTCAGTCCCTCAGGAACTCCCATGAGGGTGGCCGAGACGGCACTCATTGAAAACCACAACGGATGATGATTTCCCTGAAAATAGAATAATTGTGGGACGGCAATGCCTAAGACCGGCTCGCGTCGGCAACACGTCCGCGTAAGCACTAGATTGGCGCGCTTCCTTGGAGAATGTGGAAATAATGACCCGCATCATTAATGACTTCACTCTCAATATCGCTACGGCTAATGGAACAGGTTCACAATCAGCGAATCTGATTATTCTAAACTCAATATTTGAAATGGGAGTCCCAGTAAGTGGAAAAAATTACTTCCCGAGCAACATATCCGGCTTACCTACTTGGTACATTATCCGTGCCAGCGATGCAGGATATCAGGCACCTGGAAATGAGACAAATTACCGAGTAATCATGAACAAAGACACTTGGGTTGATGATATTGAAAATGCAGAATCTGGCTCGGTGATAATTTACAATGAAAATGTCAAATTACCTATCGAACGCGATGATTGTATAGTCTTCGGTATGCCGATGACCAAAATGGCAAGAGGAGTTAATCCAAAGTTATCAAGAATGATTGCAAATATGTACTATGTAGGGGCTCTCGCTCATCTTCTCAATATTGATGAAAATGCAATTTTGAAATCTGTAACAAATCAATTCGCAGGTAAAGAAAAAGCCATCGAATTGAATATGCGTGCTATCGGAGAAGGTCGAGAATATGCTGCTGAAAACTGGCTTGATGAAGTTGAACACCAAGTAGAAGCTAGAGAAAAAGATCCGAATTCTTTTCTAATCGATGGAAACGAAGCAACTGCTCTCGGCTCAATTTATGGGGGAGTAAATATGCTTGCATGGTATCCTATTACTCCATCTTCCTCTCTAGCTGAAGATATTATCCGATGGTTACCGAAACTTCGCAATGGCGAGGATGGTGGAGCGACCTGTGCTGTTATACAAGCTGAAGATGAATTGGCTGCGGCCGGTATGGTTCTCGGATCAAATTGGGCAGGGGGGCGTGGGATGACTGCTACTAGTGGTCCAGGAATTTCATTAATGTCTGAGTTTATTGGACTGGGTTATTATGCTGAAATTCCTTCTGTATTCTGGGATGTCAATCGAGTTGGTCCATCTACAGGACTCCCCACTCGAACACAACAAGGCGACCTTAGTATGCTTTACGAAGCGAGCCATGGCGATACCCAACATATCGTACTAATTCCTGGAACTGTTAACGAATGCTTCGAATTCGGTTGGAAAATTTTCGATGTTGCAGAACGATATCAAACCCCGGTATTCGGATTCAGCGACCTGGATTTAGGAATGAATCATATCCACCAACTAAAATGGATCGAGGAAAAGTTATCCGAACTCAGGCACAGTTGGACGCCATAGAAAATTATGGCCGCTATCGAGACATAGATGGCGATGGCATTTGTTATCGAACATTACCTGGTTCAGGATTGGAACCAATTCTAACTAGAGGAACCGGTAGAGATGAAGACGGCATTTATTCAGAAAATCCAGAAGACTATGTCAAGCATATGGCTAGATTGAAGAGGAAAATTGATGGTGCACGAGATGAGCTCCCAGCACCAAGAGAATAAGCAAGTTGGAATAATTTATTATGGCTCTATGGAGAATATTATAGTTGAAATTGATGATATGTTGGAGTCAACAGGACTTTCAGTTAGTACATGTAGAGTTCGAGCATTGCCATATCATTCTGAGGTTCAACAATTTATCGAGAACCACGAACAAGTCATCGTCCTCGAAATTAACCGCGATGGGCAATTATTTGGAATTCTACGCAAGGAATTACCAGTTAATTTACTCAGCAAGATGTACAAGGTTGCCTATTCAGATGGTCTGCCTCCACGAGCACAAATTTACTCAGATCTAATTCTCAAAACTATGCAAAAGGAGGTAAGCGTATGAGTGTCATAAAACTCAACGTCATCGATCTAGAAAAAACCGACTACATGGGTGGGAAATCCTCTCTCTGTCCTGGTTGCGGCCACGACCAAGTATCGAAGGTAATTATTCAGGCAGCATGGGAAAATGGTATCCCACCAGAATCTATCGCGAAGATGAGTGGAATAGGTTGCTCTTCGAAAACACCAGCATACTTTCTAGGTAAATCACACGGATTCAATACAGTTCATGGAAGGATGCCGTCGGTTTCAACCGGTGCGAATCTGGTCAACAAAGATTTGTCCTTCATTGCCGTTTCCGGCGATGGTGATACAGCTAGTATTGGAATTGGCCAATTCATCCATGCTATTCGTCGAAATTTAAACATGGTTTACATCATTGAAAACAACGGCGTTTACGGATTGACAAAAGGGCAGTACTCAGCCACCGTTGAAAGGGGCTCAAAGAAGAAGAAAGGTGTGCCTAATGAGCAACCACCAATCGACCTTTGCGCTATGGCTATTAATCTCGGTTGCAGTTTCGTCGCTCGCTCATTTTCTGGAAGTAAAAAGCAATTGACCAGCCTAATCAGAGCAGCAATGAGTCATAAGGGAATGGCAATTATTGATGTGATTTCACCATGTGTGACATTTTCAAATAATGATGAATCTTACAAATCCTACAATTATGTCAAAGGTAATGATGAAATTCTCCATAATGTAGACTACATCCCTCACTACACCCCGTTGGCAGAAGTTGATATTCCAGAAGGAAAATATGATGATATCAAAATGTTCGACGGTTCGACACTACGTCTCGAAACCGTCGGTAGCAACCATGACCCGTCTGATGCAGTGGCAGCATTGTCAGCGATTCACCATGCGACAGCAAATAAAAAACACGTCACTGGCCTTCTATTCTTCAATCCAGGTATTGAGACTACTGACGAAGCACTGGGTCTGACCGGCACCCCACTTGTTGATCTGCCTGAAGAGCAATTACGACCGAGTGCAAAAAGCCTCGAAATGATTAACCAAGGATTCAGAAGTAATTAAGATTATTTTCTCAAATACGATGGCTCATACGCCTCGATTTCTTGAAATAGATGACCCATCTCGGCGGTATATTAGTCCCTTAGTGTAGCGGTCCATCATGTGGGGTTCTGGATCCCACGACCCTGGTTCGAATCCGGGAGGGACTACCAATTTCCTGCAACCCTGAAGAGTTTAAATCAAATATTTCTGGATGATATATATTTAGCATCAATAAGTCAGATAGACAGTCAAGTCATAATCCAATTGTTGAAAGCGGGGCGCTCTATCGAGCCACTATGTCGTTTGACAGCCCACCATTCACAGTGAGGGACCTTAGTGGGGTTGATACCCAATTGATTCGGGTTCCAACACAGGAGAAATTCATTGGACAGATGGTGAATGCGATGAAGTACTTCTTCAGCAGAGGAGATTCGTCTTTCTCCGATCACTTCAGCTCCATGAGTGAGTCAAACAACTTCCCATTCAAGGGGTTCGTGCTGACTGGTCCGCCTGGATCTGGAAAGACCGAGGCTGTGGTTGAGGCTGGACGTCGTCTTTACTCGGAACTAGCGATGGAGGGTATCGAAGTAAAACTTCTTCACATCAGTACAGCTGATATCAACAGGGGCCGAGTAGGTGAAATGGAACAGAGGCTCAGGTCGGTATTCAATGAGGCGAAGAGCGAGGTGCGTTCTAGTCTGAGGACGATTCTTCTGTTCGATGACATAGACACCCTTCTAATGAGCAGGGATGACAAGCGATCCGAGGAGTGGTCAGTCTCTCTGAATGCGACGTTCTTCCACGAGGTCGATCGGCTCAAGACCAGTGATACAATGATATGTGCGACCACAAACAAGACGGATATGCTGGATGACGCGGTAAAATCCAGGCTAAGCGTGAAGGAAGCCCCAGCACCGAGCTTCGAGGAAATGAAAATAGTCGCAAGGTCGGCGCTGCCTCTACGAGGGGCTAACGGCTTAACTCAAGACCAACTCCTAGAGTTGGCAGCAGAGAGGATTCTAGAAAATCAAGAGGCAGGGGAGCCAGACTCGTTCAGACTGGCTAGAAAATCAGCGATCGAGGTCCTGATGAAGGAAGTCGTCGGCTGGGAGTGAAACAATGAATCCCCTTTCTGTCGTATGGGATGTTCTGTTCGTAGACAGCTCGATTACCGACAGCAAGACTTCGGGAAAGATGATTTCTTTCATGGGTGAATATGTTGGCGTGCCGGTGAGGGAAATAATGAACTGGAACACCGTGATGAAGGGCCAGAAAACTAGTGGTGCGGGATTCACCAGTGGCCTGCGTTTCGTAATTGATGTTTCTGAGGATTCTGGGGGCGCGATTATTACGCTCACTAATCGACTTCTGTCCTTTGAGAACGAGTTCTGTGCTCTCAGCACTGTTTCCCTAGCAGAGAAACTCCCAATGCCCCTAGATAGAAAAACTAGGAAGTCGTTCCCCGAGATAGGGAGACTGATGCTGAGCGTTAGGTTCACCCACGGACTTGGTTATGATGATGCCAAGAAGATCAAGAACGCCATGGGGACCCAGACCAAGGAGACAAAGGAGGGACTCAACCCCATTGGAACGGGTAAGGGGAGCAGCGGGTCGAGATTCTCCGAGGAGTTCCGTTCAATGATGTCGGATCCATACTGGTTCCGAACCTTTCCTGTGGGTGGAAGAGAATGGGACGAGGTGCGTGTAACCGGAGGTGCAGATGGAGGCGTCTACGAGCTTGGCTTCGATTTGCGTGAGGGTGTAAAGGGCCTTGTTGAGGCATCAAAAGGGGCTTGGTGGGAGAAGTTGGACCCTGATGAGCTGACCATATCGCCAACGCTAATCGTTGATTGCTCAGAGTCATTGAGCTGCCCATTTGATCCTACTAATTTCCACCACTTAGAAAATCCCGAGGCAAGTAACAAGCTCATTGAGAAGGTTTTGGAAATCGAGGAAGAACAGACAGCAGACGCAGAAATGAAGGAAGAGCTATCATACACCCTTGGCAGAATTACAAGGGGGCGGAGAATACCCAGGCAGATGGGGGACGAGCAGGGTCTCGTTCATGGCCTTGAAGAGGGCGTGATTGGGAGGAACTTCATCATGCCGTGGCTAGCGGATGAGTTCGTGAACTGCCTCGGTTTCTTCCTGATGACTAGGAAGCCGAAGTACTGGAGAAACGGAAAGTCCGAAATTCTCCTAGTGCATCCCTTCTCGGAAGAATTGGTCGAATCCTTGAAAGGGGAGTGTTAGTCGGATTGGTTTATGTCGAAGATTAAAGTTAGTATCAAGAACATCGGTGGCTCAGACAAAAACTCAACCGAGCTCTCAAAGGGCTCAGTGAACATAGTCAGAGGAAGCTCATCATCTGGAAAGTCGTCCCTGATGAGGGGAATTCATCTAGGGATCGTGGGCCGAGCAGACAAACACGAGGATGAGGTTGAGAACCTGCATCTCGATGACAGGTCCAGTGACCAGGCGCTGCTTAGGAGAGGAGCATCCGAAGGAAGCGTATCAATAGACTTTGACGGGAAAAAGATGAGTGCCACTATCCCCCGGAATGGTATGATTAAGGGAGAAAACTCCAACGAGAAGGGCGTCTACACGACCATGCTCTCATCCCTTCCTCCCACCAAGCTGTACAAGGCTGTAATGGATCCCGATGCCGACGACCCAAACGACTTCATCTGGGTGATGAACGAGCTCAGCGATGCTGGAAAGTACCAGAAATGGCACGACGTGCTGCATTCGCTTGACCAAGAGGTCTCATCTGTCAAAATGCGATTCGAGGAATGGAAGAAATCTAGGTCATCGTCTGCGAGTAAGCAGGACGAACTGCAGTCCAAGCTTGATGAGATTGAGGAGAGGGGGAGGGCAAGATCCAGCGAATCGGGCAAGGAGATTGCGGATGTCAACAAGGAGTTGGAGTCGGCAAATAGAACGCACAGGAAGAACCTCGGACAATTTACGGAACTAGGAGATCAACTTGAGGAGGTAACCTCCGCTAATGAGTTGCAGATGCGCAGAATTACTGCGGCTCAGACTCAAAAAAAGATTGCTCAGAGCAAACTGGATGAGGCTGAGGATCTGCTTGACATGGACCTCATATCTCCGGACATGGAAAAGCTCGATGCAGCAGTTTCCGCTGCCGGTAATAAGGTTGAGCGCTACAGGGGGGACTCGCACTCGCCAGAGGTGATGGCTGCCATTGACTCATACAGAGATAGCTCGCAGGGGATTGAGAAGGACTACCCCTCTCACGCATATAGCATGGAAGTCCTCATTTCCATGATTGGGGATAACACTGCTCTACAGGCAGCATTGGAGGAGGAAAAATCTGCCAAATCAAAGAGGGACTCGGCGGTTAGGATCTACATGGACACAAGAAGTAAGATGGGCTCGGCCGAACAGCAGGCCGCTGCTGCGAGATCAGAAATACAGAGGGCAAGAGCCGATAAATCCGAAGCTGAAAGGGCAATGACCGTGGATGCCGGAGGAGTGGCGAAGATGGAGTCTGACCTAGGTAAGGTCAAGCGGGTGTACGAGGCTTCAGAGAAGAAGGTAGTAGAGCTCAGAGGGAAGCTGAAGAGCCTAGATGATTCCCCTGAGGCCAAAAAAGACGAGGAGGAGCGCAGGAGCATCATGGATGCGCTGCGATCCATGGACACGTCAACGATGTTTGAAATGAGGTTCTCTTCCCTTCAGATGCTTCCTAATCAGACTCGAAGATACACTGAGAGTCAGGGGGAGGCTATCTTCGGAACCGGTTCCGGGAAGGCACGTTCAGATTTCGTGAACGGACTTCTGGATACCTCGGTACCAGATATCAGATCTAGGATAATTGACGAGATTGATGGTGGCTTCCTAGCCGACGTTTCAGCCACTTCTGCCTGGGCTGCAGAGGAGGCCGACAAGCAGAGGCAGGAGACTCGGAGAATATTCAACGAGGTTGGAACTACGCTTTTCGAAAGACTAGATGTTTCCCCGATAAACAGCGTCTCACTGGATACCAACTACAACCTAAGGATCAGCTGGTCAGACGGAACCACCACCGGTCTCGCAGGGGCAGGGGGAGAGCGGACCATCATCGCAGCGGCCCTACTCATCTCCATGAGAAAGGCCTACACTCCTGATGTACCAATACTGATGTTCGACGGAATGCTAGAGAACCTAGACTCGAATTCAATGAAGTCACTGCTTGACTTCCTCTCCGAGTATGCAAAGACAGAGGACATCGCAGTAGTAGCGAGTCTCTTCGATTCTTCAGAATCCGTAGCCAAAGTTAGCACTAGATAGGATTATTGTATTGATACCTCCGAGAAGTTTATCGGTAGATTATGCTAAAGACACTCCATGCCAGCACAGGACTTAGCCGACTTCGCTGAATACTGGAATCTCTCGATGTTCGACGATTCTGGAATAACAAGAGTCCCAGGGGGATTGGTAGATGAAGGAGGAGTCGATTACGGAAAATACCTCATCCCTTGGTGCAAGGGAAACTCAGTCTCGGTGGATCAGACAACATTGAGGCATCCCAGAGACTTGGTGTCCATGCTGGTTGAGAACTATCGTTCGGACATCTACCGATGTGATTCCAGTCCAAGGAAGAGGTTGGACCACACATGTGGGGTGACTTTCGATGACTTGGTCAGGATGTTCGGGAAGCCCCTAGGAAGAGGAGGGAGGAGAGGTGTTGGAGGATTATCTTTCGATTGGGTAAGACTTGAACGCATTCTCGGGCAAATGCTAGTTTTTGGAGACATAGCAATATTTTCCAATTCAAATACTCTACATCCTCGGCAAAACAATATTGCCGAGGCAATTAGAACTAGGGGGAGTCTCGCTAACTCTTGGGATGAAATGGATATCTGCAGGGCTTTGGAAAAAAGACGTGACACCCTGGGTCACATCAGGCTTAGCCGAAAAAAAGGATGGGAGTTGTACATCAGGGACCACTATGGTGCCCCTTCGGGTATTGACGGTTTAATTCCGGGTAATATGGTTGGTTTGGCTCCCGCTGGAAGATCTTCCACTATGCCTTACCCCCTTCATTTAGTATATGCGGAAACGATGGCAAGAGCTATGTCTCGAGACGGGAATGTATGGGGTAAGAACCAGAGTTTAATCCGCAGCGAGATTTCTGACGCCGTAATTGATGGAAATGGTTCTTCCCTGCCTTTGGATGATTTTTACATTATTCACTCCAGGAACGGTGCATCGCACATGGCAGATCACACCCTCCAAAGATCAATTGGAGACTTGGCCTCTGCTAGGTATCAACTAGAAGAGGTTCCTAACAGCAACCCACGATCGTGGGTTGTGAAGATTGATCCGGATCTAATTAGGTGGAGAGAGAACCGAAGGGAGAGGGATAGGGAGCGTGATGCTCAATGAGCAGAGTCCTTCCATTCAAGAATCCCTCTTGGGATTACTCTCTTTGGGAGAAAATCCGAGGCAGTGCCATGAATATCTCGGATACTGAAAAGAAATACATCTCAACAAGAGAAGCGGGAGGCTCAGGTGAGTCGGTCTTCTGGAGGAAGGGGGGGCGTTCCAATACTACGGAAGGTCTGCGAAAGATGATTCGGAACTCAGAGTTTGGAGGGGGAAATGGAGATGTTGTCTACGACTTCGTGGGACTCTCAAGGAGCTTCAATCGCTGGTTCGATAGGGTTGAGCTCGATCCGAACGGCCTATTGGAGGACATAGAGAAAAGCGTCGAATACTCCAAGCAAGGAGAGGAGATAGGTGATTTCGGAGAAGAGTGGTTGAGTATAAACTGGTCAATTTTAGGAAGAGCTGTTGGCTCTGCAATCGCTAACGAGGGAAAGAGGCAGAAATTTTGGAAGTCCTCGGGTGCCGATGCTAGGATGTCCAACACGTTCTGGATGGAAATGGGTGAGAAAAACACGAAGGGAATTGGGGGGAGGAACTACGTTTCCTCTGATGACTGGGATGACCTAGTAGAGTGGTTCAGGGAAAGGGACTTTGATCCGGGAGCTGAAATCACTAGGAGCGCTGGGCATAGGCCTAGCGCGCCCATCTTCAAGGGCGGTTCAAACAAAGGCGCTGTATACTCAATGAACCCACTAACAGAGTCCCACAGACGACGTATGAGAGACCGGTTCAGGGACGCAGACGATGCCGAGGAGTTCGCATTCTACCATGGAGAGTTGACCTTCAAGGCAATCAGGAATGCAATGAACGCGCTGAATAATGGAAATGAGGCGCAGTTCGCGCTATTGGTAAATGGTTTGTGTGCGCATCACATGATGAGAACTAGCATCACCCAGCAGAAAATAGGTATGCATCTGTTGTCAAACCTAGCTGTAAGAAGAATGACTAGAGGGGTGGAGGCAGTCCCCGTACCGGATGTGGCTTACCAGCTTTCGACGGGGTTCAGCATGGGTAAGGTCCTCCAGATAATGCACGATGCTGGGCTAATTGAGTGGTACACGGTTGAAGTTGGGGCGGTTGAGAAAGCCATTGCTGAGCTAAAGAAGAGCGGTTAGTTCTACCACGCTATCTCATCGACCTCGGGACTGAGGGGGTTGAGGCAAGCACAAGCTGTCCCCTGATTGAACCTGAATTCTTCCCCAGCCTCGGCCCTCTTCCTGAGATCCCTGAGGGTCAGGTTGCGCTTCTCACCGTTCCTCGTCTCACTGAGGATCGTCACCTTGGATCCAATGAACTCCTGGAACTCTAACTCTTTCCTTTCATGCTCTAGGTACCTCTCTGGGAGAGTGTTGAGCAGATGGACCATTTGCCCCTTGCCTGCCTTGACACAGAACCCTCCGCAGTTGTTGTGGGCGAAGCCTGCTCCATAGAGTCGTGGCTCCTTTATTCCAATAGCCCGGAGCTCCTCGATTATCCTCGTCTTGTTCCCGAAGGGTGGCTCTGCTAGAGGAAACCAGTTCACGAAGGGGCGCCAGTAAGACTTGGCTCTGTGGAGTCTGTCGCAGTCCTGAATGATGTCCATACCTAGAACCACCCTGACGAACTTGCATCTCTCTACTCTGTTCTGAACTGATAAGATGGCTATGCGTGCCCTGTTGGAGTTTTCCCCCTCCTCAAATATCACATCCTTTAGGGCTCTCAGAGAGTTCGCATACCCGGGGTCGTTCTCATTGCATGAACCGCATATAGCCTCCTTGATCTCGGTGCCGTCTATGTCTAGGACGTGAATGGTTTCCCCTCCCCTGTGCCATGGCTCCTTGCAATGGACGCACCCCCTGTTCGGGTATTGCTTCTCAAGGGCCTTTCTAAGAGGGACTCTCTTGAGGAACTTGGAGCAGGGATCAATCCTCGAGTTTCCGAGAAATCTTTCTCTGTGGAATATTTCCCAAATATCCAGCCCCTGTGAGAAAACTACTATATTATGATTAAGAATTTTCTCCACATCTCTGTTGAATCGGTACAGGTCCTCATCCTCTGTTCTTGTATCCGCGAACCATATCTCCACGGACTCGTGCCCGTAACGCTCTATAGCCCTCTTAGCAGCCTCATAGGAGGTTAGGCCACCACCATACATGACTATGCAGTCAATCTCGCAGTCCCTGGGACCTGGGATTTTAGACTCGGCTTCAGACAACACGACACCAGGCCATCCCTGGGGGGGATTTTTGATACTTCCTGGTGAATGAACAGATTAGAGAGGAATCCAAACAAGTATTTCAACACTGATTTCAGGTAGAGCAAACGGCAAAGAGACAATGGGTTTTCTGAGCGATCTGCTAGGTCGTCCAAGCCACGAACATGCAATGTTGTTGATGCCTGTTGGGTATCCTGATGAGAATGCGAAGGTTCCGAATCTGAGCCGAAAGTCCTTAGACAATATCTCAGAATTCTTCAATTGAATCAAAGGGTACCGACTGACTCGGGGGCAACTGCAACCTTGATATCTTGAGGGACATATCTCGAAATCTTATCTCCAATGATATTTCTTCTGACATATCTATCACCAATATTCCATGCTTCTTGTCCGAATGCAGTGAAGATATCTTTTGGTTGTGTATCTTTTTCATCAATTCCTTCCATACCCCAAGTGAATAGCATCTCAAATATGCTCTGAATCTTGTCTGAAGTACTCATAACGCACTCCTCCCATTAGTTTGGCCACTACTCGGCCAAGTCATGGCCAAGCCTTGGTCAATAGGTGGCCTATCTTCGGCCAATACGTGTATCACAACCTCACCTCCGAGAGCATTGACAGGAGATCTCTTGCAAGTGTATTTTTTCCTCTCAACATTTCTTTGAGTGCATCGGATGAGAGTTGTCTAAGAAGTTCCACGACCTTGGTTCGAATCCGGGAGGGACTACCAATCGCATGGGTCTAAGCAGAAACCCACTGATTTGTGAGTTAATCAGTTGTATCGTGCTTTACGGCGATAGATTAATTTTCAGAAGATTAGACCATATGGCATGGAATCATCTTCCGAGAGAATTAAATGCGTAAATGGCTGTGGTAATCTCACAAATGACAAGCATGAAAAACTCAGCGATAGGGACAGAATTAAGGCTGTATTCATAGGATTCTCATTTATTATATGTGGATTCCTTATCATTAAATTCAGAGTTGCTAGTGAATTCGGCGAATACCCATTTGTTATTCCAATTCTTGCTGGGTTGTCCTTCGTGATGAAGGGCCTTTTTGGTGGAAATGATACTGCATTTTTCCTTTGTAAAAAATGTGGAGGAGGATTAATAGATTCAAAAACATTAATCAAAAAGATT
>LWDU01043780.1_pt1 | contig 21509 bp, 32 predicted proteins | sample 727161 | NCBI WGS metagenome assembly LWDU01 (sample SAMN04566230, study PRJNA314399) | hydrothermal vent metagenome | isolation source: deep sea hydrothermal plume seawater | place: Mexico: Gulf of California, Guaymas Basin | collected 2004-07-11
CCGAGTTGATGGCCAGGTCAGTAGCGTAGTTGTGAATGATGTGAGGAGTCATCCGCCGTGAGGTGGTGTGCTCCAGAGCGAGGTGCATGGCTTCATGCTTGAGAAGCCCCTTGACCTGCGCAGACGTCAGGCCGGCGAGGAACCGAGGATTCCACCACATGTGAATATCGCCGTCCTTGGCAAGGACGCCGGCAGTGGGAATATCCTCAGTCCGTGTGTAGTTGACGCCGCGAAGCACTCCCGCGAAGAAGGGCTCCTCCAACATCATCCTCACCCGGTGCGGCTCGAGGTCGAAGGCTGCTGCCAACGCCTCATCCACCTGAGTGGTGGGGGCCAAATCTGTGCTAGTTCCTTTGTTCGCCATCAACGTCTCCTTATCTACATATAGATAATACCACGGCCGGTGGTACTTTGCACTCGCAGATCAACTTTATCAACTATTAGCCGCGCACACGTGGAAGGGCAAGGCGAAGAAGTCATAGACCACGCCTAGGCCGAATATTCCGCAAGTGAGCAGGTAGAACAGACCTGAGAAGGGTTTACCCAGGTAGAACCTGTGGAGACCCCAGGTTCCAAAAAAGAGTAAAAAGCCGTACGCCCAAAAAAGTGATTTCTTTTCGTTCAATCTTCCCTCCAATATTTATATTCTACCACAGGAGGGAAATGATTACACAAGTAGTATCTTATTTTAAGGTCTTCTCACGCGCGGTATCTTCCAGCTTGCCTAAAAAGGATTTCTTGATATCAAGAAGCCTATTGAAGTTCGCCCGGCGTCGGACGTCTGTCAGCAAACCGCTCGGCTTTTTGATCTCGCCGTCAATGAGCATGTCATCGAAGTTGTAGAACTTGACGCGGGGTGTCTTGCCCGATTTAGCACTCACATGAGGGGCAATCATAAGGATCATGAACGCCAACCCTAATGCGTGAAGATATCTCATGCATCTTAATTATGGGCCTCTGATAGAGCACTCACCACACATTTTGGACATAGCAGTCTCAAGCTGCTGCCGCTCTCGACAATCCAATCATCTGCATCCCGCACAAAATCAAATTTAGCATTACACTCAGAGCACTCCGTAGGCAATCCCGCCGTTACGTTGAGTGCCTGTTGCAAATCCTTTTGAGCACTCTTTCGGCGCTGCTTGTCCCGATTCCTCTTGATCTTTCGAGCGTGATTATTGGACACTCATCTCCTCCCAGGTACCCCCACGATTCGTGTACCGAATCTGACTGATACCGGCAGCACGGATATGCTCCATGCACCACCGACACGGTTTCGCAATCGTGAAACCATCATCTGATTTCCTGCAACGCAGAACCTCTAGAGTATCACCCGGCTGCGAAAATCGAAGCACACTCATCTCAGCGTGCATATTCGATCGCTGTGTGCCGTCAGGATAATTCCTCGTAAATCGAGGATGTGTCTTGCTAGTGTTGACCCCGATTTTCACCACCCTACCCTTGCGCCGCAAAATCGCGGCCAAGTGATAAGCTCTACCATTTGCTAGCGCTTTCTCACGCGCCTCGTAATACACTCGACATATCATCTCCTAATGAAATCTTTCCGGAAAGGTAACCAGTACCTCATCAATTTATAAATTCAGGGTGAGGCTCAAGAAACTTGAAGTCGTGGCCACGCACCTTGGCAACTGTGCCGTCAACGAGCACCCGTCGAATCAATTGCCGCGAGGTCCAACCGGATCTCACTTCAAAATCGTGACCTAGATAGATGATAGTGGCAGATGCTGGTAGGGCACTGTCTAACGTGAGCAGGACAATCGGGGCTTCCAGAAAAACGAGCCAATTCGTATCAGTGACCAGGCGGCCGCGCAGTACACCAACCCACGGCCAGGTCGGTTTCAAGGCCATCCCCTGCTTAAGCTCACCCACCTTCATAGCAGGTTTACGATCCGAGACTGTTGTCAAACAGATCCAAGTAACGCCCTGTTTGCGCCGGGGCAGCGAGGTCAAAACTACTCATCCCCGCCGCATGATGGCCTGGAATCAACGCAATGAGTTCATAGCCCGTAAATTGGGACTCGATCTTATCCTTCGCCTTAGAGTGGGCCACATCAGCACTGACCTGCTCCACGCATGAGGACCTCGTCTCTGAGTTAACTAGAACAGCTGTGTAGGGTCGTGTGTGCACCTTCTCTTCTCCTTTGATTGTTTCTATTGGCACTGGTTAAACATCATCCTCGTAACTCCCTGTGGACTCCTGCGGAGCATCATTAGCGGCGCCTAGGATGGCGTAACCACAAATATCATGCCAGGGACTCTCCCCGAATGCATCCTTCTTGTTCGCCAGACGAAAGAGCTTATCAATGACCCGCGTGATCGCCAGTGCATCCCGATACTGACTGGGCTGGATGCCCTCGGGGTACAGCACCTCCAGAATTCGACAGGCCTGACCGAACGAGTCACCGTACGCGACGTTCTTCTCAGCGACGAGCTTCCCGATATCAGTGCCGATCTTCTCAAATGCAGATTTGTCCACCATAGATACATGGTCTCCAGCGTTGTTTACTCTAGTATTGTATCATGTGGTGGAATGTTTTACACTAGCGAGGAAGTACTAGTTTTAGAATCTTCGACCCATGCCTGCTTGCTTCGGAAATTCTTGGCCGAGTTCAGGCACTTGCAGCTCTTCTTCTTCTTTCTTTTCTTGCTGACTTTGTTCCCACTTTTCACGGTGCTTTCGTTCACCAGGAGTTTCAGGAATGCCAAACTCAAAATCTGGATGCTGACGCCGGAGGCTTGCTCTCTCTTCATCCCTGCTTGCATAGAATTCTTGATATGCATCAGCAACGATCATTGCGCCACGATCCCCTTGTTCCACACCGATGACGGTCTCTCCGTCTTTTCTTCTCCAGTGCGGATCGTGTAGTTCATGTCCCTCAGGATAGCGATAGTACGGATTTGCAACCACTGCCCAACCTGTCTCTAGGCCCGAGGCCTTTTGAGAAACTTGTATCTCTTCTCCATCTGTTGCGCGAAGAGTGACTACGTTCGAATCAAGTGCCTGCTCTCTCAGCAGAACTTCCTTGATGAGACTTCTTAGTTGTCTCTTTGTGATTTTCATTGGGTCCATCTCCATCCAGCAGGATACACACCATAAGTATCGTGGAGCCAACTAGTGATCACGGCGTCCGCCTGCTCGATGTCCTCAACAGACTGATCCCAGTACTTCTCCATGACATCCATGGGGATCACTATCGACTCAAGCACGCCGGGCATGTCGGCCTGGTCGGCGGCGTCGTTGTACGAGGCGTTGGTCCAGGACTCATGCTCGAGATCCCACTCCACATTGACAACCCCTGTCTCCTCTCCCGTGCCGCCTGGCGCTGGGCCTATGGTGTCACCACCGCCACGCTCCGGCATATCCGGGTGATATAGTGTCTCGTGTATCATCATTCCAGCTCCTCATCCTTCATCTCCCAGCCCATGCGATCGCGTGAGTAATCGGTACCGCCGCCGGACTTCGTTATCCGAGCGTCCCAATCGAACTTGTCCAACAGCTGTATGCTGTGCCACTTGCCGGCACGAAGTTCTTCCATCGGCATGCCTTGGTTGAGGAACAGCTCCAGATCGTCGCGAGCCTGCTGCTCATCGTATGCCAACACGACGAAGTCCATCTCCTCTTCCTGTCGCACTCGAAGGGTGAACTCCTTCTCTCCTTTAGACCTGCGCCTTCCAGTGGATCCAGGAGTGCGCTTCCAGCTGGCGACTGCCTCCCTGATGATCCGTTTGAGCTGGTGTTGGGTGATCCTCATCTTATTGATATAACCCCGTCGCAAATCCGTCTCGGTCGTAGTCGTAGTCCTCGGGCCCCGCGATCAGTTCTTCGGCGCTAGTGAACGTCTCCTGCCAATCGGCATATTTCGCTTCTAACGTCTGCCAACTCGCGTAGACCATGATCTCATCGTTCTCATCGAGCTCAACGATGGCAGCTCTTCCGAATATCCGTTTAACCTGATCCACGACCCAACTGATCGGCTCGGGTGGATCCATGCCTAACGTGCCTGCTAGCTCTAGAGCGTGTGTGACATCATGCTTAAGCAGCCGGTCGATCTTATCCTGGTCTGGTGTGAGTGGAGGAAGGGGCTCTTCGAACTGCTCGCTGATGATCCGCCTGAGCTGGCGTTCGGTGATTTTTAGCTTCTTTCCCTCTTCGAATCCTGCCACAGTCCTCTGATTAAATTCGCCTTTGAGGTACCTAGAAAGTAAATTTGTCATGTTTAGATCTTCAAGGGGTGTGTCATCAGACATGGCTTCGACTTCTTTAGCCAGAGCATTTAGAAATTTAGTCTCTATGGGATTATCCACAATTGCAGAAATATTATCATCGACATCTAGATAATCCAGTGCAGTTCCAGTTCTTGCTTCGTCGTCCATGGTGTATGTTGATTTCAGAAGATCATGTATGGATTTTGCGGCTGCCACCGGCGGAAACAAGTCGGCTAAGAACCCCTTCCCAAAATCTTTAAGCGCTGCCTTTCCCTGCGCGTCCCTCTTCTTTCCGGATGCTGCAGCGATTGCGGCTTTTAGATCTCCGACACTTTCAATTTCCGGTGAAGCTTCACTCAGCAAGGCTCGGAATCTTTCTTCACGAACGAGCCGTCTTAGCTGTCTCTTAGTAATTTTCATCTACTCGCTCTCCAAAGGATACCCCAGAGATGTCACACTAGATTAAATATTAGTCTACGTCTGTTTTAATACGCTAAAGAAGGACAGCAAGGGGTTTCTGTCTAGGGCCGGCCCAACAGGATGCTTGAGATGAGAAGTGCCTGGTTGCCGATCCGACCATGTGTCCACTGTTCCCTATCAAAAATGCGGTAGGTGATCCGACCAGTGTGGGGGCCTTTGAGCAACTCTATGAATCTCTCCGCATTGTGGTGGGGCTCATCCCATTTTCTAACGAGAATGTGTAGATTAGTGGGTGATTGTCTCAAGCAGCCGTGCCATGCCTGATCCAGCCACTTGCTGTAACTAGCATCTGACCAGACCACTGCGGCGGGATTCAGGCGACACAGACTGCCCTCTTGGGCAGCAGCAGAGAGTGCGCTCCCGCCGGCAGAGTGCCCAGCGAAGATGATCTTGACCGCCCGGGGATCCTTTCCATGCTGCATCAGGCTCCAGATCTGCAAGTGATCCATCACGTCCTGGACAAAGTCCTCCAAGGCACGAGGACGCCGCCATACCCGGCCTTGGCGACCACGCGAGGTCGTCGTGTTGATCGACCAGGGCATCTCCGGGATGGCCATGACGACTGCGTGACCCTCGGCGAGCAATTGTTCCATCTGAGGGATTAGTCGTTTCTGAAAGGTTTTTTCTGAGAATCCACGCAGCCCGTGGAACCAGACAATTAGAACTATGCCATTGGGTGGTGTCGATTCGGGCACCACGAGAATGGTGTCCCGACGGTGGTTGACATGTCGTTTGTCGCGGTGTCCGTTGGCCTTGGCGCCGAAGATCCAGGATGTTGACTCGAATGACGCATTTCCCACCGCCCGGGTCCACCTCTCCACAGTTTTATCATAGACACCCCGTCCGGTGTGCACCCTAGCAGTGGGAGCCCCGCCGGCAGAAATGAGTAACGGTGTAAGGAAGAGTAGGACAGCTCTCTTAATTACTGTCATCCTTCATTCCTTTACCGTGCCATCTGGCATTGCGGCCGCGGACATCATAGTGGGTGAATGTCTTATACAGGCCCACGCCACCCTTCATCATCTTGCTGTCCTTGATCAGAGCCTCGATGGCCTCCTTGATCTCGCCCGAGGATAAGCCAGTGATCTTGATGTCTGCTGCCTTAGCCTGCATGTGCTGGCTCCGAGCCGCGCCGCCGATCTTACGATTGTACTTGGGAGTGCGATAGCCACTAATGACCCGGATGGGACGGCCCAGATGCTCCCGAAGAACCTGCAGGTTATCAGCCAATAGCTGCACATGCTCCATCAGTTCCTCGGGCACATCAGTGCCGTCCTTGCACTTAAACTCCGACAGACTAAAATTCTCTGTCAACTTATCCGACACTACATCACCTTCAGGCTGTGAGGGCATCTCTGACGGGGGAGCCTCAGTCGGCTGTGTCCCAAACGACAGAAACAACTTTCGAATTTCTTGCAGAAATAATGTGTACCAACGCACCAGGTATTATTAACTCCGGATGGTCACGTATTCTTTAAGCACATCATCTAGGCTCTTAACTACAGAGGATAGTGTGTATCCCGCGTCCTGTGCTCTCATTTGAGCCATGGGGTTACCCTTACCTTCAATCTGGTCGTACGCTTGTCTCGCGAACTCTCTTAATTGGATCAACATCTTCACTTCTTTATCAGTCATTTCTATCTCCTAGTCTTGGACGTCATCTCTGCGCCCATAAATATGTACCCTATCTAAAACTGTTCCGCCTCTGTGGAATCCTCCAACGCTAGCGTTGAGGAACCTCCAGACGATATAGTCTGTGCCACAAGATCAAAATATCCTGTGCCCACTTCTCGTTGATGCTTAGTTGCAGTATATCCATCAGCCTCTGATGCAAACTCAGCCTGTTGCAGTTCTGCATACGCCGTCATGTCGCGAGACTCATAATCCTGAGCTAGCTTAAACATGTGATAATTCAGGTTGTGAAAACCAGCCAAAGTGATGAACTGGAACTTGTAACCCATAGCACCGAGCTCTCTCTGGAACTTAGCTATTGTGGCATCGTCCAGTTTCTTCTTCCAATTAAAGCTGGGTGAACAGTTATACGCCAACAGCTTACCTGGAAACTTCTCATGAATTGCATCTGCGAATTTTTTTGCCTCATCCAGGTCTGGCTTACCCGTCTCACACCACAAGAGATCTGCATACGGTGCATAGCGTAGACCTCGACTAATTGCCATGTCCAGGCCACCGGTAACCCTATGAAAACCCTCTGGTGTCCTCACGTCCTCACCCTCAGCACAGGTCAAGATGAACTGACGATCCTCCTCATCAATGTCAGATGTGAGAAGTCGAGCGCTGTTAGCATCAGTTCGAGCGATGAGTAATGTCTCCGTTCCCATCACGTCTGCTGCCAATCGCGCAGCAACCAGTTTTCGAATGAACTCGGATCCCGGCACCAGTACCTTACCACCAAGATGTCCACACTTCTTGGCTGAGCTCAGCTGGTCCTCGAAGTGCACCCCCGCGACCCCCGCTCTAATCATTGTCTTCATTAGCTCAAAAGCATTCAACGGACCACCGAAACCAGCTTCCGCGTCGGCAACAATGGGAGCGAACCAGTCCCTGATCTTCTGGCAATCGTTCTCTGACCATTCAACCTGATCTGCACGACGCAGCGCACTGTTGATCTTCTGTGCTAGCATGGGCACACTGTGTACAGCGTACAGACTCTGATCCGGATACATCTCGTGTGAATCGTTGGCATCAGCTGCCACCTGCCAGCCCGAACAATAGATGGCCGGTACACCTGCCTTGACCATCTGCATAGCCTGATTGCCGGTCACAGCTCCCATGGCATGTGTGTAATCTCTCGTGGTCAAAAGGTGCCAGAGCCGCTTGGCAACGGCATCAGCAAAGGGCGCCTGTTCAGGTTGTGACCCTCTCAATTGAACAACATCGTCGGGCCCATATGGGCGCTCGATGCCTGTCCATCTATCACTGTGATTAGCCATGTTTGATCCTCTCATAGGCAGGTAGGGTTAAGAAATTCGTCAACTCAGGACTTCGACAAAGTTCATCAAAGAGTGGGGCAGCAGAAATCAATTCTGGATTCTGCTCAACAATTTCCGATGAAATTTTATTTAGAAGATCAACTGTGACAGGTGCGCCATCAGAGAGGCTCGCTCCATGTGTCAGCCACTGCCAAATTTGAGTTCGGGAGATCTCAGCAGTCGCAGTATCCTCCATCAAATTATAGAGTGGCACACATCCCTGTCCTCTCAGCCACGCAGAAAGATATCTAAGGCCCACATCCACATTTTGACGTAGACCGGTGTGGGTAATCTCTCCAACAGGATGCTCAAGCAGACACGCTTGATCATCAGACACGTAGTCATCGTGTTCGTGGTCAATCTGATTTTCTGTTGGCATGTGTTGATCAAAGATATCCCGAGCCAGATTCACCAGTCCGGGATGGGCCACCCAAGTACCATCATGTCCTGCCAGTACTTCCCGTTTCTTATCCGCCCTGACCCTGCTTAGGGCAGTGGTATTCGCCTGTTCATCTCCCCGAATGGGAATCTGAGCGGCCATGCCGCCCATCGCGTGGGCCCCACGTCGGTGACAGACCTGAATTACTGCCTTAGAGTAAGCGTTCATGAAGGGGGTAGACATTCCAATCTGTGCTCTATCAGGAGTTACTCGATCGGAGTGATTTCGGAAGGTCTTGATGTAGCTGAAGATATAGTCCCACCGTCCACAGTTCAGACCAGCGGAGTGATCCCGGAGCTCCCATAAGATCTCATTCAACTGAAAAGCGGCAGGCAGTGTCTCTATGAGCACAGTTGCTCGAATAGTTCCATACGGAATATTCAGTTGCTCTTGAGTCCACCGAAACACATCATTCCACCATCGAGCCTCCAGATAGTGTTCAATCTTCGGAAGATAGAAATAGGGTGCCTTTCCATTATTGACCATGTAACGGGCGTTGTGCCACATGAACAGACCAAAATCAAAAAGTGACGCGGAACATCGCTGTCCATCAAACAGAAAGTGTGCCTCTGACAGGTGCAAACCGCGAGGTCGCACAAATAGTACTGCCGGATCCTCCCCCACTTCATAGAGGCCCTTGGTCTTATGATGATATGTAATATCATCCCGCACTGCATCCTTCAGATTCTGCTGTCCCTCTAGGACATTCGACCAAGTTGGCGCTAGGCTGTCTTCAAAATCAGCCATGAACACATTAGCACCCGAATTAAGGGCATTGATAATCATCTTGCGATCAGGAGGACCCGTAATCTCCACACGCCTATCACGAATATCATCAGGAATGGGTGCAACACACCACTCGCTGTTCCTGATATCAGCTGTCTCTTTAGGAAAATCAGGTAAGATCCCAGCATCATACTGTTTCTGATATTGTTTCCGATTCAGAAGTAGCGTTTCTAAAGATGGCGTGAACTCTCTAACAAGCATCCCCAGAAAAGCAGACGATGATACTGTTAAAATTTCCTTTTCTGCACTCACTGTTGAATACTCCTCAATCATGTGCGTCATGAAAATATTTCAGTTTTGTGTCCCGTGTATACTGGGAAGTATCACATTTCTGATTATTTGTTTCGGCTGTGCCGGGCCTGTAGTCATAAGGCCCCTTCCCTTGGGCTCCAATTTTTGCCATAGGCTACGATCATTTCCGCCGGGGCAACACTTATCGCCCACAAACCAAACACGATGATCACCACAGTGTGTGAGAGCATGCGTCTTATCCCAACCGTTAGGGTAAATGTCAATTGATGTAGTCCCGCCGAGAGTTAGCTCGATATCAGAAAGGTCGCTAGCGACCAGTCTCACCTGTAGCGCACTACGAAGCCTCTGTCGCACAGCGTGCTTTTTGTCAAGTTCTTCAAATTTAGTTCGTTCAAAAGGTCCAGCATCTCGACCTGGAAGGGACCAATTGACCATTGAGCTCCTGAACGACAAAAAGTTTCCAGTCAAATTATTGAACTTATATGACTTCATAAAGTGCAGCTGTGACACTAAAATCTGCTTTACAAGTTTACTGTACGCGGCACTTCCATGCTTTTCTATTAAATGGGTTCTAAAATCTAACTTGTACTCACACACAAATTCTTTTTTCTCCTTGTCCCACTTAAATAATTGAGTGCCGTTACATGGCATAATGAGTAGATCCTCTGGAAATAGAGCACCAATAGACGTCCACGCGATAGAGGCCTGCTGTTCAATATAGTCAAGAGGACTGCCGCTCACAATGCCTATCGAGGCATATCGAGATAGCTCCCGTAAAATAGGCACCATTGCCCACTCCATAGATCTCCTCGGCGGAGTTAAGGTACCATCTAAGTCAAATAGAACAAGATCACTCATATCATGTGAGTGACATTGTAACAATAATTTTAACGGGGTTAATGCTCTTTTGTTACTAGTCGATCTGTGCACTCAAAATTTTATTTATCGTGGGAGGCATTGGTGTCTGCTTGAGACTCATACCTGCTTCCCTGGGTAGGTCGGACCCCTTAACTTGATTACATCGAACACAGGCTAAAACTACATTCTCCCAAACGTGACCGCCTCCCCTAGACCGGGGGCGTACGTGATCAATTGTGCCTGCGTCAAAGGCAACACGAGTATGACAGTACTGACACTCACCCCCGTCCCGCAGGTATAGACTTCTTCTCGTCAGTCGTGCGTGTCTATTGATGTTCCTGATTCTCGACACGATCACACCCGTAGTGAACCTCACAATAGACGGGCATGGATAGCGACCCGAAACTGTCTCTATCGTCAGCCTTTCGTGTATCTCAATAATTTCTGCACGACCACCAATAACGGCAGAGATCGCCCTCTTCCACGTCGTCTGAAATAACGGCTCATATCCTGAACTCAACATCAACACTGGTACTGTCAGTAAGTGTGTTAGATCAGACACGTGTGTTCATACTAAACATTGCTGATTCTAACTATTCAGATACAATGGTCTCGCGCAGGTATGCCCTAACAAGGTGTGCCCGAAAATTACGATGACCTCCAGATAGTGCACCGCGGTAGTCACCGAGGCCACAACGCTCTCTATCGGATTCCACGGATGCTTTATGGCGGATCGAACCTGGCAGTCCCTTAGCTCGGGCGCGCTGGTGTATCGCGCGCTTTAGAAGCTTTCTAAACTTCCTTGTCGTTTCACGTCTCTCCTGAAGACTTAGCGAATCCAGGGCATTTGTGAGATAATCCGGATCTGCCTCACAGAGTGGCACGATGCCCATGTCCAGGCAAGTCAGATTCATGATCAGACTATTTATGTGTATCATACCTCAGCCGTCTGTGTATATCTGTTATTTACATCATAGTACAGAAAGCTTGTATTTACACATAATCGTCATCAAAACTACCCGCTTCCTGCAGCTCTTCTTCAAACATTTCCTTGGCTGACTCAACGGTACCGAGGACATCCGGGTCGAGGCCGGCTTCTTCTAACATCTCAATCAGATGATCAAATGCTCTTATAATACTTGCTGTATCTCTCACCATACTCATATTCTCCATGTACCAATTTTATAATTGGATGTGTTTCGGCTCGTTTCTATAATAATCATGTTCTATTTTTTTTTGACGAAATAGTTAAACTATAGAGGAGGCACCCATGAAATTAACAGAATCTCAGTTGAGAAGGGTCATTCGCCGTGCAGTGACAGAGTTGTTTGTTCGTCCCAAGCATCGAAAATCACTTTCCAAAAAGGCCCTGAGTGTAACGTATACAGGCGGCTATGGTGGGGAAGGAATGGATCTGGGGTTTGGAGAGTTTGATGAGGCTGACCTTGACGAGGAAACCGAGCTAGATGAACAGGACGAAAGGGCTTCAAGACGAACTTAATCGTCTTAAGCAAAAATTGTACCTCAGGCTTGTTGCCTGCTTAACAGTACTTAAAACCGGCGCGCTCCTACGTTTCATATTCATGGCCAACATCTTAGATGGGCTACTCACCTTACACTGGATGAACATGAAGGTTGCTGATGAAGCTAATCCTCTCATGGCCCACTTAATTGAAATCGATCCCAATCTTTTTCTTGGGGTAAAATTTGCTGCAGTCACAATATCCTGCCTGATCTTTTGGAGATATCATCGATTAATCTCTGCCAAGATCGTCATTATTCTCTCTGCACTGCTATATGCAAGTGTCCTAGGACTTCACGTCGGCGGTGCAATTCATGCTGACGTGCTCGTAATGCCCACAATGATAGAACTTAGAAATGCTGCATTTGAGTTATGGCATCGATGTGTGTCCTGGATCTCGACCCAGATACCTCAATAAATCGTTCTTTGACTGCAGTAATTCTCTCTTTTTACTTGGAGTAAGTCTCTTAAACCTAGCCTCTAATGTGGCCGACTCAGATCTATCCTTGCAGCGCAACGAAAAAAGCAGGTCCACGGGCCGGCGAGATCTGGTGTACTTGGCACCTCGTTTGGTGCTATTGTGCTCATAGAGACGACGTCCTAGGTCCTTAGTGATGCCACAATACAGACTCTTATCGGCACACTTCACTACGTAGAGATACCACATCAAACATCAGAATGATGCAATTCGCTCATTGGGTACTTAATTTGTTGACCACTGTTGAGCTTTAGAATACAGAACATCTCCTGCTGTGCAGTTCCCCCAACCATCCACGGTCCTGGTTTGCTTATTATCTCTACTACTATTCCCTTGATTCGAACATCAAGAAATGCCTGTACCTCATCACCCACGCGTATCATTCTCACTGTGCTTCATCCTTTGTTGTACTCACAACACTAAACATCACCAAACCCCGTTAAAAAATCAAGACTGACAAACTCTCCGGATCGAGCCGGCTGCAAGAGGATCTTTCCACGTATCGTGTAGTTTTCCACGTCAGCCTGTGTGGTTGTTGACGTATCAATCATGACCCTGAATCCCTGCAATCCTCGGCGCTGCTGAATCTGAGAAAGCAATGGCGTCACTGCAGCAGAGAAATTCGCCAGAGTTTCGCTTAAACTGGTATCCGGAAATAGCGTATCTCGAGCGATAACACGGACCTGACGGCGGATATTAATCAACAAGCGCCGAACATTGATTCTATCAAGAGATCCCGCTGCAGCCTTCAACGTCTTCTGACCAAAGATCACGACTCCGGGGCCGCCGTCGCGACTTATAAGCGAATTGATATCAGCGCTGTATAGATCATCCAGATTAGAATCTTTCAGTTTGACCTGGGTCTCCGTGACAGTTTCCAAATGCCCTCGAGAAAAACCGGCGGGAGCAAACCAGGGCGCGCCCAGAGCATCATTCAACGCGTAGGCACCGAGCACTGCCACTGAGGGTGGACATCGCACGTCAGTATTAGTCTCAAGATCCCTGATGAACACATCAGGAAAATAGGCTGCCGCAAATGAGGAATCAAGTGAACGGCCCTTGAATCGACTGATCGTGTCCGAGAGGCCCACAATTTGTGCAGAGGACGTCACAAAGGTAGCAGTGTCATCTTTCTCCTCAATATCCATGATATATAGCGCGTCGAATCGCCGCTCAACTGCGTCGATCGCATAATCCGTAATGTTCTCGTGACGAAAACCAGGAGTGACGAGTAGTTGAATATCAACATCCGCTTTCTCTGCCATGATATCAATGGCCTTTCGAACAGATGCCACTGTCGCCGAATTAACACCAAACTCATTGGTGCGATCAGCCATCTCTCTACGTACGGCTGCATCAGTCATGTTAAATTTGTCCTCATCAAAAATATTGAGACCATCAAATCCGCCATAGACTGGGAACGTAAAATTAAGATGATCCTTATTGTTATCGTCCGCGAAATCCTTGTTAGGATCTAAAAATCTTATGCCCCAGCCCTTGGGGTCTGCGGCGTCGGATGCAGGGTCATCTAGATGACCCTCTGGACTTATGAACGAGGCGCTGGGGGCCAGCACTCCATTCCGACTATACTTCGCGGATGCCCATTTCGTCGAATCTACTACACCGTCAGTACCGGTTATGACTTGGACCCGTTCCAAGGTGAATAGATTATTGTTGAACCTATCTGCATCCAGCACACTCCCAGCGATATCGAGGGTTCCTTCATTGGCATCAACAATCGGATTTTGGTTGGTAGTGTGAAAATTGGGAAAGTATTTCACAAAACTGGCAATCGACGCGTCTATTTTATGCTCACGATTAGGCTCTTCTAGCAATGTCTTCTGTTCAAACTGCACACCCCAGGTTAAGCCCTTCACTACCTCGTTCTCTTCGAATTGTTTACTTTTTTGATTAGCTATGTGTTCCCTGAAGGGTATCGGCAGCTGCACACAGCGTGATAGCTCATCAGTTGTAATACCGACAGTGCTAGCAATAGCAGAGGTGGGAAACGACCCTGTCAAAATACTGGCATGTGGTGTTGAAGTGCCTGACGTGACGAGGTGTGGCATTCCCCTGAAGCCTACAGGAATAGTAGTAATATCTAAGCGACCTCGACGGAGATCGTCAGATTCTTCGATGCGGATGTACCGAGAGATATTAGCCTGGGTCCCTTCAACAACCACCTTCTGGGAGCCTGGTTTCTTATCAAAATCATAAAATATATTGGCGTCCCCGATCACCTTAGTGATGTATTTGTCTGATGAAGGATTCAGATCAAGACCGGTGAACGTATCCAGGGGCGCCGCCGTTGTGCTTCGGTCTGCATCATTAAACTCGCGGACCACCAAGTCAAATGTTCCGAAGCGAGTAGTGGGAGTCTTCGCTCGAATGTTCTCAATAGTCACCTTGAATTCTGTGTTGCTCCCACTACCGGCGGAGATCGCGTGTACACGAAAGAGATTTTTATTCTGACCCCGGATCCGTTGTGATATCACAAAGGGGGATCTCGCAGTCGTGAATCTATCTGTGAATGACTCAAAATCAGACACACCGACATTAGAGGTGGTCGAAGCTGCAGAGGTTGCGCGCGGCATACTACCAGTGAGCAAAAAGCCCAGTGTGGATCTCTCATGTCCTTGACCTTCGTCGACGGCGTGGCCGGTCCGGATGGGCATGCCATCAGTGTCGCCTATACCTGATCCCGTAATCACTGCATATGCCGGATGAATGTCATAATGAGTGTAAAGACAGTGCCCAGCAAGTTCAATTGCGCGAGGGTCAGTATTGAATATACGGGCAAAATAGATATCACTCCAAGGGTCAAAAGAGCTGGTTATGACGTTGTCATAACCTGTGGTCTGTTTGTGCCCATTTAGAATCATCGTAAAAGAGTCGCTGCCTAAGGATCCAGTGATCACATCACCCAGATTGGCTCCACCCATATCACCGACACCAAACACTTTACCCGCAACAGTTGTCGACGGCAAGTTGTTGGGTACCAGTGAAGAGCTCAAGGAGGCCACGACTCCGGACGGAGTGAATAGGACCCCCCGAATAATTGGATGTGATCCGGTAGTACCCAGCTCTGTAATGCCCGCGTCAGAGAAAATCGTCGATCCCGCTGACTGTGACATGAAGCACCCCAGGAAAAAAGTCCTTCCTAAAGTTCCGGCGCTAGGATCAGCAGTTGCTGCGTAAGCATTCGAACCGATAATGCCGTTCGCTTGCGGCAACTGTTGGCCGACAGTGAAGCCCGCGTTGGTCACTGCACCGTCAGTGGCACTTCTCTTTTTTCCGTCGCCGGCGCCCAAGATTCTAACATACACAACCGAGGCAGCATTCCTCATCCACTCATTAACAGCTATCGGGCCAAACTTCTTTCCGTCTGTGTTCCCAAAATTATCGATGAAGGTCTGGAAGCTTCCCAAGTCGAGGGGCACGAAGGCTGGGCCGCGAACAGCAGTGCCAATGACACCGGCGGGGACTCCGCTAGGCGACGGAGCAACCGTCGATCTAGATAAATCAACTGTTCGTGTGGTTACCCCGGGTCTATTACCTGCCATTAGAGAATCTCCTGAATTATAGCGCTCTTTTAATACTTATCACCCACACGCATGATTCTCACTATGCGTCGCCCTTCATTTTATTGTGCCATTTGAGCTTTTTGACATGATCCTCCAGATGCTCTTGCAGCATCCCCTCGTTATCTTTTGCCCAGGACTCCATTTCGCTCTCCTTCAGCTCATCAAGCATCCTCCACAAGGATTCATTTTCGTCCTTGATCTCCTCAATTAGATCCAAACAGTAATTTAGTGAAGTGTCTATCCATTCAACGTGAGAGGCTGCGGGGGGACGGAGGCGTGTCCGTAACCAATCACGAATGTCTTCTAGTCGTTCATCATCGGACTTTTCTGGTGATTCTGTTTGCAGCAATTGTTTATCTCGTGCTTTAAGCGTCATCTATAAGGTACCTCTCTACTGGCTCTAGTTTTGTCAAGTAATCATTGCCATATAATCCATACATTGCAGCAGATACACTCGAGAGCAAAGAGTTGCCATCTTGAGGTGTCATCGCAAATCCGACCACTTTAGTGACACCTGACGACTGAGTCACCGATAAGCTCGGCAGACATACCACTGCTTGATTGTATATTCGTCCATAGAAGCCGTGATCACGCCCAAAACTGAATACTTTGTTTGTTGTCTCATGCTGTGTCGTAGTCACAAACATGTCATTTCGAAATCTTTCGACGATATCCTCCTGCGTCAATTTTTCACTTAACAAAAGAGAAAATCTCACCATGTGCATATACTGTGAGTTGATTTTCATTGCGCTCGAGAATATAGGAAAACTCCCACCCGTCTTGGTGTGTAATAGATCGTTGACATCCCTTGCATGGTGTGTACCGAATCTCGTGTCCGAGTGTTTTTCGGCGGTGGGCGCCGGCACGAAACCCTCATTCTGGCTCGCATCATTCGCCCGCCTGATGCAGACAAAATCGCCGGCGACCAACTTAGTCAAATCACCCGACGTCAATGATAAAATGAGTCTACTGATAGCATGCGTATTACAACTCACTACCTGCACAAATGACGGCGCTGCCTTGTTCATCTCGACATCATTGATGCCCCAGGCATAGGGAAAACCAAACCCTTTCTCGCTTCCTTGAGCGATGAATATCGTATTAGAATTGTCTGCATGCGCTTGATAAAACAAGACTTTATTGTTGTTTCCTGCGGGGGTACAGTCAATCACCACATCCGAAATTTCCAAGGATTGCTCTAGAGTATGAGTTACCTCATGACCAAGATCTATGAAATTTTTCACCTGATCTTCGTTGACAACTAGACCCGCGCCTTGTCCAATGAGGCTATTGACTTTAGCAGTCTCATAGTCTAACGGTGTGCGCTTATGGAAGATGACTCGATCAATTCCGATCTCTCCCTTGAGACGAGCGAGGAGGCCGATCAGTGGTTCTCCAATCGTTCCCGTCCCAATGACTAAGACAGTCTTTTGACCCATAAATTACTCCCGGCGCTGCCTTCCGGATAAGTGTAATCCTATCTCAACATTTGTATTCGAGTTGGGGCCTAGCCCTCTTGAAGCCACGCATCTCGATCTTGCATCTGGGCATAGAGGTCATCATCCCATGGACCCTCGCCACCCTTCATTGCACAATTGAGTATAGCCTCTTCGGCGGTGAACTCCTTGAAGACCTCGGGCTGGTACATGTCATAGTAGATCTCTTTATCGATTCCGTCCGGCCTGGTGGCGCTTGTCTGGGAGTCAAAGACCAGATCACCCATCTCAACCCAGCCGTGGACAATAGGCTTTGGTGGATTCTTCCACTTATCTGTCACAGTGCCATGGACAACTTTGAACTTAGACTTATCATTTAGATCAGGATGTTTCTTTGCCGATCGGCCTGGTCTTCCCTTGGTGTAGTATTCCTCGAACCATTCCTCGGCTTTCTGATATGCGAAGGGAAAGCACATGCCCTGAGCAAGAACATTCTGCTCTACTAACAGTTCTCTTATGTACTCGCGGAGGAGACTCATCTCACAGAGTCTCCAGGGTTGCCGGTCAAATTGGCAATGGAGACATGAAAGCGACGAGATGGTTCTGGATCTCCGGGAGAACCGCCCACTAGCTGGATCACATCCTGCACATATGTCTTGAGCTCATCCTGGTTGCTTACCCACACCACCCACGACTTCCTATCCAGCGCTTCATCGGATCGCTCTTCCACAGTGCCTTCCAAAGTGACCGCCGGCGGAGGGGGAAGCATTCCGTCTTTTGACAATTGCTTGAGCTGTTTTTTGTACGGTTTCAGGACACTCTGATGTGCCAATGTCACGTGAAACTTATCTTCGGGTAGAGGAACGGCTTCCGGTGGTAGCTGTTGTAAAAGAGATGAGACACTGCTCACTATCGCCGGGGAGGGCATTAGCTTGAGAATTCCGGTGAACTTTACTTCTTGTTCCGTTAATAATTCTCGTATATATTCGCGGAGGAGACTCATTTGCGCCTCCTTTTCAATGCGTACTCATCCCAGCGTTCTACTTTATCGCGCATCCCCTCGATGTTGAAACGCGCAGGAATCTGGATGAAGGGCAGCACTGCGTGGACCAGAAACATCACTCCGGCCACAGTGAAATGGATGCCGGCAGTGCCAGCGAACAAGAGGTGGCTGAGATACGTCTCGTTGTTGTCGCTTACGTGGCTCATCGGTAGTTCACCGCCCCGATCACCGTGTTCTCCGGATACTTCTCAGCCATCTTGTCTTTCAGGTGACCGATGCTAGGGTGCATCATCTTACCGAAGTGCACGTATGAGCCGGGCTCAGATGCATGCCTTCTAAAGAACTCATCCACCAATCGGCTGGCAACTTTCTGCCCACCAAACTCGTCTCGAGTCTTCATGTAATCGATGTACCACATGGGCGCGCCATCGTCGGCAGTGCCTTGCGAGTGATAGTCCAGAAATCCGATGACGCAGTCATCATCGACACCCGGAACGAGCTGGCCCTTCCTAGGTTTCTTTAGTGGTCGACCGGTCTTGCCGCGGCGTTCCCACTCCTGCACATCTGCGAAGTAGTAATCGCTTTCGTGGGGCGGATCGGTGACCGAAGTGTCGCAGAGAGCCAGGCGCTTGACATGGCCACCTCTGTTGTACGATAGAGGTGAATCGACCTCTCGGAACTCTACACTTTCGGTGAGGAGTCCCCTTATGTACTCACGAACCGCTGACTCATCCAATTCCTCTGCTGGATCGTATCCCGGGTATGCCTCCTTCGGTTTGCCCATCGCGCGGGTGATGTCCTCTATCCTCTGCTTCTCGTCCTCTTCGAGCTCCCTGATCGGATTGAGCACCATGCGAGGCACGATGTAATCTCTGTCCAATCGACCGGTCATCTCACCGTACCACCTGATGAAGTCCCACGACAGGCGGACTTGCATGCCCTTCTTCAGCTGACCGACGTACACCATCCAAAGCTCCGAGCGGTGCCACGCCTCTTGGGTTGTCTGCTGATCTGGTACACAACTTATTACGCCCTCTTCTCGATGAAGGTCGTCGTCTGGATCAACACCGGAATGTCGGGCATATTTCTCCCAATTAAAGTCCTTTCCGTACTCATTGTTGGGCGAGCTTGGACAATGAGAGCCGTACGGCACTCGAGTCTCTATCTCGTCACCGCTCTTATCCTTGATGTCGACTGCGTATATGTGTCCGGTAGCAGCGCTCCCTAAAGCCTCGAGAGCCTTGTCGATGGTGGGGGCCAGTGAGATTCGGGGATCGAACTCATCCTCAATTACCCGGCCATCTTCGTCCTCGTACGGATGCCTGGGAACTCGGGGCTCCATGACCGTGCCCACGTCATCACCGATCCAGCTGCTCGAAATGTGGTACCACTCGAACAGTCGATCGAGATCTCGCGCGGATATGGTGTACGGTGAATCTCCGTAGAGGCTATCAACAACCCTCTCTAGTGGTTGCTCCCACCAGTGTGCATTAATGTACCACATCTTCCGGCCGTCGGGGGCATCGGGGCTGGAGTATTCACTCAGCATCCCTCTGACATACGTGCGCACCATGGACTCAGTCATCTCCTCCTGTTCCAGCACGTCGAGCACAGCATTGCTGACCGGCACGTCCTGCGCCTGGAGGGTGTTGAATATCTGGGGTTCTTTTTTCACAGTCCGCTCTCCGTCTCTAGATCCCACGGCCCCCAGTGCCCATACTCTAGGATCTTCTTGCGAGCTTCTTCCCACGTGTACTCGATGGTGTTGCCGATGTAGTTGATCTGGCCGATAGCATAATAGAGCGGTTGAGGTATCTCGAGGTCCCTGCCATTGGCCTTATCGATCACCATGCCGTTGCCCAGCACCCAGGCGTGTCCGTACGTCATGCCTTCTAGTGCGCCTTGACCGGCAACCTCCCCGTGCACCAAGATCAGGTCGTCGCAGCGATCAGCAGCTAGACACTCGTCCATCATGTATCTGCCGGCAGCTTGGTAGCAGTCTCCGCCGGTATTTTGCTGCGAGACTCCGTGCTGTTCGGCCGCGGCATCCTGCGACGCCTGGAGCTCCTCGACAGAAATCTCGTTGATGTACTCGCGGAGGAGGCTCATTGCGGCTGCCTCACTAGAACCTCACCGTAGTCCGCATCCGTCTGCTCGAAGCCGGCTCGCTTGTACCAGCTGATCAGATCCTCATCGGACACCGACTGCTGACCGAAGGGTGCAGCCAGCAGCCTGAGGCTCACACCGTGTTTATCAGCCAGCCCGGTGACCTTGTTCATCACCTTGGAGGCAAAACCCTGCCGCTCACAGACGTCCGGCGGCACGGTCTGGATGCTGCTGAAGTATATGCCACCGCGATGATTATCGATCCGGATGTTGGTTGTTACGATACAGTGCTTGCTGTCGATCTCCCCCATGTACCAGTAGCGATCACCGCGACTCCCCATGGGGTTAACCTTGGAGAGAGACTCGTACTCCTTCATGAAAGCAAAATCCTCGGCCGTGGGCTCAGGCCGGCCGTACTTGTCCCAGGTGACCTCCAGAGCCTGAGTCTGCTCGATCAGGAGTCGGACGTATCGGCGGAGGATCTTCATCGCGGTTCCTCAAATTCAATCTTGCCCAGAGCCTTCAGTCTATCAATTGTAGGCGTGCCATAGACACCGTACAGTTTGGACAGAGGAGACCGGGTGAATTCGTCGCCCGCTTCGTCATCATGACCGACGTCCCCCCATGCCACCTGCTGCAAGCAGTTATCGTACTCATCCGGTGTCAGGGTGTTGTATAGATCGTCCAGTTGTGCGACCTCGACGTCTGGTCTGTTATCCTGGTAGAACTGCCAGACCTTCTGGGCCTCGTCCGAAACATCGTTGCGATCTGCTATGAGACCGCTAGCGACCATCGAGGCGATCTCCATGGCGATGTCATAAAGCATCGGGCCCCACCCCTGTTCGGCTTGCGAGGTATGGACTTGGTACGACCCTAAGCAGGGATCGGTATCAGTACCGGCAGGGCCGATCGTTATCGATCCTACCGTCCGGTTATCGCCAGTAAGTTCGATGCGGTACTCGTCCCTCATGTTGTCAACGTATACCATCCAATCGGCAGGCAGGTCCTCGGGACGTTTGGCTGCCTCAGTGAGCAGACCCCTGACATACTCGCGTAACAGGTTCATGGTGTGGACTCTCCGGTCCACTCTGCTATTGCGGCCTCGAGGGGTAACTTATTCTCTGGCGCATGCAGTCCCCACTTAGCTATCTTTTCTGGAGAAAAGACGTGGTCTAGGGGGAATGCATTCCTCTGCCTAGGCCAACGTCCTGGGTGATCTTCCAGGTACTTCTTGATTTCTTCTGGCGTGTAGGGCAGCCCGAGGTCTCTTGATGTTATAGGAGATAAAAGAAACTCAGCTCTCAATCGATCTAAGATGGGCGTGCCGGTAGATCTTTTATGATACGTC
>LWDU01041192.1_pt1 | contig 21496 bp, 23 predicted proteins | sample 727161 | NCBI WGS metagenome assembly LWDU01 (sample SAMN04566230, study PRJNA314399) | hydrothermal vent metagenome | isolation source: deep sea hydrothermal plume seawater | place: Mexico: Gulf of California, Guaymas Basin | collected 2004-07-11
GGTACTTGTTACGGTTACTCCGACACAGTAGAAGTAGCAGGCATTAACCCACAACTTACTTACAGTGGGCTATCTCTTTGTGCAGGTCCGGTTAGTTTAAATACAAGCAACTATGATATCTATCAATGGAGTAATAATGCTTCTACCCAAGCAATTAATGTAAATACAGCAGGAGATTATTATGTATTTGTAACCGATTCTAATGGTTGTACGGCTTATTCTGATACTGTTAGCATTTATAGTAATGCTTTTCAATATGGCATTATTCCTAGTGGATCGACCACTATTTGTCCTGGTTATACAGTTGATTTAGATGCTGGTAGTCAGTTTACTAATCATCTTTGGAATACAACAGCAACTACTTCTACCATTACCGCTTCTACAATAGGGCAATATTTTGCAACCATGACTGGACCTAATGGTTGTCCAGGTTATACCGATACAGTAGATGTTACAAATATGTCGGTTACTTTAAGTACAACAGGTTACTCTTTATGTAATCCTAATGCCTATCCTGTACTTGATGCTGGTGGGGGCTATTATATCTATAATTGGAATACAGGAGATACCGTATCCACAATAACCGTTAACTTTCCAGGAGATTATTTTCTTACGGTAATAGATGAGAATGGATGTAGTGCAAGTTCTGATACGGTAAGTATTTATTTAAATCAATTTACTTTTAATGTTAATGCAGTAGGTTCTAACTTTCTTTGTCAACCAAGTGGACAGGTCACCTTAGATGCTGGTAGTGGTTATTTTCAATACTTATGGAGCACAGAATGCAACAGGTAATTATACCGTTACTGTATCCGACATGAATGGCTGTCAAGGCGTATCTAATCCTTTTACAGTGCATAATATTGTATTTACTTCTACTATTACTGGGCTTAGTAATGTAATGCAGAATAATGTAGAAACTTATTCAGTGATACAAAATCCAACATCTACTTATAATTGGGGAGTAACAGCAGGGATATTACAATCTGGATTGGGCACCAATTCTGTGGATGCGCTTTGGAATACCGCAGGTCAAGGCAGTATTTATGTAATAGAAACAGATGCAAACGGATGTATTGGAGATACCATCACTTTAGCTGTAACCATTTTCTCTTCCACAAGCATAAATGAGAGCCAAACACAAATAATAAGTATTTATCCCAATCCATTTTCAAAAAGCACCATCATAAATCTTTCAAACATTAAATCCAACTATAGCTTAACCCTTTATGATGTAACAGGACAGAGGGTTTTGGAAAAAGAAGATTTAAACCAAACTTCTTATGAATTAGAAAGAGGCACTCTCTCAAAAGGAATTTACTTTCTAGAAATAAAAACAGAGGAAGATAAATGGATTAGAAGGGTGGTTATACAGTAGGTTTCTCCGTTTTTATTTTTGTTTTAGCATCAGATTTTAGCTTATCAAATAAAAATCTTAAATTTGTATATCTATTGAAAACAGAAATTATGAAAAAACTCGTTACTTTATTATTTATCTTAGGTCAATCTTCTTTCTCCTTTGCACAATTATTCTCAGTTGGAAATAATCAAACTATTTGTTTAAATGATACTGCTCAAGTAATCGCAACCTTATCTGGTTCTGGAACTTCTGGCTGTAATGGAGCTATTGATAGTTTAGTTTCCAATATAGGACCATCAAATGGTTCTAATGGTACAATGTTTAATCTTATTAATACATCTGGAGGGGATATAACCATTACTGGTTTCTCACAAGGAACTTATACTTATTCAGGAGCTAGAATTATGAATATATGGTATTATCCTGGAAATTATATTCCAGTCATGTCAACAACTACTGGTTGGACTCAAGTTGCAACTGCTGTAAATATTAATCTTCCAGTAGGAGCTACTACTACTGTACCATTATACTCTCCTGTGATTCCTATAACATCAGTAACAATACCAGCAGGAGCTACTTATGGGTTTTATGTAGGTGGTAATAGTACTATATCCTATGCAACAGCACCAGCAGGAACAATCTCAGGAGTCTCTCTATGGGGTAGTAATACACTTCTTACAATCACTGCAGGACATGGGGGTAGTTTTCCTAGTCCAATTAATACTCCTAGAGGACCACTTATTAAAGTTTATTATGGAGGAGGAGCCTCCTGGTATGATGTAAATTCTGGGCAAATGATAGGATCGGGAGACACATTATTATATTCTCCTTCTCAAACAGAATTATGCCGACACCATGCGAATCAATGTATCAAATACTCAAATTACATCTTCAGGATTATCTTTATGTAATGGGCCAATCACTTTAACAGCAGCATCTGGTTTTGCTTTGTATGTTTGGAATAATAATGCTGCTTCTCCTCAAATGCTGGTAACATCTTCTGGTACCTATTATGTAAATTGTACAAGTAGTAATGGTTCAGTATGTCAATCTCCACCAATTACTATTTATGCAGATACAGTACCTGTTGCTGTTAGCCCGCCAGACACCACTTTAGTTTGTCCTGGGGATACGGTTTACTTACAGGCTCCTCTTGGGTATTCTTCTTATTTGTGGAATACCGGAGCTACAGCACAGAGTATTCTTGTAGACTCTACTGGTAGTTATTGGTTTTATGCAATGGATGCTAATGGTTGTGTGGCCGCATCTGATACTGCTCAAACTGTTACCAATGAATTACACCCAGATATTTGGTCTGATGTTTTATCATTATGTAGTGGTGGGCCTTTGATATTCTTAAATCGGATTTATACAGATCCAATTTATCAAAGTTACCAATGGGGTACTAATACCACCTTAGCTCCATCTACACTTCAAACTCAGCAAGGAACTCAAGCAGGTAATTATTGGGTAACAGTAACTGATCAGTTTGGTTGCAGCGGTACTTCAGATACTATAACTATATACAGTGGTAATTTCACTTTTAATTTATCACCAGCCGATTCTATTTTTTTATGTAATGCCGGGAGCAGTGTTACTTTAGATGCTGGTAATGTTGGCACTAATCTGCAAATTACTTATCTTTGGAATACTGGAGCAACTACCCCAACCATTACTACTAATTCTCCTGGCACCTATTATTGTGTTACCATGATGCCTACTGGTTGTTATGGTTACTCAGATACGGTTATAGTAGCTGGTATTAATCCACAACTCACTTATAGTGGCTTATCCCTTTGTGCGGGTCCGGTTAGTTTAAATACAGGCAACTATGACATCTATCAATGGAGTAATAATACTTCTACCCAAGCAATTAATGTAAATACAGCAGGAGATTATTATGTTTTTGTTACTGACTCTAATGGTTGTACGGCTTATTCGGATACAGTTAGTATTTATACTAATGCTTTTCAGTATAGTATAGTACCTAGTGGTTCCACCACTATTTGTGCCGGTTATACAGTTGATTTGGATGCTGGCAGTCAGTTTACTAATCATCTTTGGAATACAGGAGCAAGTACATCCACTATTACCGCTTCAACTATAGGACAATATTTTGCAACCATGACAGATGTTAATGGTTGTTCTGGTTATACGGATACGGTTGATGTAACTAATCTATCCGTTACTTTAAGTACAACGGGTTATTCACTTTGTATTGGAAATGTCACTTTAAATGCAGGTGGGGGACATTATATCTATAATTGGAATACAGGGGACACCGTATCCACAATAACCACCGGCCAACCAGGACCTTATTTTGTTACTGTAATAGATGAGAATGGATGTAGTGCAAGTTCTGATACTGTAACGATTTATCTCAATCAATTTGCTTTTAATATAAATGCAATAGGGACAGACTCTCTTTGTCAGCCAAGCGGACAAGTTACCTTAAATGCTGGTAGTGGTTATTTCTCTTACCTTTGGGCAAATGGTCCTAACAGCCAACAAACCACAGTAAACACAACAGGCAGTTATACCGTTAGCGTAACAGATATGAATGGCTGCCCGGGAGTATCTAATCCTTTTACAGTGCATAATGTGGTACTTACTTCTGCTATTACAGGGCTTAGCAATGTCATGCAGAATAATGTAGAGAATTATTCTGTAATACAGAATGCAACTTCCACTTATAATTGGGGGGTAACAGGCGGGATACTACAATCAGGATTAGGCACAAACTCTGTGGATGTGCTTTGGAATACCCCAGGGCAAGGCAGTATTTATGTAATAGAAACAGATGCAAACGGATGTATTGGTGATACCATAAGTTTGGCAGTTACCATTTTCCAATCCACCGACATAATAGAAAATCCAAGCCAACAGATAAGTATTTTCCCAAATCCATTTACAAAAAGTACAATCATATCTATTACAAACATTAAATCCAACTATAACTTAACCCTTTATGATATAACAGGACAAAAAGTTTGGAAAGAAGAAGATTTAACCCAAAGGACTTATGAGTTAGAAAGAGGAACTCTCTCTAAAGGAATTTACTTTTTAGAAATAAAAACAGAGGAAAGTAAAAGAATTAAAAGGGTGGTGGTTAATTAATTTATCTAGAGCCAAAAATTGCAGAGCCAATTCGCACCATAGTACTGCCTTTTTCAATAGCAATTTGGTAATCGCCACTCATCCCAATTGATAAAATGGTTATTTGATTATTTTTCACTTCTTGAAAAACATTTTTTAAGGACTGAAATTCTTCTGAAATTTGCACTTTATTATTGGTGAAAGTAGCCATCCCCATTAGCCCTACAATTTTGATGTTGTTAAATTGTACAGCATCTTTTATTACTTGCTGAATTTCATTTATTCCAAAACCAAATTTACTACTTTCTTGTGCTATATGTACTTGCAAAAGACAGTCAATTATTCTTTTATTTTGCTCTGCTCGTTTGTCAATTTCTTTCAGTAATTTTAAGGAATCTACCCCATGAATTAAAGCAATGAAAGGAGCTATAAATTTTACCTTATTTGTTTGTAAATGCCCTATCATATGCCAGGAAATATCTTCTGGGAGAAGGCCTGATTTTTTCACTAATTCCTGCACTTTATTCTCTCCAAAAATTCTTTGTCCACTATTATAGACCTCTAATATATCAGCATTGGTTTTAGTTTTGGAAACGGCAACCAAAATAATTTCTTTCGGTATGTTTTTTCGTATCGCTTTTAAGTTGTCAGCAATTCCCATTAGTCAATAGGGTATATGGTAATTCCTGAGCGTAATTTGGGCTGAATATAAGTGCTTTTTGGAGGCATAATTTTTCCTTTATCCGCCACTTCTTTTAATGCTTTTATAGGAATAGGTTTCAAAATAAAAGCAACAGCATTTGCACCACTATCAACGCTTTTTTTTATTTCAGCCATTGGGATGTTTCCAGCCACAAAGGATATATTTTTATCTGTTTTTTCATCTTGAATTCCCAAAATTGGTGATAGTATGTTGCAGGATAAAATAGCAGGGTCCAATCGGTTTACACAATCATCTTTATAACTTCCTTTTTTTGCTCTAAGCAGATAGCATTTTCCATCCAAATACATGCCAATTTCATCTTCCTTTTTCCCTTTTACAAAAGTAGATTCTACCAATGTATAAGTGCTTTTAATTTGAGCTATAAAATCAGCTACCGATAATCCATTCAAGCTTTTTACTAACCGATTAAAGTTGATGATATTCAATTGGTTTTCAGCAATTAAAAAACTCATAAAATAATTGCAATTATTTTCATCTGCTGCATTTTTCTGTTGACTCAATAGTGCTGAAGAAGATGTACGGTGGTGCCCATCTGCAATATAAATATCATTAATTTCAGCAAAAGTATTACAAATAAGATTTATTTCTTTTTCAGTATCAATTAGCCATAGCTGATGTTGTACTTTGTTAGTAGTGGTGAAATTGTATTCAGCCCTTGTTTTACTTACAGATGCTATCAAATTATTGATGTCATTCTCTCCTTTATAGGTTAGCAAAACAGGGTCAGCATTAAATCCAGTAGTATCTAAATAATCCTTAAACATTTGCTCCCTTTTTGTAAGGGTATGTTCATGTACTTTTATAGTTCCGTTTAAATAATCTTTAACGCTACAGGCTGCAATAATTCCTTCAAAAATATATGGACCTCTTTTTTGTTTGTATAAGTAGAATATTTTTTTATCCTCACTTACTAAAACTCCATTTGCTTTAAACTCTTCAAATTTTTGTTTTACTAATTTGAATTTTTCAATATTACTTTTCTTATTCTTTTTTTTATACTCAGGATTTATGATATGCAAGAATGTAAAAGGATTATGTTCTAACTTTTCTTTTAAAGTATCATCTGAATAAGTCAAGTAGGAGCGAGAGGCAAAAAGATGCACCTTGTCTCTTGTAGGTCGAATTGCTTTAAAAGGGCGAACTATTGCCATTTTTATTTATTAAAATATGCGCAAATTTGTTCAGCAAGTTCTGTTCCTATTCTATCTTGTGCTTCTAGGGTTGCAGCACCAATATGTGGCGTTAATGAGACTGCTCCATGCATAAGTAAATGAATAGATGGATTGGGCTCGTTATCAAAAACATCCAAACCGGCATAGGCCAATTTCTCTTTGTCCAAAGCAAACATGAGGGCAGTTTCGTCTATCACTCCGCCTCTTGCTGCATTGATGATTCCAGCTCCTGTTTTCATCATCCCAATTTCTTCTGCTCCTATTATGGCTTTACCTCCATCTTTTGGAATGTGAAGGGTAATAAAATCTGAATTTTTAAGCACTGCTTTTAAGCTTTCAGTTTCAATGGTGAACGATTTTTTATCTCCATTAAAAAACTCCAAAGTGATGTTTGCTTCATCTATGAATTTATCATGTGCAATTATTTTCATTCCTAAACCAATTGCTCGTTTTGCTACTTCTTGTCCTATTCTTCCAAAGCCAATAATTCCCAAAGTTTTTCCTGCTAATTCTCTCCCTCTGGCAAATGATTTCTTCAAACCCTTAAAGTGCGTATCTCCTTCCATTGGCATTTCTCGATTTGAGGCATATAAAAATCTTACCATTCCAAACAAATGGGCAAAAACAAGTTCAGCTACAGAAGCAGAAGATGCAGTAGGCGTGTTGATTACTTTTAATCCTTTTTCCCTAGCATAATCCACATCAATATTATCCATACCTACCCCTCCTCTTCCAATTATTTTCAACTTTGGGCAAGCATCAATTAAATCTTTTCTTACAGTAGTAGCACTTCTTACCAGAAGCACCTGATAATTTTCTGTATTGATTTTATCAATCAAATCTTTCTGAGCAATTTTTTCGGTTACAATATTAAATCCGTTTGTTTTTAAAGTGTCAATCCCAGCTTGGGAAATCCCATCATTTGCTAATACATTTATCATCTTAATTTTGTTCTAATTTTCGCATTATATTTACAAGTATTTGTACACTTTCATTTGGTAAGGCGTTATACAAGGAAGCCCTATATCCTCCAACTGATCTGTGTCCTTTTAGTCCATTAATTCCAGCTTCTTGCCACATTTTATTAAACATTTCCTCTTTACTGCTATCTGTAAGTAAAAAGCAAACATTCATATTTGATCTATCTTCTTTATTTGCAGTTCCTTCAAAAAGTGGATTTCTATCAATCTCACTATATAATAAATCAGCTTTTTCCTGATTGGTTTTTTCTATCGCTTCAACCCCTCCAAAATCTTTTAACCATTGCAAGGTTAGCATAGATACATAAATAGCAAATACTGGGGGAGTGTTGAACATACTACCTTTACTGATGTGCGTATTGTAATTCAACATTGTTGGAATTTTCCTTCCAGTTTTTCCCAAAATTTCATCTTTTACGATTACTAAGGTAGTCCCTGCGGGTCCCATGTTTTTTTGTGCCCCAGCATAAATTAAATCAAATTTACTTACCTCAATTGTTCTGCTAAAAATATCCGAGCTCATATCACAAACCATAAGAGTAGGAGCTGTTGGAAAATTCTTCATTTGAGTTCCATAAATAGTGTTGTTGGATGTACAATGGAAATAATCTACATCATTTGGGATTTCATAGCCTTTTGGGATGTAATTATAATTTTTGTCTGATGAATCGCCAACAACAACAGTATCTCCTAAACTTTTAGCCTCTGTAATTGCTTTTTTAGCCCAAGCACCTGTATTGGTGTAGGCTGCTTTTCCGCCTTCTTTCATCAAATTAAATGGCACCATTAAGAATTCTAAACTTGCACCTCCTTGCAAAAATAAAACTGAATACCCTTCAGGCACTTCCAAAAGTTCTTTTACTAGGGCTATCGCCTTTTTCATCACATCCATAAAAGGTTTGCTTCTGTGCGATATTTCAATTAATGACAAATTATCATTATTAAAATTTAGTATTGCTTGGGAAGCTTCTTTCAATACTTCTTTTGGTAAAATGCAAGGGCCTGCTGAAAAGTTATGTTTCTTCATTTTATCCTTTTACTCTTTCAAGATATGCCCCTTTAACAGTATCAATTTTAATTTTATCTCCCTCATTTATAAAAAGAGGAACTTGAATATCAGCACCGCTTTCAGTTGTTGCTGGTTTAAAGGTATTAGTGGCAGTATTCCCCTTTACTCCCGGTTCAGTTTTTGTAATTTCAAGTGTTACATGAGCAGGTAAATCAGCAGAAAGTGGTAAGCCTTTGTCAGCATGAAACAGCACATTAACATTTTCTCCTTCTTTTAAGAATTCCACATTTTCAATAAACTCTTTTTGCAACATTATTTGCTCATAATCGTCCAGGTTCATCAAATGATAATCATTTCCTTCCGCATATAAAAACTGATATTTTCTGTTTTCTATTCTTATAACTTCAATTTTAACCCCTGAGGTGAAGGTGTTTTCTAATAATCTTCCAGTGTTAAGGTTTCTGATTTTTGTTCTCACAAATGCTGGTCCTTTTCCTGGTTTCACATGTTGGAACGATTCAATTTTCCAAGGGTCTCCATTATGCTGAATGCATAATCCGTTTCTAAAATCTGCTGTTGTTGCCATATCTTTTTCTTTTTAATTTTGAATATATCCCTTCATTATCCCTCTGCCAGAATTCTGAATGAAGGAGATAATATTATCCTTTTCAGGAGAAGCCGGTAATTCGGCTTCTATTTTTGCAATTGCTTGGGTAGTGTTTTTATTAGATTGAAATAGAATTCTATAAATATTCTGAATCTCCTGAATTTTCTCATCCTTAAATCCTCTTCTTCTCAGACCAATAGAATTAATACCGACAAAAGAAAGTGGCTCCCGGGCTGCTTTTACAAAAGGAGGGACATCTTTCCTTACCAAAGCTCCACCAGAAATCATGGCATGTGAACCAATATGCACAAACTGATGAATAGCTGAAAGCCCTCCAATAATCACCCAATCCCCAATAGTAATGTGCCCACCAAGCGCTACTCCATTTACAATAATGCAATTATTGCCAATGTAGCAATCATGTGCAACATGGCAGTAAGCCATTAGTAAACAATTGTTTCCTATTTCTGTTTTTCCAGTTGCTTTTGTTCCTCTGTTTATCGTTACACATTCTCTGATGGTAGTATTATCTCCTATTATAACTTCCGATTTTTCTCCACCAAACTTTAAATCTTGTGGTATTGCCGAAATTACAGCACCAGGAAATATTCTGCAATTTTCACCTATTGTAGCCCCTTCCATTACGGTAACATTCGAGCCAATCCAACTCCCTTTTCCAATAGTTACATTTTTGTCAATCGTAACAAATGGCTCAATAACTACATTGTTGGCAATTTTTGCGCCAGGATGTACATAAGATAATGGTTGATGCATAATTATTGTTTTTTTGGTGCAATTTGAGCTAATAAATCGCCTTCTACTACTATTTTTCCATCTACAAAACCCTTGCCATGCATATGGCAAAGCCCTCTTCTGATAGGTGAAATTAGGTTTAATCTGAAAATAATGGTATCGCCTGGCACTACTTTCTTTTTAAATTTTGCATTATCAATTTTCATAAAGAAAGTTAAATAATCATCAGGATTATCTACTGTGCTTAAAAGTAAAACCCCACCCGCTTGCGCCATGGTTTCCAACTGTAATACTCCAGGCATAACTGGCTCCCCTGGAAAATGACCTTTAAAATAATCCTCTCCCTCCTTAACAAATTTTGTTCCAATAATATAATCAGAGCCAAGTTCCCTTATCTCATCAATAAATAGGAAAGGTTCACGGTGAGGTAAAATCGTTTTGATTTTATTTTTATCATATAGTGGGGCTGTACTGAAATCAATTTCTGGGGCTGTGTTTCTCATTTCTTGTCTCATAATTTCTTTAATTTTTTTTGCAAAAGCAATATTGCTGGTGTGTCCTGGTTTTTTTGCAATAACATGTCCTTTTATATTTTTCCCTATCAGAGTTAAATCACCAATTACATCCAATAGTTTGTGTCTTGCCGGTTCGTTTTTGTATCTGAGTTCTAGGTTATTTAAAATTCCCTTTTTTTGCACAGCAATGTTCTCTTTCTTAAAGGTTTTGGCAAGTTCAACAAGTTCTTTTTCATCTACATCTCTATCAACAATTACAATTGCATTATTTATATCCCCTCCTTTTATTAAATTATTTTTTAGTAATTCATCCAATTCGTGCAAAAAACAAAAAGTTCGTGATGAAGAAAATTCAGTTTCAAATTCTGAGATATCTTCCAAAACACTATTCTGTTTTTGCAAAGTAGTTGAGTTATAATCAATTTCAACAGAAATTTTAAGTTTATCAGATGGAGTAATACTTATTTCGCTTCCAGTATTTTCATCTTTATACGCTATTTTTCGTTTTACTTGAAAATAGGTTTTATCTTTTTCTTGGTTTTTAATCCCAGCTTTTTTTAAGGCATTAGTAAACTCTATTGCACTACCATCTAAAATAGGCATTTCACATGCATTAATTTTAATAAGTAAATTATCAATTTGCGCACCTGCAATAGCCGCTAAAACATGCTCGGTAGTATGAATACTGACTCCATTTTTTTCAATATTTGTTCCTCTGTTGGTGTGTACTACTAAATCGACATCTGCTTCAATAATTGGTTTGTTTTCTAAATCTGTTCTTTGAAACTTAATGCCAAAATCTTCTTCTGTAGGAACAAAAGTGATAGTGCTTTCCACACCAGTGTGAAGCCCAACTCCACTTATGGAAATACTTTGTTTTATGGTTTTTTGTTTTTCACTCATTTTTACTTCTTTCATCTAATAAAAACGCTTTTTTTATTTCTGAAATTGTTTTATATATTTCAGGAAGTTTTTTGAATACAATATAGGATCTTTGGAAATCTCTTATGTCAAAAGCCATAGGACCCTGCACAATTTTCCCTTTTTCAGTAATACTTGATGCAACTCCACTTTGTCCAGCAATTTTTACTCCATCAGCAATTGTAATATGACCAACAATTGCACATTGCCCCCCTATCATGCAGTTTTTCCCAATTTTTGTTGAGCCAGCAATTCCTGCTTGTGATGCAATTACTGTATTCTCTCCAATCTCCACATTATGGGCAATTTGTATTAAATTGTCCAATTTTACGCCATTTCCAATAATAGTTGAGCCTATAGTTGCACGATCAATTGTTGTGTTTGCACCAACTTCAATATCATCTTTTAGCACCACATTTCCTATTTGTGCAATTTTGTTGAATTGGTTTTTTTTATCAGGAGAAAAGCCAAAACCATCTCCTCCAATTACCACTCCAGAATGCAGAATATTATCTTTTCCAATTTTGCAATCATGGTATATTTTCACGCTAGAGTACAGAATGCTATTATCTGCAATATGTACATTTTCGCCAATAAAACAATTCGGATAAATCTTAACATTCTTTCCTATTTTTACATTTTCACCAATATAACTAAATGCACCAACAAAAACCTTTTTTCCTAACTCAGCAGATTTCTCAATTTTTGACTGCTCATCAATTCCTTCTTTGTCATTTTTCATGTTGTTGTAGACTTCCAATAACTGACTAAAACTATGGTAAGCATCCTCCACAACAATAAGAGTAGCTGTAATATTATTTTCTGATTCGAAATCCTTATTTACAATTACAACTGAGGCTTTTGTTGTATAAATAAATGGCGTGTATTTTTTATTTGCCAAAAAACATAAATCTCCCTTTTCCCCTTCTTCAATTTTTGCCAATGAATATACCACCGACTCAGGATTTCCGATAATTTTCCCATTTAGGATTTCTGCTATTTGTTTAGCTGTAAACTTCATGGCTGCAAATTTAACAATTCTTATTTTATTTTTATCTTAAATCAGGATAACAAAGGAAAAATTTATTTACTTTCCTGGATATTATTTCACTTAACAACTGATCGGAGGCATCTTTTAATTCTTTAATACTTCCATCTTTCATCAAAATATTAATTTTTGCTTTTTCATAATTATAGGCACTATTACTCACTTTGTCAGAAAAAACAAAATAATCAACTTCCTCTTTATTCAGATTTAATTTTTTCATTACTGCTGTTCTTGTATCAAATATTGCTTTTTGAGAGAATGGTTTATTTTGAATTTCTATCTTTAAGAGTTGCCGATTTATAATATTCTTAGAAAGAGTAGAGAGCACAAAATCATTATGATTTTGCCATTGTTTTAATGCAGAAATAATATCATAGTCGTCCAATTTTGCAAATTGGTGTAAAATATCAGGGTTATTCTCAAAATCCTTTTTTGTGCATTTTTTTTCTAAAAAGAAAAATAGGGCAGGAGTTGTAAAAACTTCTTTACCGTCACTTATTAGTTCTTTTGCTCTTTTCAGTATTTTAATAAGGGTGTTTTCAGCAGAAAGGACGGTTTTATGCAAGTAAACCTGCCAATACATCAATCTTCTAGCTATTAGAAACTTTTCAATAGAATAGATGCCTTTTTCTTCAATTACTAAATGATCATCTACTACATTTAGCATATTTATAATTCGCTCGGTTCCAATTATGCCTTCTTGCACTCCAGAATAAAAACTATCTCGTTTTAAATAATCTAATCTATCCATATCTAATTGGCTTGACACCAATTGATGCAAAAATCTTTTTTTGTACTCATCCTTAAAAATCTGAATGGCTAAGGTTAATTTCCCCTTAAATTGCTTATTAAGACCTTGCATAAAAAGCAGAGAAAGCGTTTCATGAGTGATATTTCCGACAATACTTTTTTCCAATGCATGTGAAAAAGGACCATGCCCAATATCGTGCAACAAAATAGCAATGCAAACGGCCTGAGCCTCTTTGCCTGTTATAGAATGTCCTTTTTTTCTGATTTGGTCAATGGCTTTATTCATTAAAAAAATACAACCAATTGCGTGATGGAAACGAGTATGATAAGCTCCAGGATAAACCAAATAGGAAAGTCCTAATTGCGATATTCTTCTTAATCTTTGAAAAAAGGGATGTTCAATAAGCTCAAGAATAATACCTTTTTCTAAATGTACGAATCCGTAAATTGGGTCGTTTATAATTTTATCTTTTTTTCTTGAAAGCATATAGGCAAATAACGGATTTTTTTTAATTTTTGTAAAATATAAAGTAATAAAATATGATTAGAATACTTTGGGCAGATGATGAGATAGATATATTGAAACCTCACATTATATTCTTGGAACAAAAGGGATACACGGTTGTAACGGCTAAAAGTGGGGATGAGGCATTAGATAGGTTTAATGAAAGCATTTTCGATTTGGTATTTTTAGATGAAAATATGCCAGGATTTACCGGATTAGAAACGCTTGTAAAAATGAAAGCAATTAGGCCAAATATTCCGATTATCATGATAACAAAAAGTGAGGAAGAAAGCATAATGGAGGAGGCAATTGGTTCAAAAATATCTGATTATTTAATAAAGCCAGTAAATCCAAATCAGATATTACTTTCCATAAAAAAGAATATTGATAGTAAACGCCTGGTTGGCGAGCGCACCACCATGAACTACCAACAAGAGTTCAGAAACATTGGGATGCGTCTTTCTGAGAGTTTAAGCAAACAGGAGTGGATAGATATTTTCAAAAAACTTACTTTTTGGGAGTTAGAAATTGAAAAATCGGGGGAACAAAGTGTGGAAGAAATTCTTTCTATGCAAAAACAAGAGGCAAATACCCAATTTTTTCGTTTTGTAAAGGAAAACTATAAAAGTTGGATAAATGGAGTGGATGCCCCATTGCTTTCGCATAATTTAATTAGAAAAAATGTCAGTCCTTTGCTAGATAAAAAACCGCTCTATTTTATTCTAATTGATAATTTGAGATACGATCAATGGAAAATTATTGAACTAATGATTCAAAATGATTTTAGAGTAAAAAAGGAAGAAATTTATTATAGTATTTTGCCCACAGCCACTCAATATTCCAGAAATGCAATTTTCTCTGGATTACTTCCTTTAGAAATGGAAAAACGCTTTCCTGGAAAATGGAAAAATGATGAGGATGAGGGAGGAAAAAATATGTTTGAGGAAGATTTCTTGCGCGATCAGTTGCAAAGATTAGGGCATGGAGATTGTAAATTGAGCTATTCCAAAATTACCAATATAGATTACGGTAAAAAAGTAGTGAATCAAATTGGAAATATGAAACACAATAACTTAAATGTTATTGTCTATAATTTTGTGGATATGCTCTCTCATGCTCGGACTGATATGAAGATGATTAAAGAACTGGCGGAAGATGATTCTGCTTATCGTTCCCTTACGGCATCTTGGTTTGAGCATTCTCCCTTGCGTGATATCATGAAACAAATTGCGAAACAAGGTGCAAAAATGATTATTACTACCGATCATGGAACGATTAATGTGAAAAGACCATCAAAGGTAATTGGGGATAGAAATGTAAATTCTAACCTCAGATATAAACAAGGCAAAAATCTAAATTATATAAAATCGGATGTGATGGTGGTAAATAATCCTGCTGAATATCATTTACCTCAACAAAATGTAAGTACAAAATATCTATTTGCTAAAGAGGATATGTACTTTGTTTATCAGAATAATTACAATCAGTTTGTGCAATACTTTAAAGATACATTTCAGCATGGAGGAATATCATTGGAGGAAATGCTCATTCCTATCATTACATTAGAAGCAAAGTAATAATGAATAGCACATTTTATGCTAAAACGATAAAAGAATTAGATGTAATTTCAAAAGCGCTTCTTGAAGCTTTTGGAAATCAGAAAAAAGTTGTATTTTTCGGAGAAATGGGAGTAGGAAAAACTACTCTGATAAAATCAATTTGTAAGGTCTTAAATGTACAAGATGTTGTTACAAGTCCGACTTTTTCGGTTGTAAATGAGTATCATGATAAAAAAGGAAAGCCCATTTACCATTTCGATTTTTATAGAGTAAAATCAGTAGAAGAAATTTATGATTTGGGCTATGAAGAATATTTTTTTACCAATAGTTATTGTTTTGTAGAATGGCCTGAAAAAGCATTGGGATTGTTACCAAAAGAAAGAATAGAAGTAAAAATAACAAAAGACAAAGAAGCACGAATTATTAATTTATTAGCTCATGAAAAAAAGTAAAAACATAGCAACTTTTGCTAGTTTAATGCCACAAGAAGAAATGCTGGAAGTGAAAAAGAATTTCCAATCCCTCTACATTGGTATTCCAAAGGAAATTTCCTATCAGGAAAACAGGGTGAGTTTATCGCCAGATGCGGTAGCACTATTAGTAAGCAATGGGCATAAAATTGTGATAGAAAAAGGAGCAGGAGTAAATGCTAATTTCTCAGATGAAGATTATTCTGATTCTGGAGCAACAATTGCTTATAATATTGAACAGGTGTACAAGGCACATATTGTCCTTAAAATAGAACCACCTACAAAAGGGGAGATAAAAATGATGCATAAAGGGCAGACACTAATATCCGCCTTACAACTAACTACAATAGATACAAAATACATTAATCATCTTCTGAAAAGTGAAATTACAGCACTGGCTTACGAATATATAAAAGATGAAAATGGCATTCTTTCTCTAATCAGAAGTATTAGTGAAATTGCCGGAAATACAGCAATACTTATTGCGGCAGAGTATTTGAGCAATGTAAACTCTGGGAAAGGATTGATGCTGGGAGGAGTGAGTGGGATTTCACCAACAGAAGTCGTAGTACTTGGAGCCGGAACAGTTGGTGAATTTGCATGCCGAACAGCATTGGGTTTAGGCGCTTCTGTTCGGGTTTTTGATAGTTCCATAACCAAATTAAGAAGACTGCAAGAAATTATAAGTCAAAGAGTAAGTACTTCCATTTTACAACCAAAAGCATTGCAAAAAGCATTGATGAGGGCGGATGTTGTAATTGGCGCACTTAGGGCAGATGAGGGTAGAACGCCCTGTGTGGTAAGTGAAGAAATGGTAAAAAAGATGAAGTCAGGGGCTGTAATTGTAGATGTAAGTATTGACCAAGGTGGTTGCTTTGAATCTTCAAAAGTAACCGATCATAAAAATCCTACTTTCCGAAAATTTGATGTGGTGCATTATTGTGTGCCGAATATTTCGTCCAGAGTTTCCAGAACGGCAACTTTTGCCATAAGTAATATTTTGGCACCTACTTTGCTAAATATGGGTATGGTAGGAGGGGTTGAAGATTATCTAAAAAAGAATGAGGGTTTGCGTTCAGGGGTTTATGTTTTCAGAGGAATGCTTACCAATGCTGTGCTTGGCAGAATGTTCGATTTGCCTTATAAAGATTTGAATTTGATAATGTAAATATGGGCAGAAGATTTTTATTTTTCGGGCTTGGCGCTTTAATCAGTATTATTTTCCTCTCACTGGGTCCTGAAAACAGAATGAAAAAAACTTTCTATGCTTACATAGACTATTTTAGTTTGGACAAAAGAGTGATTTATCATTTGGAAAACGATAGCACCACTTTTTCCACAAAAGCGGAATGTCAATTGGTGTATTATAGTTTATCAAAAGATGATTTGCTTGAAGTATTAGAAGGAGGGGAAGTGAATTTTGAAAAAAGCCAAACTGAAAAAAGGCCTTGCCAATACTATGTGGTTGAGAATATGATAAACGAAATGGAACTTTCCGTTACTTTTGAATTTTGTGATAAAGCAAATACAGTTAAAGTAATGGGGTTTACCGATAAAACAGAAAAAGAAGTTTGCGACTTCTAAATATTTTTCCTTCTTTTTTTCTCCTTAATTATATTGGATAGTTCACGGTTCATTTGTCCTGCGATTGAAGTGTTTTCAGCAGCTCGCCTAATTAGGTAAGGTATCACATCTTTTACTGGGCCATAAGGAACATATTTGGTAATATAGTATCCTTTTCTTGCCAAATTGTAGGATATATGATCACTCATACCGAGTAGTTGCGAAAAAATAATTCGCTTGTCATTTTTATCCAATTTGTGCTGGGCAATAAGCTCTGTAAGGTATGCTGAACTTTCTTCATTGTGCGTTGCACTGCAAAATGAAATTCTATTGATATTTTCCACACAAAACTTTTGCGCCAAATTGTAATCCTTATCCGTATCTTCTTTTTTTCTGTGTACTGGGCAAGGATAATTTAACCTATTTGCCCTTTCTATTTCTTGCCCATGGTAGGCGCCTCTTACTAGTTTTAGCCCTACAAAATAATGATTATTTTCAGCATCAGTTAAAACCTCTTTTAAGTAAGTAATTCTGTCATTTCTGTATAGCTGAAGGGTATTGAAAATCCAAGCTTTTTCCCTATTGAATTTACGCATCATTTCCCGGGCTATTTCATCAATAGCGGTTTGTATCCAACTTTCTTCTGCATCAATAAATAGGGGTACTTTTAGCTCAAATGCGGTTTTACAGATTTCATTTATTCTGCTGTAAAAATCTTCTTTTTCGGCTTGTTCTTTACTACTAAGTGCTTGATTTTTACTTAGCTTTTCTAATAAACCGAATGCAGTAATTCCAGTTGGCTTAAAAACTGAAAAAGGGATTTTCTCTGATTTGCTTGCTTTTATAATGGTCTCTATTATTTCATCTTTTGTTCGTGTAAAATCTTCTTCTGATTCCTTGCCTTCTGCCGAAAAATTCAAAATGGTTCCAATGCCAGATTGCCACAAATTATCTATTGTCGGCTGACTCTCATTAATAGAAGTTCCGCCACAAAATTGCTTGTAAATGGTAGCCTTTATAATTCCTTTAATTGGTAAACCAATTTTAATGGAGACTTTTAAAAGGAAAGTGAAGATTTTAGTGACAAATGGTTTGCCAATAATGCGGAACAAAAAATATGCTCTATTTAAATCCTTATCCGATTTGTCGGCATAAGTAACCTTATTATCATCAAATAAACCCATTGATTCCTTTTTTTTGTAAAAGTATAATTTTCAGTTTATTGTTATTGATTTATAGCTTTTAGTTATTGGTCTAAAATCTAATATCTCATTGCTATGGTCTATTTTATCTTTCTACAAATCATTAGCCCATCTCTTATTGGCATAAGGATGTTTTCTACCCTTTGGTTCTGTTGCACTTTTTTACTGTATGCTACAAGCGCTTTTGTTTCTTCATCTTGGGTTTTGTCTACTACTTTCCCGCTCCAAAGCACATTGTCAGCAATAATGTATCCGCCAATAGATAGTCTACTAAAAACCAAATCAAAATAATTGGAATAATTTTCTTTGTCGGCATCAATAAATACCAATTGGAATTCAGCTTCTATTGAAGGGATTATTTCCATTGCATTGCCTGTATGCTGAATAATATTTTTTTTGTATTCTGACATGTCAAAATACCTTTTTGCAAATAAGCTTACCTCCTCATCACATTCAATGGTGTGCAATTTTCCCTTTTCGCTTAAACCCTCTGCCATGCAGAGTGCAGAATAACCAGTATAAGTTCCAATTTCCAATATATTTTCAGGGGAAATCATTTTACTAAACAAACTTAGTGCTCTGCCTTGCAAATGCCCGGAAAGCATTCTAGGTGTCATTACTTTTGCCCATGTTTCTCTATTTAGTTTGGCAAGCAAATCACTTTCATTTGCCGTATATTTTAAGGCGTATTTTTCTATTTCTGTTGGTAAAAAATCCATATTTTTGGTATAAAAAAAGCCACATAATTGTGGCTTTTAATAGTTTATATTATAGTTTTATTCTTCTGAACTTTCATCATCCCCTTCTTCTACATCATCCGTTTTTGCACAACAAGATTTTGTACATCCTTCTCCACATTTTTTGGCCGCTTTTGATGAGCAACTACTTTTCTTACTAAAATTAAAGCCGCTATTAGCGCCACTTGAATAATTTTTGGAAGATTTTTTGTAGCTTCCTTTTTTTCCAGAGCATCCTTTTCTTTTGCTTTTACAGCACGATTTTAGTTGTTTAGCCGAACATTCTTTTCCTGTTTTTTTACAGATAATTTTACCATCTTCATTGGTTGTGAATGGGCATTTATCCGTTCCCCAATCTGGGCAATTGGCTTTAAATTGTTCTTCAGCCGAAAGTACGGTAGTTACATCTTCAGTAGCAGTTTGTGCTACCACATTGCCTAACCCTACAAAAAGAAAGGCAAGTAGTACAATGGTTAATTTCTTCATAATTATGTGGTTTTTAATAATTTATATTTAAGTTTTATTCTTCTGAATTGCCATCCTCATCACTATCTGAGGATTCATCTGTTTTTGCACAACAAGCTTTTGTGCAACCCTCACCACATTTTTTTACTACTTTTTTTGAGCAAGAATAACTTTTTCCTGTTTTACTAAAGCTAAAACCAGCATTTGATCTGCTAGAATTTCTGTTGCTTGAATATTTTCCTTTTGAACATCCAGAGTATCCTTTTCTTTTACCCTTACAACATTTACCTTTTGACTTATTAACGCATGCCTCACTACATATTTTTCCAGTTTTTGTGCATATTAATTTGCCATCTGCAGTTTTTGTCCATGGACATTCTTTTTTTACTTCATCTGTTTTTGTTTCTGTTGTAGCGTCTGTTTGTGCTACCACATTTCCAAGCCCTACAAAAAGGAAGGCAATCATTACAATGGTTAATTTTTTCATTTTTTTTTTTTGATTAATAGATGGGCAAATATAGTAAAATACTTTAATGTTTTAGAATATAAGAATTTTAAGGAAGAAAATCAGAAGAAAGAAATTAATAAGTAGCAATTATGCTTAGCCCCCCTTTCACTTTTTGGTTAAGCTCGGCACATACCTTTGTGCCAATGGGTAAAAATACATCCACCCTTGAGCCAAACTTAATAAAACCAAATTCATCAGCAGCTACTGCGCTATTGCCAACATTGGCATAAGTAACAATTCTTCTGGCTACTGCCCCTGCAATTTGCCGGAACAACACAGAGATTTTATCATTTTTCACTACCACCGTATTCCTTTCGTTATCGGTAGATGCCTTTGGATGCCAAGCCACCAAAAATTTCCCAGCATGGTATTTGGTATAAGCTACTTTTCCACTAATAGGGTATAGGTTGTTATGCACATTTAGGGGCGACATAAAAATAGATATTTGCAAGCGTTTGTCATTATAAAATTCGCTTTCCTCTGCCTGTTCTATCACCACCACTTTCCCATCACAAGGGGCGTACACGCATCCTTCTTTCCTTTCAAAATCTCTTTTGGGAACCCTGAAAAAATAAACAGACATTATAAATAATAATACAGCAATAGGCAAAGTGAAAAACCAAAATAGGACTTCAGAATTCCAATAAGTAATATAATTTACCAATGTAAAAATCAGGATTTCATTTCTAAGGATTTTTATACCTTCTTTGTGTAGTGTCATCTATTAAATGATGTTTAGATAAATATAAAGTGCAGGAATGCTAATCATAAATGCATCCATTCTATCAAGTATACCGCCATGCCCTGGAATGAAATTTCCAGAATCTTTTACTCCTGCTTCTCTTTTGTAATAGGATTCAATAAAGTCCCCTAAAGTAGCAGTAAAAGGCAAAAAGAAACTTACAAATAAGACATCTCTAAATGCGATATGATTAAAAAACTTTTGTGAAATATAAGTAGCAATTACAGTAAATACCAATCCTCCTACAAACCCTTCCCATGATTTTTTTGGTGAAACGGAAGGCATTATTTTGTGTTTCCCAAATTTTACCCCAACCAAATAAGCAAAGGTGTCAAAAGTCCAAGTGAGGATAAATATAAAAAGTACTAATTCAGTTTTAATAAAATGTACTAATAAGAGAGGAGATAATACATAAAGGAAGCCAAGTATTTTTGTTTTCCCTTTTCTGAGCTTGTACATTTCATAAAGACATACCAAAAGAATAACTGCAAAAAGAATATGAAAAGAGAGCTGAGAACAGGAAGTTCCAAACCACATAATAGCTACATATACTGCTCCTGAAAGAGCCCTTTTAAGCGTCTTGCTCATCTTCTTGTTTGTTTATCAGATTTTTGGCATGCAATACATCTTTGCTAGTCACAAAAAGCTCAATATCTCCAAAAACCAAATAAGAAGAATCTTTTTTATTAATTGAAATTGCTTTGATGTTGTGTTTGAGAAGGAACCCTTTCAATAGTTCAATTTTATAAGGTTCGGTTGAAGTATAAACTTTTATCCAATTGTTGGTCACCAATTAGGATTTTGGTGTTT
>LWDU01040228.1_pt1 | contig 21485 bp, 25 predicted proteins | sample 727161 | NCBI WGS metagenome assembly LWDU01 (sample SAMN04566230, study PRJNA314399) | hydrothermal vent metagenome | isolation source: deep sea hydrothermal plume seawater | place: Mexico: Gulf of California, Guaymas Basin | collected 2004-07-11
TACCGGCCTGCTGAATAGCGCCCCCGAATAGCAGAAGTTTTTCCGTCAGCGTGGTTTTACCAGCATCAGGGTGCGCAATAATGCCGAATGTACGGCGGTTTTTGATCTTTTCTTCGAGAATACTCAAAATACTTTTCCTTCGAACGGGTTGTTCATGTCCTGATCTTCGATTTCAACAGCCCAAAGGTCAGGATCACGGTCAACAGCGCGCCGAATATACTCGTCTGCCTCGCGTTCTGCAACCATTTCCCCTTTGAACAGCTGCATCCAGCCCATTTCACCGTCCAGATCACGCTGCTGTTGCAGTAATTTACACTGCCCGCGCATATCACTGATTTTCAGCATGACCGTGCCTGTGCTGTACGCGCCTTTATGGGCGATGTAAAACGTCTTGCCTGCCCTGTCACCCATAGTTCGGTTGGAAGACGATCATCTGACATGGGAATAGGTTATGCTTTGATTTTCTTGCCGTAGAGTTCCAGACGGCATTCGACAAGCTCGTAACCCAGTTTGCGGGCGATTTCGGCTTTCATCTTTTCGATTTCTTCGTTCTGGAACTCAATCACATCACCGCTTTCCACGTCAATCAGGTGGTGGTGGTGCGCCATATTCAGCTCGTAACGTGAAAAATTCTCGTTAAAGTCATGACGTACAACAAGCTCAAGCTCGTCCAGAAGATTCAACGTACGGTAGACTGTTGCCATGCTAATAGATGAATCCTGCTCTTTAGCACGCTCATTCATCCAGAACCTTCAAGATAGTTTTGCGCTGACCCGTCATTTTCAATCCGGCATCGATGCATTTTTGTTCAAGATCCATAAGATTTACCTAAGCTATATGTTAATTTTGGCGATGATAGGTCTATTCACCGTTCTGGGCAACCCCTGATGCAGGTTGTTGTGGCTTAAACCCTGATAGAGGCGACTGACCGCCTTTCGGATTTGTTCGTTTCATACGCTCTGCGGGGAACTCGACGAAGACTTTAGTGCCTTTGCCTGTATCTGATTCGAGTCGTAGCGTACCGCCGTGTAACTCCGTCATAGCTTTCGCTAGTGGCAAACCTAGACCTGTACCTTGCACAGGTTCATTGCTTTGCGCTGTAGAGACCTGACCGAATGGTCTTTCGGAATACCTACACCTTCGTCAGATACATAAATAATCAGATTGGCGTATTCATCCTGCATTGCGCCGACTTTGATAACACCATCTGTATTGGAGTATTTAACAGCATTGCCCACCAGATTAATAAGAATCTGCCTTACCAGTCGCGGGTCCGCATACAATGGCGGCATATTAGGCTGCACATCTTCTTCAATTTGCAAGCCACTGCTGAACGCACGTGAGGCCATCATTCGACCTACGGAGGCTACTAAGCCTTCCACGTCCATGTATTCCTCATCCAGCTCTACACGCCCTGCTTCAATCTTGGACATATCCAACACTTCGTTGATGATTTCCAGCAAATGCTTCGCACTCACATGAATATCACCCATATATTCTTTGTATTTATCATTGCCGAGCGCGCCATATGTCTCCTTCATCATCATTTCAGAGAAACCGATAATAGCGTTCAGAGGTGTACGCAGCTCATGGCTCATATTGGCAAGGAATGTTGATTTGGCCTGATTAGCCGCGTCTGCTTGTTCCTTGGCTAGACGCAATGACAATTCCATCTGCTTACGCAGTGTAATGTCCATGATCGTCGTGACCTGAAAACGACGCCCCAAGCTTAGCTCTAGCGCTGCCGTAGTGAACAATGCATTGGCAACATTGGCATCCCGACGCACGATCTTCATTTCGCCTGAGCTACGAATGCCACTTTTCATGAACTCTTCATGGCTACGTTGTGCGCGTATACGATCTTCTTCTGCGATCAGGTTTACAAAAGGCTGGCCTATCAGTTCGTCACGGGACCAGCCATAAATACGAATAAAGCTGTCATTCACACGAATGATGTTTTGCTCATCATCGGTAACAACAATGCCGACCTCACTAACGTCAAAGACAGACGTCAGCAACGAGATTGCGTCGTCACGCTCTTGCTGCAAGCTGGCATCTTCGGATGTAGCCACCATACCTGTTACTTGAAAACGATTCACATCGTTTCCATTGCTAGAAACGGGCTGAACAAGGAAACCACCTATTTTCAGACCGGATGGTGTTAGGAAAGATGTTTTAAAACGTGTTGCTTTTTTGTCGGCCGCCGCGGCATTCAGACATTTATGTAGGTCATCAACCAACTCGCTATCGAAATGCTCGGATGTTTTAGCACCAATGATTTTATCAGTCTCAGCTTTTAGAAATGTACGAGCCGCTGTATTTGCCTTAGCGAAGACAAAATCACCCTCCGCCGTCAAATCCAGTATTACAGCCGGAACGGGCATTTCTTCAAAAAGATTTTCAAAATCAATATTTTCCATGCTCTTCCATTCTGGAGCATAAAAGCAAATATATATTAAACGCCTTTTGTACCAAACAGACGATCACCTGCATCGCCCAGACCCGGCACGATATAAGCATTATCATTCAGTTTGTCATCCAGCGCAGCAACGTAAATCGGCATCTGCGGATAGGCTTCATTAAGTACTTTAACGCCTTCCGGTGATGCCACCAGTGCCATGAAGCGGATATTATCTGCTTCGGCACCATTTTTAACCATAACATCAATTGCGTATTTTGCCGAATTTCCTGTTGCCAACATCGGGTCAACAGCAATGATAATGCGGCCTTTAGGGTCAGGCAGCTTCACCAGATATTCGACAGGTTTCTTTGTTTCTTCATCACGATATAGGCCGATATGACCGATACGGGCAGCCGGCATCAACTCTTCCAGACCTTCGGACATGCCCAAACCTGCACGCAGGATCGGCACGATCATGGCTTTACGGCCTTTGATCACCGGCGCTTCCATCGGACAGATCGGTGTTTCAATCTCACGGGTCGTCATCGGCAGGTTACGAGTCAGCTCGTATCCCATCAGCAATGAGATTTCTTTAAGTAATGTTTTGAAACCGACTTTGTTGCAGCGTGTTTCGCGCATCAATGTCAATTTGTGCTGGATCAGTGGGTGATCAGCGACGTACAGATTGGGAAAATCTGGGTGTTTCAACATAAATAGTCTCCCGCAAGTTCAAGTTTGCAGGACAGTAGCGGATTTTATCCGTAAAACAAAGTGTTTTTGGGGAAATTCTTAGTCGTTATCAGTGATATAACGCTGTAGCGGGCTAATCTCAACATATTCCAGAGCAGCACCGCCCTCTTCTTCTTTCCAGCGCTGCAAGTCACTACGCATATTTGCTAATAGCTCTTCCAGAGTGTCGCCAGGAACAGGTTCAGCCACACAGTAAGACATTGTCAGTGTGTAACGCTTTTTCTCGCCATCAATATCCAGTTCAAAGAGGAAGTTTTCATCTTCCAGATAAGAGCTCAAACGATTAACAGCAGCCGTACCGCCAGAGGCGACCGAGTGCTTCAAACACATAACAAATTCATTTGTGTCTGATCTGTAGCCATCATCAAATGAACGGATACATTTGCGGATCAAACGGCCAACGACTTCGTACATCGCCTTCATCTGATCTTCGGACAGATTATCCTTGATTTGATTGAAGTTATCGATCTTGGCCAGCGCCAGTGTAAACGGGTTACCACGGCGCTCGCGACGCTCAAGCTCGCGCCTCACATCGCGCTCCATAGACTTCGCGCTACGCAAGCCTGTCTCGATGTCCATACCGCTATCAGCAAGCGCACAGTCCTGCTCTAAACGACGCAGACGCTGAATAAAGCCCTCATACAGTGAATTGAACTGCTCAAAGTCGTCGTAAGGCGGCTTTTTGCTTTTGGATGTGAATGTTTTAGATACAAGCGCCTGTGCCAGCTTATGCATCTCATCATAAACACGCAGCAAGTCACGTAGCGTTGCTTCATCAATGAAAGATTGCCCTTTGGCTTTCGCACACCATTCACCGAATCCATTTGAAATACCAGGCGCCTGCGCACTCTCGGTTGTTTCAGGATACAGGATTTTTTTCATTAAGCGCGCATACCAATCGGCGTGCTCATCCAGTACGGGAGCAAGCGCTTTAAGGTTCTGTTCTAATTCATAATCTACAGGCATTTAGTCCACTAGATTAGTTACGTTCCTATAATACAATATAACGTAAATATCTCTGAAACCTTAACAAAAAGAGGATTTTTATTCAGGTAGCCACTCTTTTTCGAGTTCTTTCAGTGTACCTGTGCGGATCGCTTCGCGTACTTCTCTCATCAAACGGTTGATGACCGCGATGTTGTGCTGTGCGATAAGCTGCATACCCAACATTTCACCTGCTTTGATTAGGTGGTGGATATATGCTTTTGAGTAGTCACGAGAGGCTGGTACATCCAATGACGGATCCAGAGGCTCAGGATCATCACGGAATTTTGCGTTGCGCAGGTTAATGCGCTCTTCAGTGTTACCACGCTCAAGCGCCCAGCCATGGCGGGCAATACGGGTTGGTGATACGCAGTCAAACGTATCAATACCAAGTGGTACACACTCAAAAATGTCGCGAATACGGCCAATACCCAGCAAGTGAATCGGGCGATCTTCTGGCAAAGCAGGCGTACACCATGACACGATTTCCTTAAATTCTGCATATGTGCCGCCAAGGCAGTCACCAATCGCCGTACCGAAAAACGGTCGTGAGCTTACATATTCGCAAGACTCTTTACGTAAATCTTCATAAACACCGCCAGATACAATGCCGTATAGTGCTTGCTTGCCGCTATCGGTGCGTTCAAATTCTTTCAGGCAGCGGTCTGCCCAACGGTAATTACGACGCAGAGCATTTTCAGTATAGCTACGGTCCACGTGGTAAGGCGTGCATTCGTCGAACTGGTAAATCAGATCGGCGCCCAGACGACGCTGGTGTTCAATAGCCAACTCAGGAGTCAGATGGATTGTGCTGCCATCCCAGTAGGATTTGAAAGTTGCGCCCTCTTCCGTGATTTTCAGCAGGCTTTTCTCGCGGCCCTTGTCTTTGTTACGACCTTTGAGTTCGTCAGCGACTGAGCCATGCCCCATTGAGAAGATCTGGTAACCGCCGCTATCGGTCATCATAGGGCCATCCCATTGCATAAAGTTATGCAGGCCGCCCATTTTTTCGATCAGCTCCGTACCGGGCTGAATTAGCAAGTGGTACGTGTTGCCTAGGATAATATCCGTGCGCGCTTCTCTGACAGCAGGAATAGACAAATTCTTGATCGAGGCTTTCGTACCACAGAAAATATAGTTCGGCGTTTCGATCGTGCCATGCGGCGTTTTAAGTTTGCCGACACGGGCGCGGCTATTCGGATCAGTCGCCTCGATATCAAATGAGAAATTCGGGTAATCCAGAGACTTTGGCGGCTCCACGATAATGGGCTGCTCTTTTTTTCTACGTCTGCTGCGTTTTTTCTGTGCTTCTGCCATGATCTTTTTCCCAATAAAAACCCGGTCTCATCACATGATGGACCGGGATTTAAATTCCTTCACAGGACTGGCTTATTTCTTGTCAGCCAGAACTTTCTCAACCTGCTTGCGTACCGGACGCAGAGCTGGATCAAGCTTAGTTGGCGCTGTGCCCATCAGGAACTGATCCAGACCACCTTTGTGCTCCAGAGTGCGCAGACCTGCTGTGCTTACGCGGATTTTAATTTTACGGCCAAGCGCTTCACTGAAAACACTTGTGTCCTGAACGTTAGGCAGGAAAACACGGCGTGTTTTGTTGTGTGCGTGGGAAACGTTGTTTCCAGTCATCACGGCTTTACCTGTAATCATACAACGGCGGCTCATGGCTCTCATCCTTGTTATTTATCAATAATTCTTAAACAGATGCGGAAAATAAGCGAAAACAGGTTCACAAGTCAAGCATTTAAAACGGTTTAATTTCTAAAAAAGCATACCAGACCAGAACATCATGCCGATAATCGATGCAATAAAAAGCAGATGCGCGATCAGCATTAAGTACATGGCTCGTTTTAAATGTCCTGCTTCCAGCTGCGCCGTTGCCTTTTCAGGGCCTGTCCAGCGTGGCTTTACGGCACTACCGTCCAAGTCGGTACCAGGCCCGCCAAGATTAACATCCAGTGCATAGGCCATTGCTGTTAACGGCAATCCGCCTTCTTCGTATTTACTGCGCTTTTCAGGATTTAAGAGCCCCACATAAGCACGCGTCATACCGCTGGTTGGGGTAAATAGCCCTGCCAACGCAACAAGAACGCCTGCCAGAATATGCGGAATAAACCCTAGAAGGCTCTCAACCGCAAGCGCCACTTTGCCAAAACCTTTGGTAAACCCTTCTTTGCCGAAGCGCCAGACAAAGGCGGCCAGAATGGCATACATGAACGCACCTGGCAGGCCGACAAGGAAGTACCAGAATGCTGGTCCAACAAGGCCTTTATCGAAGCTTTTAGCCGCAAAGCCCATTGCCGTGCGTGTAATGGTAAAATCATCTGAAGCGGATAGATTACGACGTGAGGACTGTGCAATATTGTAGTAAGCACCCTTGCTAACTTTCTTTTGTCTCATTGCGAAAAAGAGTCTTAGCAGCGCAAACCAGACAGAGCCCCCCGTCATAGCCAATGCCAGAAACACAATTTGCGTAAACCCTTTAAAATCATAGACATAGACCACTGCAGCCGCCCATTTTCCGAAGGTATAAGCCACCACGACACTTAAAATCATCATGATTAGGCCACGGAACATCAGGTCTCTGACTTTGCGCTCTTTTTTATCGAGTCGCGCGGCCATAGCGCCCAAAGTTTTATCGTATAGCAGCCATAGAAATGGGTTGGCATTGCCATGGATCGGCCCCGTTACAGCACCCACAATAGTCACCAGCAGCCACGCCATGATAATGGTGGGCAGTCGGTCGGGGGAAACAAGCTCCATATGCCAGTCTATAAAAAAATCTTTCATAACAACAACTTATATTGCCTTAGTTTATATAGGTTATGTAGTTGATTTTGCCAGTTATGCACACGATATAAGGTATATATAAGAGTGTTGCGTTGCAAAAATCTTTACTATTACGCAGTATAATGGTTATGGGCTAAACGAGTAAGAGAGTACTGATTATGTTCTATCATTTTTACGACTTGCAAAAAGCTATGTTAGGGCCTGCCCGTTTTACAGCCGCCGTAACCAGAAATCTTTACCGCAACCCGTTCAACCCACTTTCCCACACTCAATTAGGTCGCACCATTGCCGCAAATGCGGAGATGTTCGAGCGCCTGACCAAGCGATTTGGTAAACCTGAATTCGCCCTGCCCTTTACCGAGATTGACGGCAAAAAAGTCAGTGTTACGGAAGAAGTAGTGCACGAAAAGCCATTCTGTAATTTACTGCACTTCCGTCGAGACACGAAGCGCAAGGATCCTAAAGTTCTGGTCGTTGCGCCGATGTCAGGGCACTATGCCACATTGCTGCGCGGTACAGTCGAAGCATTATTGCCGCATCATGACGTTTATATTACTGACTGGCTGGACGCCCGTTTAGTTCGCCTTAGCGAAGGACGCTTTAATCTGGATGATTACATTGCCTATGTTATCGAATATCTTAGCCTTTTAGGCCCTGATGTTCATGTAATTGCTGTTTGTCAGCCCGCCGTACCTGTTTATGCAGCTGCGTGTATCATGGAAGCCGAGAACGATCCTAACGCGCCAGCCACTATGACATTAATGGGTGGCCCGATTGACACCCGAATTTCTATGACTCAAGTGAACGAACTTGCTGAGAACAGGCCCATTGAATGGTTTGAATCACAGGTTGTTTTGAATGTGCCCCCCTACTACCCTGGCGCCGGTCGCCGTGTTTACCCGGGCTTTATCCAGCTTGGCGGCTTTATGTCGATGAACCTTGACCGTCACGTCGGTTCTCATATGAAATTCTATCAACATCTTGTAAATGGTGATGGTGATTCAGCCGAAGCACACCGCAAGTTTTATAATGAGTATCTATCTGTCATGGATATTACGGCTGAGTTCTATTTGCAGACTGTCGAGACAGTCTTCCAGAAACACTCACTTCCTAAAGGCGAGATGGTCTGGCACGACCCGGCAACTAATCGCAAGATCAAGGTTGATCCGAGCAAGCTGAAGAAAACAGCTTTGCTGACCATCGAAGGTGAAATGGATGACATTTCAGCGCATGGTCAGACAACAGCGGCACATACTCTGGCAACTAATCTACCTGCCAGCCGCCAATTCCATCACTTCCAGAAAGATGTCGGTCATTACGGTATCTTCAACGGTCGCCGCTGGCGTCAACATATTATGCCGCGTCTGCGTCACTTCATTCGAGAGTTTGATAAAAACCTGTCTGATATTCCCGCGCATGACCTCAAAGCGCTCGCCGATAAAGTGCCTGCAAGATGGGATGCTGATAAACACCTTCCGGAATCTGTGCGCCGCACAACAAAAAGCCGCAATAAAAAGGCTGATGCCTAAGGATTTTTCTGTATTTCCCTAATCATAGTTGTATACTTGTCCCTCATAATCAAAACAGGGACAGGTTAGACCGTGAAACTTCCAAAACTATCATCCAAACAGGATGTGCGCTTAGGATTAGCACTGCAAGGTGGCGGTGCTTATGGTGCTTACGCAAAAGGTGTACTGAAAGCTCTATTCAATTCAGAAGCTTTCCGTCAAAATAAGAAGCTTAAAATTAATGCCGTTACAGGAACCAGTGCGGGCGCAGTAAATGGCGCTATCACAACATACGGCCTTAATAGCGGTGGCTACGATGAGGCCATACGCATTCTCGATTCATTCTGGAGCGAGATTGAGGGCAACGGCCGTGCCATCAAGATGCTCAGCCTCACAGATCAGTTTAACTTTTTCACGCGCAACGTGGCATACCCCAACCTGCCATTCTATTTGGAAAAAGCGATGGGTATGATGCCTGCGGGCTCAATCCCCAAAAACTTGCAGGATCAGGTCGAGCGCCATATGCCTGACTGGGATAAACATATGCATAGCGGGCCAGTCAAACTGTTCGTAAATGCTGTACTCGAGGATGAAAAGAGTAAAGAACGCAGCCACATTGTTTTTAAAGGTAAAGAACTAACCCCCGCTTCCATTGCCGCATCAGGCGCTCTAGAAGAGCTCGGCGGGCACATGATTGACGGCAAAAAGTTTTATGACGGCGCATATTGGCGCAATCCATGTACAACGGATATCCGTGGCGAAGGCATTACCGATTTATTGATCGTTACGCTACAAAAGAAGCCAGACTCAGGCATTAAGCCTGAGCATCAGGATGAGGCGCGCAAACGTCATGAAAAACCCGGGCATAAAGTGCTCACAGAAGAAATTCACAACCATATTGCCTATCTGCAGAAGCAATATCCGCATATAAATCTGCACGTTATCAGTCTTGAGGTTGACCCTGCATGGGATGATACAAGCCGCATGAATATTGACCCGCGCTGGTTACATGATCTAGAAGATATGGGTAAACGCGATGCTGAGAAATGGCTCGCCGATCACGCGGACAAATTAGGTAAACAATCAAGCTATGGCCCTGCTGCGCCCTAAATCACAGATCTCTATCGCCGATGAAATATCCTTGCGTGATATTCATCCTGATCTGCAATTAAAAATCAGCCCCCGTGCCAAGCGTATTGCCTTACGTTTAGACACTTCCGCTCGCAAAATGAATCTGGTTGTGCCGAAACGTTTTTCTATGGCGCGCGCATTGGATTTCGCAATCCAGCACAAACACTGGATTGACGAGAAATTAGCGGAATTACCACAAATCATTACTCTTGATAATGGTAGTATCATTCCACTATTAGGGCGCGATCGCATGCTTAATATTAATTATGATAGAGCATTAAAAAGAACCTCTATTATATTGAATGATAATGAAATTCTCATTTCAACTAACCTTGAAGACCCTACCCCGCGTTTGAAACGCTTCTTGAAGAAAGAGGCCGAAGACACCATGGCTAATCTGGCACGCGAGAAAGCTGCCACTATCAACAAAACAATCAGTGACGTGCATATCCGTGACACCAAGAGCCGCTGGGGCAGCTGTAGCCCTGATGGCAGGATCATGCTGTCTTGGCGCCTGATATTTGCGCCTTGGGATGCGATGGATTACGTAGTGGCTCATGAAGTTGCCCACTTAGAGCACATGAACCACGGTCGTGAATTCTGGCGGCTGTGCGAGACACTTTGTGACAATTACAAGTCAGGCAAGACCTGGATGCGCAGTAACGGTCATGAGTTACTGCGCTACGGTTAAAAGCGCGATGCTTGTATAAAGTCTAGCGCACCTTGCAAAATGTGCTGTGCTGCCAGCTTATCGACGACTTGTTTCCGTCTTGTTCTCGACATATCCACAGTTTCAACCAGAAAGTCTTCCACAGAAACGGTGGATAACCTCTCGTCCCACAGAGCTATCCACGGATCTGTCCCCACAAACTGGGGATAATTCGTCATCTCATGGGCAAATGATCTTACCGCATCGCAGCGTGGCCCTTCGGTACCGTCCATATTCAAAGGTAGCCCCATGACAAAGCCACCGACTTCGTAATCCTTGATCACGGTGTTTAGCTCTTCAATATCACGGGTGAATTTTGTACGGTTAACCGTCTTTAAAGGGGTCGCAATCGTATAGTCAGGGTTAGATAGCGCCAAACCGATCGTCTTAGTACCCAAATCCAGTGCCAGCAATCTCTTCTGATCGGGCAGCCTGTCTATAATTTCGCTTAAAAGTCCTGTTGGCATATGGCCTTGCTTATATTAATCTCTAGTGCTAGAAAACTACGGTTTTAAACGAGGAATTACAAGTATGTCTTTAACGAACCAAGATGTCGCAAAAGTTGCCCGTCTGGCACGCATCAAAATGACTGATGACGAACTGGACAGCACACGCGAAAAACTGAACAACATTATCGGCTTTGTCGAGCAACTTTCAGAAGTTGATACGGACAATGTAGAGCCCCTACCAAGCCCTGTTGATATCGCCCTCCCCCTGCGCAAAGACGAAATTACCGACGGTAACTGTCCAGAAGCTGTTCTAGCCAATGCACCAGAGGAAATGGAAGATTTCTACGTAGTACCAAAGGTGGTGGAGTAGAAAATTATGACGGAACAAGGCCCCTCTAAACAGCAGCAAAACATGGTTAAAGGCATCATTCTATTTACGGGTGTGCTTTTTATGTTCGTCGGCGCTGCGGGCTTAGTGTATCCGTCACTTTTCAGTTTTATTTTTGAAGACGATGTTTTTATGTGCCGTGTCTTGGGAGGATCTCTCCTGTGGGTCGGCATTTCGGACTTAGTCGTAGCCAAGCTAATTTTGTTTAAAGGATCAGACAGAGTATAGAGATGAGTGACCTAACAAACCTAACAATCAAAGGTGCCCTTACAGGGCTTGAGAATAAAGAGTTCAGTTCTGTTGAGCTGACGAAAGCGCATATCGATGCCGTTGAATCACAGCGCCACCTGAATGCGTTTATCGTTGAAACTCCTGAAATTGCTCTGCAGCAAGCCGAAGCATCCGATAAGAAGCGCGCAAGTGGTGATGTTGGTTTGCTTGAAGGTATCCCACTAGCCATTAAAGACCTGTTCTGTACAAAAGGTGTTCAAACGACAGCATCCAGCCACATGTTGGAAGGCTTTATTCCTCAGTATGAATCCACTGTGACGCAGAAGCTTTTCGATAATGGTGCAGTTATGCTTGGCAAAACATCTCTGGATGAATTTGCGATGGGCTCCTCAAACACGACAAGTTACTTTGGTAATGTAATCAACCCATGGAAGCGCAATAACGGCGATAATGCTGATCTGGTTCCGGGCGGTTCTTCAGGTGGTTCGTCTTCCGCATTGGCGGCACGCATGGCTATGGGTGCGACTGGTGGCATTACCGGAATTAAGCCGACATATGGCCGCTGCTCTCGCTGGGGTATTGTGGCGTTTGCGTCTTCTCTAGACCAAGCCGGTGCTTTTGCCCGTAACGTTGAAGACTGCGCCATTATGCTACAAGCCATGAGTGGTCATGACCCGAAAGATAGCACATCTGCCAACCGAGAAGTTCCTAATTGGTCTTCTTTGTACGGTAAAGATATCAAAGGCATGAAAATCGGTATTCCTAAAGAATATCGCATGGACGGCATGCCTGAAGAAATCGCCAATCTATGGGATCAAGGTATCGCATGGATGAAAGAAGCCGGTGCAGAGATCGTTGATGTCAGCCTGCCGCACACAAAATATGCGCTGCCGACTTACTACATCATCGCACCAGCCGAGGCCTCGTCTAACCTTGCACGTTATGACGGTGTACGTTACGGCCTTCGTGAAACCGGTGACAATTTGATCGATACTTACGAGAACACACGTTCCAAAGGTTTTGGTGAAGAAGTTAAGCGCCGCATCATGATCGGCACTTACGTTCTGTCAGCGGGTTACTATGATGCCTACTACATCAAGGCACAGAAAGTCCGTCGCCTGATCTTGCAGGACTTCGAAAAAGCATATGAGAAGTGTGATGCGCTTCTGACGCCAACTGCGCCATCAGCGGCCTTTGCTATTGGTGAGAACGAAGATGATCCAATCAAAATGTATCTGAATGATGTGTTTACTGTTCCTGCGTCACTTGCAGGTCTACCGGGTATGTCTGTTCCCGCAGGACTGAGTGCAGATGGTCTGCCGCTCGGCTTGCAAATTCTGGGTAAAGCCTGGGATGAAGAAACCGTCTTCCGCGTGGCTCATGCGGTGGAACAGGCTGCTAATTTTACAGCGATGCCTGCGACAATTTCCAGAAAGGCTGCTTGATATCATGTTGAGACTATTGGCTGTTACAGTCCTTACACTTCTAACGTTCAGCGTTGCAAACCACGCTGAAGCGCAAACACCGGTAAGTGCACAGACGGCCAACCAGTATTACTACAACTGTAAAGCCAATCAGGACCCGCGCATGAGCGCTGCATCTCAAGATGCCATGTGTGCGTGTAACGCGGCGATGATGCAGAGAAACTTTACGATGGAAGATATGCAGCTGATGCTGGAAGATTCCTATGAAAGCCGCCAAGCGCTAAACGCTATGCTTCTGAATGTTTATGCACCTTGCATTAACTTCCCATTGCATGACCTGCTTTTTGATAACTGCATGAGCGACCGTAAGGTGCAGCGTATGCGTAGCACCCTGCCCGTCGAGAAATTCTGTGGCTGTGTTGCTGAAAATACTTCCGAATGGATGGCCAAGGAAGGCCGTAACATTATGGTAGACGTCATTGAACAAAACCCGAATATTTATGATCCAATCGAACCGATTATGAACCATAAAGATTTCTTGGCGGAAGCAATGAGAAACAGGACTGTTTGCGCAGGAGGCTAAATGAAAAACATTCTTCTTATCACTCTGATTACAGTAATGTCTGTGTGCGCTTTGCACGCACAGCCTGCCACTGCGCAATCACTGTTCGGAGATGATATGGAGACTGCTGACGACGAGAACATCTCTCGTGCCAATCGCTTCTTCAATGAATGCGTTGAAAGACCTTTATTCAATGTTTCCGAAGAAACAACCTATGAGAACTGCGCTTGCGCATCTGCTCAGGTGGATATCTGGGAAAAGAACCAAGCTGTTGAGAGAAATAAAGTCGGCGACTTCCTGACCCCTGCGCCAGAAGCGGCCGAGCTAACAGAAGACATTCTGAAATTCGAAATTTATGCGCCGTGCCTTCACATTCCGGCACGCGAGCTGCTTTATGATGAGTGCGCTACGGATCGCTACAACAAGTATGCTTCTCAAGGCGACCCGAAAAAATTGAACTTTATTTGTACCTGTGTTGCGAACGGGATTGCCGATTATTATGAGCTTGCAGCGCAAGCGCATCTGCAATTGCGACACTCAGAAGGAAACGAGATTTATGATCCGTATGAGGATGTAAAAATTTCATCTGAATACATTCAGCACCAACGCACCGTTAAAAATCGCTGCTTTGCCAGCTACTACGATGCGTTACAGAAGGCTAAATAAAATTTTTGAATACTGACATAGACTAGGAGTTATTTAATGTCACAGCTTATTAAAGGTGAAACAGGTGATTGGGAAATCGTGATCGGTATGGAAGTCCATGCTCAGGTCATCGCGAATTCCAAGCTTTTTTCAGGTGCTGCCACAGCATTTGGTGCTGCGCCGAACTCTCAGGTTTCCCTTGTTGATGCGGCTATGCCCGGTATGCTGCCTGTTTTGAATGAAAAATGTGTCGAGCAAGCCGTGCGTTGAATGCCAAGATCAACCATCGTTCCGTTTTTGCCCGTAAAAATTACTTCTATCCTGACTTGCCGCAGGGTTACCAGATTTCACAGTTTGAACATCCTATCGTTGGTGAAGGTGTTATCGAGATTGACCTTCCTGATGGCACAACAAAGGAAATCGGTATTACTCGTCTGCACCTTGAACAGGACGCCGGTAAATCTATGCACGACCAGCACCCGACTAAATCCTACGTGGATTTGAACCGTTCCGGCTGTGCATTGATGGAGATTGTTTCCGAGCCAGATATTCGCGGCCCTGAAGAAGCCGTGGCGTATCTTTCTAAGCTACGCATGATTCTGCGTTACCTTGGCACTTGTAATGGCAATATGGACGAAGGTTCTATGCGTGCGGACGTAAACGTATCTGTTCGTAAGCCGGGCGAAGGCCTTGGTACACGTGCCGAGATTAAAAACGTGAACTCATTGAAAGCTGTGCAGCAAGCTATCGAATACGAAGCCCGTCGCCAGATTGAGATTATAGAAGATGGTGGCAGCGTTGATCAGGAAACACGTTTGTGGGACCCTGCAAAAATGGAAACACGTTCCATGCGCTCCAAGGAAGAAGCGCATGATTACCGTTATTTCCCTGATCCTGACCTACTGCCGTTAGAGGTCTCTAATGATCTGATCGAGAGCATTCGCAAAACATTGCCTGAACTTCCCGATGAGAAAAAGCACCGCTTCATGCAGAATATGGGCCTTGGTATTTATGATGCCAGCGTTCTGATCGCAGAGAAATCACGTGCTGATTATTTCGAAACTGTTGCCAATGATCGTGACTCAAAGCTCGCTGCCAACTGGGTTATCAACGAACTGCTCGGTGCCTTGAACAAGGAAGATAAAGAGCTATCCGAGTCCCCTATCACAGCTGAGCAACTTGGTGGCCTGATTGATTTGATCTCCGATAATACGATCAGCGGGAAGATTGCTAAAGACGTGTTTGCGGAAATGTTTGAAACTGGCAAGGACGCTTCAGCTATCGTTGAAGAAAAGGGCCTGAAGCAGGTTACTGACACTGGCGCTATCGAAGCTATCATCGATGAAGTGATCGCTGAAAATCCAGATAACGTCGAAGCATACCGCGGCGGCAAAGATAAGCTGTTCGGGTTCTTCGTCGGCCAGGTCATGAAAAAGTCTCAAGGCAAAGCAAACCCTGCGATGGTGAATGAGCTATTAAAAGCGAAATTAGGTTAATTTATGGGCAAGCAAAAATACGAATATAAAGTAGCTATTTATCAAGAGCCACTTTTAGGATCTATTTTCCTAGGTGACTCTAAAGTTGACCCCGTACGCTACTCAAATTTTTTGAACAGCAATGCTGAAGACGGCTGGGAAGTTGTGACAATGGAGCGCGAACGTCGTCGCGCCCTGATATTTTTCAGCCGCGAAGCCTTCTTAACCGTTATGAAACGAGAAACTTAGGTACTCCCCATGCGACTCCTTAACAGTAAAACATTGTTTATAGCCTTGGCTATTACAGGAGCCGCCGCCGCCACGATTAGTATTGGCCAAATCTGGTTTGGTCTGCTTGCTTGGGATTTATTCATCAAAGCAATGGTCACTATTGTAATTATAGGCGTACTCGTAGGTTTTCTGAGTGCGGTTGATTACGACTTACCTGCCCTAAGCCGCAATAAAATTTTGCTTTACGTTATGATCGTACTCGCGATCGTCATGGGATTAATGATCTTGGGGCAATTGTGGCTCTTTAATATGGAATGGGTCAGCTTCACCAAAATTTTTGGCACAGTTGCAATTCTGTTTTTACTCGACTGTTTCATTCTCGCCATTAAAGAAGACTTTGGCACAGAAAAGAAACTACGGGATGAAAAATTCATCGACTAGTGCTAGGATAGAGCTCCGAATTCTCAGGAGGACTATTTCAGTATGACATTCAATACATATCAACGAGGCGATACAGTCGCGCTTAACCTTGGCGAAAGTGCCCGCAAACGTCTTATTTGTGGTTTACGTTGGGATCCTATGACCGATAACAGTGTCGGCGGGATCGCTGCGCGTGGCGCATCAGGCGTTACCAACGCCTTTGACCTTGATTTGATTTGTCTAATGTTTTCAAAAGAAGGTGTTTTCCTTGGCGGTGTTTCAGGCACCGAAGGCGAACACGTAGCTGATAACGGTAATATCTATCACACAGGCGATGTTGTCGAAGGCGAAGATGATCATGATGATGAGCAGATCATTATGGAGCTGTTCAATCTTTCCAGCAAAGTGCACCACATATTTTTAGTCGCTGAAGTCCAGAGTGCTCATAACTTCGGGCAAGTTGAAAACCCCGAGATTCGTCTGGTCGGCGCTATGTCCGAAGACAATATCGTGCATCATAATCTAGGCACTATGGGCGGCGAGAATGCGAGCGCCTTTGTTCTCGGACGCGTCAACCGCGATAAAGGCGGATGGAGCATGGAATATATTGGCGAATATAAAGACCTTGATGATGTACGTGACTGGCAATCTGAATTAATGCCTTATCTTGGCCTTGATAACGAAACCATCGAACGTGCCAAGAAGGTCAACAAAACTGAAAAAGGCGAAAAACTACCACTGCAATACTCAAAAGAAGCGCGCCAGCGCGTTCTATGTGGCCTTAGCTGGGATCCGCTGCAGGATGATCCTGAGTTTATGGAGAAACTGCAGAATCTGGGACGCAACGTTGAGTCCTACGACCTTGATCTCGCATGTATGATTTTCAATGCCGAAGGCGAAGTTGTCGATGGGGTTTCTGCCAACCCTGCCGAGAACATGGATCAATCTGGCCATATTTATCACAGTGGCGACAGCACAGACGGTGATGGTGATCGTGATGATGAAGCAATTTCAGTTGAACTAAAGAATTTGCCGGATTATGTGCACCACATCGTTTTTGTGGCAGAAATCCAGAGCATGCACACATTTTCGGATGTCCTGAACCCGGCCATTCGCATTGCCGATGGCAAAACAGACAACAACCAGATTAGTGTCGGCATTCAGCGCAAAGATTTTGGCGAAATGAACGGTTATGTTTTTGCTCGCATCTATCGTGAGGGCGACAGATGGGCTGTTCATTATATCGACGAGTTCTTTGTAAGTGCCGATGTTCAGGATCTTGTAGGATTTGTTAAACAATATCTTGTTTAACGCTTGATCTACTGCGCGATTGCTGGTAACTCATAACTCTTGAAAATTCCTTAGGGCACGTGGCCGAGCGGCTGAAGGCGCTCCCCTGCTAAGGGAGTATGGGGTTCATAGCCTCATCGAGGGTTCGAATCCCTCCGTGTCCGCCATTTTTCTTTCATTACATACAGATATGTTATCACTCTGCCCGCAGAGTGTGACTGCCTGTATATAATTCCATAGATGTCCTGTTATGACGGCGCAAGAATCGCTACCATAGTTGTATTATTTCTCACCTTCCTATTCAGGGATTATCAATATGGCTGCATCTAGTTCTTCATTTTCAATCCGTAAAACCGACTGTTTTTTGAGCGCCAAGCGCAACAGACAAATTACGCTTACACCAATTAAAAACAGCGAACTGAAGAAGTTTCTTGAAAAACAGGATAAAGAAACAAAAAACCTGATAGATGATCTGTCATTTAGCGCCAAGCCAGGTGAAGTTTTGTTCCTGAACAACAAAACAGGCAAGGTCAGCACGATTCTTTTAGGTATCGATGATACGGCTGGTCTATACGACATTTCTCCGGCAATTCAGAAAATCACAGCAGCCTTTGATAAGAAGGTTTTAGGTAAAATCAGCTTTAACCTGATTAAGGGCACATTGAAAGATAACGAGCTTGTAAATCTATGCGCGGGCTGGGCGCTCACTTGTTACAGATTTGATGCCTATAAGGGTAAAGAAAAATCATGGCCGAAACTACTTTTACCGACGGGCGTTGATAAAAAGCATGTCTTATCAGTGGCAGAGAGCATTATTCTTATACGCGACCTGATTAACACGCCTGCCAATCATATGGGGCCTGACGATTTAGAGAAAGCTGCTCGCGCACTTGCTAAGGCTCACGAAGCAACAGTCAAGGTAACGGGCGATAAAGTCCTGCAAAAAGACTTTCCGCTGGTTTTTGCTGTTGGTGATTCCAGCCCGCGCCGTCCGCGTCTGATTGATATAAACTGGGGCAACGCAAAGCATCCAAAAGTAACATTGGTTGGGAAAGGTGTCTGTTTTGATACGGGCGGCCTTGATCTAAAGCCATCGCAGTATATGGCGCTGATGAAGAAAGATATGGGCGGTGCGGCACACGTCTTAGGGCTTGCGCGCCTTATCATGGGCATGAAACTGCCTGTGCGCCTGCGTGTTCTTATACCTGCCGTAGAGAATTCAGTATCTGGTGTTGCGTTTCGTCCGGGCGATGTGTTTACCAGCCGCAAGGGGATTACTGTTGAAAACACAAACACAGATGCCGAAGGCCGCCTGATTTTGGCAGATACACTAACATATGCGTGTGAAGATAAACCTGAGCTGGTGATAGATTTCGCAACTCTTACAGGTTCGGCACGTGCTGCCCTCGGTCAGGAAATTCCAGCGATGTTCTCTAATAATGACAAGATAGCAGAAGGACTTAAGAAAGCTTCTTTTGCTGCCGATGATCCTGTGTGGCCTATGCCATTGTACCAGCCTTATAAAAAGCTAATCGAAAGCGATATTGCCGATCTGGTTAACAGCGCCAAAACACCGGGTGATTTGATTTACAGCGCCCTATTCCTTGAAAGCTTCCTGGACGGCAAAACAGACTGGATTCATTTGGACTGCTTTGCATGGCAGAGCTCATCTAAACCAGGCAAGCCTGCCGGTGGCACCGACACAGGTATGCGCGCAGTGTACGCGTATCTGGAAGATCGTTACGGTAAGAAAAAGTAATCAGGCGGCGCGCTGTTTGCAGTCATCCAGAATTGATCGGGCGAAGGCAGGCAGCGTATCATCTCGAGCGCCCATTATCACAACCCTATCAAATGGTTGCGATTCGTTTTTAATGTAATCTTTTATCTGATTGCGTGTTTCAAAAAAGAGAGCATTCAGCCCTGACTCTGCCAATGGATTGATGATATCGCGCGATGAAATGCTCTTATCTGCCGTCCCACCTGCATAATAGATTTCCGGCATAAGTAAAATATCAACATCGCCCAAGAACTGCTTGAATGTTTTAATTAAATCATCTTTGAGCATCTTTGTGGGTCCAAAGCCGTGCGGCTGAAACATTACTATAACACGGCCGCTGAAGTCTTTGAGAGTGCTAAGCGTTGCGGCGATCTTGTCGGGGTTGTGTCCGAAGTCATCAATGACAGTAATATTGTTTTCCGTGCCCACGACTTCAAAACGACGCTTCATCCCTTTAAATTTAGAGATAGCCTGCGCGGCTCTGTCAAAATCAACGCCATATGCAACTGCTGCAGACACGGCTGCTAACGCATTGGAAACATTATGAAGCCCTGGCATATGCAACTTGATATCCTCAGACTTACCCTGCTCCTTATACACAAGCGTAAATGCCACGTGATCTACAGCTTTTTGAATATCTTTCGCATAAAAATCGGCCTGATCGTTCTTCACAGAGAAGGTTAATAACTTCGCAGGAATACTTGATAACGCAGCAGCCTCTTTATCATCTAGATTGATAATAACAGTATCACGCGTACGCTCCATCAATTCCGTGAACATACGGCGCAGCTCTGCCATAGGTTTATGATCGAATGAAATGTTATTCAGGACTGTGATAAAAGGGCTGTAAAGCTCAACGGAACCGTCGCTTTCGTCGGTTTCGGCGACAAAGACACCTTGCCCCGTCATAGCATTGCCCGCCTTTAAACCTTCATCGAGCAAATTAACCATATGTCCTCCGCTCATCATCGCAGGATCACTACCGCATTCGCGTAAGACAAAGCCTGTCATACCCGTAACAGTCGTTTTACCGCTAGTACCTGCAATCGCGACACTATCGCCTGTATTTAGAAATGTCGCCAGAATATCGGCCTTACCCAAAACAGGAATATTTTGTTCACGAGCCACGGCTACATCAGGAATTCTGTTTTCTACGGCTGCGGAGGCAACGACAAAGTCCACGTCGGATGTAATACCAGAGCCGTCCTGCGGGAATAATGCAAAACCGCTATCCTTTATCGCTTGAAATTTTTCAGGGGTTTGTCCTTGGTCATAAGCGCGGTCCGAACCAGAGACTTTGTGCCCTTTACCTTTTAACAGGCTCGCAATTGGCGCCATGCCGCTGCCGCCAATACCGCAGACAAAGTAGTGTTTGGAATCAGTGGTCATCGACCGTCTGTGTTCGTCGTTGTTCCGCCTGCAAAACCACCGCCTGAGGAAGAAGATTGCGATGATCCGAAGATAGACGGGTTCATGGAACGGGTCAGAGATTCAGCATCCGATGATCCGCCAGATGAGCTGGAGGACGAAGATGAACTTGGTGCAGAACTTATGGCGCTTGGCGCCGTGCCAATATCATCACCCGCCAAAGTCGTAGCTTCACCGCCACTTGCATCTGCGTTCGTAAAACCGGAGATCGATGGCGCGCCATCTTCTCCCGGTAAAGTTTCACGCTTTTGCAACTCATAGGGAGTTTCATACTTATCGCGAATTAGCGCAGAGCGCCCTGGACGGAACTCTTCCATACCGAATAGCTCTGGGTGCTCTCTAAGGTGCTTATCATAGTTTGGTCTTGGCATTTGAGATGCAGGAATACCTGTAAAGTCCACTACGATCGTTTCAGGATATTCGAACGCCCCACCTGTTTCATAATCCCATGCAGCGCCCAAACCGGCATTCAGCACATTGGCATAGGCTGTATCATTGATCTTCTCATCATAGACAACTGTCTTTCGCCGATTGCCATCTGCTACACAGGTTACAGTCAGAGTGCCCGGGCGCTTGGGAATTACAGCTGCACCCGGCGTATAAATCTTATATTTCAAATTATTGTTTTCCAATGTACATACAGCGTCATTGGCACCAGGCGTAACAACCTCTATGCGTTGTGAAGCACCATCAATAGCTGTGCCACAAGCGGAAAGCGCCAAACACGTAAAACTTAAAAGAAATAGACGGGACATGGAAAACCCTGTGCTTTTGAAATATTTTAGACTCATATAGGCTAAAGGGATTCACCATAGTTGACAACTCGGGTCATGGTGAAATCCCTTATTTCTCCCCTAAAAACAGGATTTAAGCCGCT
>LWDU01000143.1_pt1 | contig 21484 bp, 41 predicted proteins | sample 727161 | NCBI WGS metagenome assembly LWDU01 (sample SAMN04566230, study PRJNA314399) | hydrothermal vent metagenome | isolation source: deep sea hydrothermal plume seawater | place: Mexico: Gulf of California, Guaymas Basin | collected 2004-07-11
AACCAACATTAATTTAAATGCTTTTAACTGCCTTGCACACCTGACATTCTGCTATGTTATTCCCTATCATCTTCATCTGGGCTGAATCACAATTACTACAAAATACCTTACTTACTCTATACTTCGGCATATATTTCACAATGATTAACAGTAGTCCCAGAACCACCTGTGGCTCTCATGTTGATTAAATCTCCTGGTTTTAACATAATATGAATTTCATCAGCTAAATCTAACTGATTACTTTTTGTAAAATCTACCCAATTACTGCCACCATCAAAGGTCATTTCTATTGATGAATTATTATTAATTGAAATATTAAAATGACAATGTTTAGGCTTTAGATACACTTGAAGGTCAGTTGTGAACCATTCTTCATTTTGTGCTTTTATACCAGATGATAAACCAACTAATTCATAATGGGTCATAGTAATTCCTTAATGATTTCAAATATTGTAAACCCTATTCCCATCATGGCAATTACATAGTAGAATTTCTTATCCTTTGCATTTTGTTTACTCTCTATCTCATTGAAATGATTATTAAGATTAACCTCTACCTTTGTCATTCTGTCACATAGGTCCGTAACTTTATCATTGATGTTGTCCAAGTTATCTAGGATTCGTTTGGTCAAATCATCAAAGTCTACTGGCATTGACAGCCACGCTTCGTACATAGTGAATGTTGTGATTCTTTACACATCTTGCATTTCCTTACTGTCTTGGCTTTAACGTTGGCAATTTCGTTCATGGTGTTGATGTGTTCTGTTTTGATGTCTTTTGCGTTTTTAGCTACAGTTGATTGCAAATCCTGGTTAGCTTGTATCTCATCATCATCTGGGAGTTCCATACCTGTGTTGGTTCTGAACCAATCTCTGCCTTCACTCTTTGTCATGAGTCCCGAATCTACCAAATCCTTAATCTGATTAACTTCTAACTCTACAACATTTTGTGTAGTGAATCCAATGAATAGGTCTACTTCATCTGGGTCAAATCCGTTCTGAATTAGTATAGTGTCAAATAGTTCGTTCTTTAATTTGTTAGCTAGATACCTTTGATAGCCTCTGACTCTTTTCATTACAATATTATCTGTTGTCTCTGATGAAGCTCTGCTGGTGAAATCACCTGTCATTATATCGTGTGGGAATTGAGTTCCTAACTCAAATGTTTTCTCTATGTGGGTGATGTAATCTGTGTACTTGCTATTCCCTGATGTCTCATGGAATTCAATCTCTGGTTTAATCTTCTGGACCCTCTTATCACCTGGCTTGTATCTCTGCCATCTTGTTGCTTCCTTCTCTAGATATGTATCACTTGCACCAGNNCCCCACATGATTTCTATTAGTGGTGCAGTTGTACGATTCCCTACTGTTCTTGGTATGGCTAATGAATAGAATAATGACTTACCCCAGGGTTGCCTGGAATAATTGGTTAAGTTGAATTCAATAAATTTACCTAGTTTGCCTTCACCTAGTTTATCTGTCTGACCGTTCTGGGTCCTATGTTCATAATATTCTAATGCTCCTGCTGTATCTCTTTTCTTAGCTATGATGGTTGCCATGTCTACCTCTAACACATCTTGAGTATCATTCTCATCTAATTTCTCTAATATACCATTCCCTGTGATTAGTACGGTTGTAACGAGTGATTCAAATTTATCATAAAAGTTTGTGCTTCTAATCCATTCTTCAATTAGTTTCTTGGCTGATTCATTCTCTGAGTTTACTGTCATCTCTGTGCCAGTAATTAATTCTGAATAAGATGATACTGCTATTTGAATCTGTGGTGTTCTGTCGTGATATTTTAGTAACCTCTCAAATGTTACCTGTACTGGCTGTTCCCTAGAGAAATCACTTCGTACAATCTTGGCTAGTGGAACCTTATTAGCTTCTGATAGTATAGGTATAGCCTCATGAACTGGACCACCTATTGCATTTGTTTTAGGTATTATCAAGATGATGGTCCTTCAAGGATAAGTAACTCTTGTCTGTTAAGTGTCGATTCCTGGACACCTGTCTTTGACAATTCTAGTTTAATATTGTAGATATTTGGTGGTGGCATTTCATTCTCATTAACTGCATACTCGAATGTTCCACCTGTAGCAGAACTAATTGTTGCTGTCTTACCGAAATAGTCACCCCATCTATAATTTTTATATAATCTTATTTTGAGTGTATATCCTGTTAGGTTTTTCTTTTTAGTGTATTGTTGGTTAGTGTATATTGTGCCTGTTAGTTTGTTTTCAGAACTAAAATCGTCACGATACCATTTGGGTTGGTCCATAACTAAGTACAATCCATAAGCCAATTTACACTTTTTTCTCTCTCATTAATAAAGAGAAATAATAGATGAATAATTTGCCTTACTTAGTCGTCTGGCTAATACTCTATCTTTGTATCTGTGGCAAGGAAGGATTTTAGGAGTCATTTAAACAATCCTCCATTTTACCATTTAACCAATCTTTAGTTACTAATGCTTTTGCTAGTTTAGTTTTCATTAGTTTAGCATTTACTCTTAATGTTGGGTGTGTGATTGATTGTTTAATTCTCATCTCATAATAAAAGATTTTGTCCTCAACTTTTAATGCCTCTGTTAAGTAAGCGTTATAGTTTGATTGTTGTGCTGTATTCATATCTAATCTAGGAAGAAATGATAATATAAACCCATAAGATTGAATAAAGTTGACTAAATGGTCAGGTTTCTGGATAGAATTTTGCAATACATTCATCACATTCTTGCCAGGGATTTAGGAATGACTTGTTACATCTAGGACACATAGTATGGTATTTACTGATTTTAGGTGTCATTTTCTAGTCTCTCTAATAGATTCAAATATTTTGAATATTCTTTTCTGTTCTGTCTCATTTGTTTGGATTGCTATACATGTACAGTTAATATTATTACCCCCACTCATATTAGGAACATTTACTTCATTCATAATAATAAATCCGTCTTGTCTTTGTTCAATAATCATTTTTTGTGCCCATTGTTTTGCTTCAAAGGAATTAAAATTAATTGGTGATGATTTCATTATTTCATTACGTGTTTTTGTTATTGTTGAATGTCCATTTTTGGCTGTAATTTTCTCTACTGCTGATTTCATTATTGGATTAATTGTTGTACTCATACCTTTATTACCAAAGGAAGTTCAATATAAACCAATAAGGTTAACAATAATAGACTAAATAATAATTAAATTAGACGTAAGATTGTAATTCTATCAGGCATTTTAGACGTACTAGTCACAAAAAGTTAGTATAACTTAATCTTTGTATGAATCTGAGTTAATTTACCTAGTATTCAGAACTTATTTTTCAAAGTCACTAAACTTGTAATGACAAAAGTGACCAACCAATGCAGAATAGTTTTCAAATTTTCTTTCACAGTTCTTGCACTTGTTCATTTCTTATAAGCTTGTCAACTGTCTATTCAGGTATAGGTAAGCCACCTGTTCTTCTAAACCACGATTGTATCTGGCGTGTGGTGTAGTGTAGTTTGGTTACATCTGAGAAATCTTTAGCCTTTTTTAATTCCTTTTGCTTAATCTTAATATCCTTGAGTATTCCCTCTATTGACTCTACAAATAATCCCATTAACTCCTCATGGGTTTGTGGTCTCTTACTCATGTGTTACTATCCAACCTTCTCTTTTAAAAATCTTACCTCTAAACTCAAAGCATTGTGAACAGATGTGAAATGATTTGGTCATGTAACATCATTCATTTTCTTACTTGCATAAGTAGTAAGTACATCAGGGAACCAGGCATGAATGAATAGTGCCACACTCATACTCATGGCTCTCCACCAATGAGTCTTATATCCCATGCAGTTATACTTTAGATGTTTAAACACAGTCCTCACACTTTTCATCTATACATACAGGGTTATGTTTGCCATCTCTTGTTGGGTGTTTCGAGTGCCTTCTTCGTATGGTTCTGGTCATTATCTTTTGATTAACTTCCAGGAATTAATGATATAATAGTGCATAAAACAACAGTAGACATATTCTTTCTCACATATCTTACAAAATATTAATGGTCCCTTATCCATCATACCAACACCACAATACCCATAGCTATCACAGCACCTATTAGAGTCGCTATCACATCATCAACCTCTGGTGTTCCTCTACCTGACAAGTCATAAAACTCTTTACCAAATCCAAATATAAATCCCAACAATACAAGTGGTAGCCAAAAGACACCAAGCATTGATAGAGAGAATCCTGCTATAAAATGGAGTATCTTATCATTCTGAATCATCTAGTATCTCATTGATTACAGAAGTTGGTATGTTGTCTAGGTCCTTAATCACTATCTTAATCTTATCTATTTTACCCTCTAGTTCCTTGTATAAAGTGTAACCATTGTTAATATCATTGACACTCTTAACATACTCTGAATAAGTATTGGCAAATAATATGGATAATGACATCTTACTGTTTCTTCCTATTGTCTTACCTGTTGCTTTAATGATAAACTGTTGCACTCTATCTTCATCATTCATAGGATTCAGTATTCATTATTACACTCTTTGATTTATGTGTATCTTCATCATCTCCATATACCAATTTGTTATTCATCACATCATAATGTCCATAGTCAAACTCCTTTAGGTCCCAACAACACATGATGAAACAATCTCCAATATCAAAGTTTAGTTCTGATTTATCTATGCCACCTTTGATGTCAAATTGTGCGGCTCTTAACTGTGAGATTAGTTTTGTATGTGATGGGTGAATCCTTACCTTGCCATTCTTTACCATCTGGGCGGCATTGATAGCCATCTTACTTCTTAGGCTTTGAATGTTTGCAGATTCATGGTCCCTGATTTGTAAGCCAAAGTTGATTGGTAGAGCTGGTATTCCTCTCGTTTCAAGGTCTCTAATAAATCCTGGGTGAGCCGAGTCGATTTTGCAGTTATCGTTGTATCTGTGTGCCATATCTTCCATAACATCAAGCATAGCAGATGGACTTGGTCTTGGGAATTCATTGGCTTCGGTGATATAGAGGAGTCCATCTCTTATCTCTCCACCTAGTACACCAAAGTTTGATGAGCCAAATGCTGGGTCGCCATAACAGCCACCTCTCCCACCAATAACTTGTAGGTCGTATTCTGTGATGATATTTTCAAGGTTCTCAAACACATCTCCTGTGCCAAAACCATACTTTAAGTTGTATTCTCTTTCAAATGATGGTGATTTCTTAGCTGTCTCTATATCCTCTGGTCTGAATACTTTGTTTACTCCTATGGTATAATCCATCTGCTTCATTACATAGCCATTATCTGTCTCACTTTCCATTCTCTCAAATAGTCCACCAGGAAGATTAGGTGTACTGATTAACAATATGTGTGGGTTAGTCTTTGGAATGTATCTTTCTGCTACGGTCCTAGCTTCATCTTGATACCTGTTTGGGAAGAAATCGGCTTCATCTAACATGACTACCTTTGGATTCAACCCTCTTGCAGGGGATAAGTGGTTAGTAGGAAATGCCTCTATTCTACAACCGTTTAATATCACTACTGATTCTTTGGTCTTAAACTCTGAATTAAACAATGATTTCATTCTACCTACCACCTTATTCGTTAGGTCTTGGTTGGCACCTGTGATTATTACTGCTGATACATCTACCTGTGTATCTCTCCACTTATCATCTTTGAGACAGTTCCAGGCTATCCATCTAATGGTCCATTCTGTAATGCCTAAGCCTGTTGCCTTCTTAATCCATAGTTTTTTATTATTCTCTAGGATAGATGTTAATTCCTCCTCATAGTCAAAGTATTCTAATTTGTTTGGTAGTGCTTCCCAAAACTCCTTAAATGATAACCCTCTATACTGTGGGAAATTAATAGATATATCATCTTCTTCTGCTGGTAATAATTGTCTTAATTTTATTACATTGTCGTGAAATGCTATCTCCTCAGTTGCCAAGATACACCTTTGGCTGTTCGAGTTTTCTCTCTGCTACTTTTCTTAAATGAGATATTCCCAATACCAAATCGACTACATTAGACTTTTGATGAGTTGCCTTAATCAATCTGTCTATATATGATAATACCATAACATGATTATTATCGTTCATTTCTTTAATTATATTAGTCTCACATAGTTTAATGATTCTCTCTAATCTTCTTCCATCATTATTCAAGTTAGTCCAATGATTCTTTACCATATTTCTCAATTTTCATTCGTAATCATGAGTAATAAGTAATTAATAAAAAAATCCTACTTGTGTAGGGATTCCCAATAGGGTCTAACTGTTTCAAAGTATGCCTGTGCTGATAGTTTCCATGTATTATAGACACCATCACATAATTCAAAGTATGCTTTATCTGTTGTAACCATACATTACCACTCAGAACCAACTATTTATGTTTTTACCCACTCTACTACCCCTTCTACTTTATGTCTACTCTGAAATGCACATCTGATATGAAATCTTTCATGTGTTCTTTTTACTACACCTAATAGTGTATTATACTTCTCATTAAACTGCATACCACATAAACTACACTCTATCATGACTCTTTTATTATAATAATATTGATAAGTGTTACTAGAAAAAAGAAAAAAAGGGATTAATCCCTGTGGTTTTGATAGAAATTATTACTCTCTATCAGTTCTCTTGCTATTGGTTCTGCAATATTAGCCTGTACTTGTTTGTCATGTAGTGTAGCTATTTTGTTGCCATAGTCTTGCATGAAGAATGTGTACTCCTCTAGTATTGGTGAGTAGTGACTTATGAAGCCATTATTTTTTTCTAAATAATACCCATCATACTCTATTGGTTCACAACCCATGAGTGTTTTGTATTGTTGTGGGTATGCGTGACTATTACATATTACACTAATGTCTACTGTTCTGTCAGACTTTGTGTATTGTGCGAATGGTATGGCACTTACACCTTCCAATGACTCCAAGTGTTGAAAGTTACCTGCTCTGTTTGCATCTTCAAAGTGTTTGTACATAACAGTTAAGGTTTGGTTTTCAAGTGTATGCTGTGCTTTACACTCCTCTATTGCCATTACAAGTTCACCTAACTGTCCTACTACCTGAACATTTGTGACTTCCCAATGATTCCATTCAGATATTACAAAGGTTCTCTCCTCTTGTATTGCTGAGGAATTACCTAATCCCTGTTGGCACTCGTCAAGAGTTCTTAACATCTGTAATAATACTGCGTCTTGTGTTATCATTGTTCCCTTTACTAACTTTGATTCAAGTTTTAGTATTGTCTTTTCATCTTTAGTTAGTTCTGGAGTAACTTCTACTACTATTGGAGCAGTTAGCCTGGCTAATTCTTCTTCATAGGCTTCTGAGCTAATAGAATCTTTGAATGATTCCAATTCTTCAATGGTCATTGGCTCGATTTCTCCTTGCCATGTACATTGATAGGTGGTTTCAGATTCTAACCAGCATGACATTCCATGATAATCAAATGGAACCTGTACTATTGCAGTTTCACCGTATGCAATTCCAGCACCTGTTATAAATAAGGCAGCTAAAACTGCTATGATTGTTTTCGTCATTAAATGAGTGAATTCTAACTATAATATAAATTAATCTTGTATTCGTGGGAATGATACTGCTATCATGTCAGCATAATCTCTCAACCAACCCACCTCTATTACCTGTTCACCATGACTTTCATGACTTGCTATAGCGTCATATAATGTTCTAGTGATAGCTTTGGTTACTATATCCCACACCTCATCTTCTGTGAATGTTCTTATCGTCTTATCCTGCGTTTTAGCCACCTCTTTAGTATAATATAATGATTCCAATGTTTGAATACTCTTACTCCATATTTCAATCTGATTCTGTATATGTCCCTCTCTGATAGGTCTAAGGTTGTTCCCTTGTAATACGGGTCCATCACATCTACACTATTTCCATCTGTGTCATGTCTGAGTCCTAACGTATGACCTAACTCATGGATAAGTACATGGTGAATGTTGTAAGTTTTCAATATATTATCTGGATTAGCGTTCTCAACTAGACCTTTTTCTATTGCTTTATCTCCTCTTATACCCTTACCTTTTAGGTCCCAGATGTAATCTGCACAGAATACTACCTTGCCTGAATAACTTCCTTGTCCAGGTAGATATGCGTATGCTAGTACACTTGGTCTCTCCTTTAGATACTCATCATTCTTTCTTCTGGCAAAATGAATTATAATATCTGGTTGATGATACTCTTTAGCCATCCATACAGGTCTATACTTTACTGGCACTTCTAAATCCCATGTTGTCATTGATAGATTTACAGCTCGTCTTAACTCCTTCTCTGTGATTAGTTTTAATGTATCATGCCATATTACATCATACCATAGTGTGTCTTTATTCCATTTATGTTGCCATTCTTCTTGCTCAATAAACTCTACTTGTTTCAATATACTAGAGTATGCGATACAGATAGGCTTCATAATAAAAATAAAAAATTAGCACTAAAGAGAAAGTTTAGGCTTTGTTGTCGTTTTTGTGTTTAGCATAATCTGCTGTGATTATTGCACCGAGTGCGACAAAAACTGCTGTGGTGACTTCTGGAGATACTTTATCAAGAATCCAACCGAGTGCGGTCAATCCTGTCAAAGCTCCTAAGCCATAGTATCTGAGATTTCCGTTAGACATAATTCAAAATTAATTGATGAGTATAAAACACTATTGATTGTATTTGATTCTTGGAATGTTTATTGATAGGTCCTTACATTCCCTGTATAAATTGATATTATGGTTCATTAATTGAGCTATATCTGTGAGACATTTTGGACAGCTTCTTAGGTATAGTGGATATGTACTCTCTTTTTCAAAAAATGCCCTAATTTTTGGCTCTCTGAGGATGCCTATGCTGCCATATTTCTCTGAATAGTCCATGAGTTGTGCCACTCTGGCAATAGTTTCACCTACTTCAATATTGAAACAGGCTACAATTTTTTCATATTCACCGAAATCTCTCCTTAAATCTATCATACCCTTACTGTTCTCTATACTTGCCCAGTCCTTAGCGTATTGTTCTAGCTTACCTTCAACATCTCCTAACTCTTTATCTATTATACCTTGAATTTCATCTGATTCATTGTATCTATTCTTGAGTGTCTCTAGTGTTAGGTGAAATTTGTTTGCTAATTTACTCATGGCTGTTAAATATGTGAATTGCCTGGTGTCCTTTGGTTCTAATCTGAATGTTTCTTCTGCCTGGGTTTCCTGTTTCTTCTTTACTTCTTTGGCTCTCTGTTCTACACCATTAATTTTAATGTCATTGTATTGATTCTTTTCAATGGTTAAAGATGGGTCATTAGTCTCAATAGGTTGCCAATCATCTTCTTCTAATTGCGACAAGGTGTCGTTTTTTAAATAGTTCTGTTTGTAAATGTCTGGAAGATTTCTTTGTATAGTTCTGGCACTAATTACTATACCTTCTTTGTCGAGTTGGCTATATAAGTATGATGAAATTCCTGACACTTTCATATCAAGCATATTACTCTCAATTTGATTTCTAATTATCTCACCACATTTTGCAACATAATCTCCAAGTGTATATTTTTCCCACTTGTCATAATCATTTTTAAATTCTGTTAATGTTTTTCTCCATTGTTTAAATAGAAAATCAACATCTGACACAACAATTTAACAAAATAGTAACTAATAAAGTTTATTCGTAAATGTTAAATACGATTACGTCTTATAAATAAAGTGAATAATGTCTCAAATATTCACAGTACACGATGAGGAAAAGTGTATAAATTGCAAAGAACCACTTGTTGAAATGCAAGTTGGTAGATTCACTTGTTCTAGTTGTGGTGCCAATGAAGATTAATTATTAATTATCCATTCTAATAATTCAATCTTTGATTTTAATTCTAAATATTGGCCATAATCTTTATGTTTATAGAAAAAATGAGCTGTCTTAAAATCATGTAATAAAATTTTTAAATCTTTTTCAGATAACATAATCAGGGTACATAGTTCGGAACATGACTAATCATGATTGCTCTCCGTTTTACCTATACCCTGATTATCATGACATTTACAACCACAGTTATCCTCATCATAGTGAGTTATTCGACATTTACTACAATTCATTTTTCTATAGTCACCAATTTCATGTTATAATCATTTATACCTCTCTCTATAATAATATTGTCTTTAAGTTTTAATTTTTGTCTATAACCATTATAGTTTACATGATGATGAGGTCTTCCAAACTTATATACTAATTTGGTTACGTCTGGGTGCATATCTAATAACATCTTACTCTTTAGATAGGTACCTTCTTTACTGTAAAATTGTTCTGTATTACCACCTTTGATTTGTTGGGTCCCAACTTTATTCTGTAGGAAGGCATAGAATTGCACAGTACACCAATTATCTTTTAACATTCTTAATGACAAATCAGTATCTTCATTATATCTACCTCTCCATCTATAAGGCATATTATTTCTAATTAGGTTGCATGAGTAGATTCTAGTATTCATACTGTACGGTGGTAGTTTAGTATTCTGACTAGCAAAAAATCTATAGTTTGGTCCTGCCATAGCAATATTACTATGTCTATCACAGAAATCTTCCATGGCTTTGAATATACTGGCACTCTTTATCATTAGTTTTTCATTTCTATTAAGTCTAGCAAAACCACCAATATTATCGTCCATTACCCAATGAGATTCATGACCATTTTCTATTGAATGGTCCCAAGCGAAATTTCTGGCTGCACCGGGACCTGTAATTTTATTATCATCTTCCCAAAACATATCATAATCATCAAAATATTTCTGTGGCTGTACTAGAACAGTTCCATATCTCTTATCAGTTGCATTTTGATATTGTTTTAATTCATTTTCATTAACTATAATATAATAAGGACATTTCATTTCCTCTAATGACCTAGCTGTTAATCTAGTTGTTGGTTCATATCTGCCTTTAGACACTATATAAATTGGATATTTAGGTATCATCATCTAGCCATAGACTTAATGTATTATCTTTTCGTTTAGGTGGGTACCAAATTGATTTTGTCTTACTTGTTATTCCTTGTTGAATTTTTAATTTGAATAAATCTACGGCTTCTTGAGATTCAAAAGATATTATAATTTTTCTAAATGCGTCATTCTTTTCATTGACAAATTCTGGCATATCTTCCCAATCACCAGCTTCTGGGTCTTTCTCTACTTCATCAAAAAGTTTATCCTGTGACGTTAAATTATATTCACTCATCTTTAATCAATCCTAGATATTTTGATTCCATAGGTCCTTCGATTAATTCTTTCATATTCAATATCATATCTATGATAACTGAATCCTTACCTGTCATTTGGTCTATCTGGTCCCAGGATATATTCATCTCTAATTGTATTTGGTGTCCTCTTACTTTGGTTGTGGCATAGGGAACAGCTTTAATCTTTAATGGTTCTCGGAGTCTTGATACAATCTCTTTTGTCTCATGGAATGTGGTTTTTTCACTCATAGTCCAACCTCTTTTAATTTTTTACTTATTGTCATTTGTTCTTCCTCAGGAATGAGAATAAAATAAGGAATAAGTATATCATAACCTTTCTTGTAATCTGGTGTAATTGTTGGATTTTCTCTCCACTTCTTTTCCATTTCCTCTTTTTCTTTCATCTCTCTAATGGCTCTATATTTCCAAGCGTCTCCTCTCATTCTAATAACAACTCCTTTCCAACTGATTTATTTGTTTCTGAAATCATTTTATCTATTTCACTTTTCACATAAGCTTCTCTATCACATCTGCTACAGCACTCTACACAGTAATCTATAGATTGTAAATCTTTTCCCATGCCATATTCATGGTCGCATATTTCCTCGCTCCCACAATTATCACAAAAAATATCATAATCATTCTCTCTTGGATTGTTCATTCTAACTACCAATAGTAATCAATCCCTTTATAATTTTATGACCGTTCTTATTGACTTTGTTAGTATATGTCCAATTCTTTTTGAAGTGTCTTTCCATTGTAAAAACGCTGTTACAGGAGTAACCACATTCACAGTTTAGGAGTTTTATTGTAGTCATAATTGTTTACCTGTTGCTCTGCCATAGTAGAAAGATACCTCTTCAAAAGTTCTTACTTTCAATAAAGATTTTATTGCAAAATCAAATATCTCCTGACTTGCTTTTTCTTTCTTCAATTCTGTGAAGATATATTCAATGGTATGTAGTTGTGTTTTACTCATATCTAACTAGATTTTAATCTTCAATATAAACCAATACGGTCAATCTTCTTCGTCTATTTGGTCAGAATTATCCCACCACTCTGGTGGCTCTACCTTTGGTTTAGGGTCAATTATCGGGTCCAACCATGAACAGGACCCCATGCAAAGCTTGTTCTTTATTGACTTCATCAAGTAGTAATAAGGCAATAGTCTCTAATGTGAACATTTTAACATAATGATTATTCTCTTTCATTTTCTTCATACTCCTCTTTATTCTCTCTAACTATATCGTCATAAATTACTCTAAAAAGATTGAATGTTCTTTCATCTTCATTACTTGGGTGTCTGTCCTTGAAGGCTAGATTATACCACTTTAAGATTCTTGCATAATGTTCCTCATAGATTCCTACGTCATGGTCAATTCTAACCATGTTCGTTCACTTTACTATTATAAGCGTCAAATGATATGGTCATAGTTCCTGGCTTACTTGTCATGAGTTTATTCCCTTTTTGTTCCATCCATTGGTCCGTATTATTTTTGATAGCTGATGTGAAACAACCTGAATTAACCATGATTTGTTCCTTAGTGTCCCATGAACCTTTCTTATCGTTATAGAAGAATGTGTCACGTTTAACTGCCATTGGGTCGTGTAGGTGTCCCATCTGGTATATGTCTGCCTCACAGTTAATGGTGAGATTCTCTAACGCCTTTAGTGTGCCACCACCACCTGCTCCATGATTAACAAATAAGGTTTTCTTCATCATACTTTTATCTTTATACCTTATATCTAATCTAAGAAATGCTTTACTGCCTAAGAATGTCATGTTGTTATACTTGCAATATCTTTTCATATCTCCTTCTGTGACTACTCTGGATTTGTACTCATGATTACCCCATTGACAATACCATATCTTTTCCATACCATAATTCTCTGTATAGTAATCCTGTTCCTCATATAATTCGGCACATCTTTCATCTAACTCGTCTTGCTGTTCTGCTAGTGTTCTTAATCCAACTGCCTCGTCTTTGAATCGTGGGTCTCCAGGGAGTATCAAATCAAGCTGGTCTCCACCAAATGAAGTGAATCTGTATGGGTCGTTTAGAATATCTTTGAGTCTGCGTGTAAATAATTCCTCATGAAAATTTGTATTGCCAATGTGAATATCTGACAGGTTTTCCCAATGTACTATAGTGTCTTTTTTGTCCAGCTCTATGATGATTTTTTTGGAATACAATCATTACAAGTTGGTAAACCTTCAACTAAAGATACTATTCTATTTGACGAAAAACAGACATGACATAATCCCTTCATACGAAGAATTCACCTGATTCTAACTTGGCTAAGTGTTTGCTGTATTCTTCCCAGGCTCTATATGTTACTAGAAATTCTGTCAGTTCATCTACTGTTATATTCTTTAACTCCATTATCTTTCTTAGGTCCTTAATTGATTCATGATTGATTAGTATGTAATTTAATTTAAGTCTCTCAAAGTCTGCATTTCTTTTTATCGTCTTTTCTGTTGGCATTTCAAGTGAGCCATGAACTTTACCATCTGACTCTAGGTATCTCTCCATCTTACCGTACTCAAATTTAACATCTATATTTCTCTCACCATATTTCTGATGAAATAATCCACTCTTAACGTTGACCTCTCTATGTACTCTGAATCCTGATTTTCTTAGAGTGTTGTGTATTAGGTCCTCTTTGTTCTTACCTGAAATAGAATGGTCTATTTTCTTATTCATTATTGATTTGTTTCCTCTAGTCAAGTTCGTGGTCCTCACATAATTTTATACTTCTACTGTGTCTGGTTTCTAATTCTACCTTACATACTTTACATATAACTCTGTTTCTCATAATCCAATCTCACATTCTTTACATTTCATATTACCAAAATGATTATCGAATCCACACTTTGGACAGATTAATCGTTTAGTCATTGTTTCTTTAAGACTCCCACTTTTGGCTCATACAACCAGCCTTTAGTCTTTCTTGCCTCAACGTATCTTAAGATGGTATCATCACTATAAAATAGTTTATGATTTTTTGATAACTCACTTGCTAGGTCATGGATATATACAAAGCCATCATCATTGTCTTTTGCCAGTTCCCTGAAACAATCTTCAAAATATACTTCTTTATTTGTACTGTGTCCTCTTAGGTCCATCTGGCTTATACCCTTATCAACCTTCATTCCAATGGTGGCTAGACACTCCTGATAGAATGTAATTACATCTTCAACTATATCTGTTGTTATTCTCGTCTTGAAGAATAGTTTAGCCCAGGCTTCACAGAGTCTTTGTATTCCTTCCATCTGTCTGGTCTGTATAGGTAGTGAACCATCTTCCTGTTCTATCATGGTGAATTCCACATATTTGTTAATTAGTAACTCCTCTGCCTCTGGTGTGAATATTGGCTTTAATAATCTTAGATAGTTTAACAATCCTTTAATCCATTCTGGTTTGGCAGCTTGTTCCATCTCACCTCTTTTACTTTTGGTTATGTGTAACATCTTGGCTCTGATTTGATTCTCTAGTGTTTCATGTTTTAATCTGATTAGTAGGTCAAATCTGGATATTGTACTGGCGTCAAAGGGTAGGTTATCTATGATTGTTTTTCCCTCATTCCATCTTTCATTCTCTGGGTTGCAGCTTGCTATAATTGCTGTCTTACATACAGCATTACCCATGTGTCCACCCTTGTTGTATGTTGCTCTCTGTTGTTCCATAGCTTGATTGAGTTTCTTCTGTTCTTGTTTAGGCATTTTATCATACTCGTCTACTATCATGTGTCCACCTGAATTTAATATCATGGCACCTTGTCTGAGTATCTTCATGCCATCATAATCATCTAGTGCAAACATCAAGCCAACTCCTGTGGCATTACTTCCATCTACAATACTACTCTTTTGAGTTACAGTATTGGCAAACTTTACCAGCTCTGACTTGCCTGTATCAGCTTCACCCACTAGCATTAAATGAGATTCTTTCCTATACCCTTCAAAGTCTGAGCCACCAAGAAGTGATAGGTATAGTGCCTTTTTCTCTAACTCTCTACCGTATATCTTTGGACAGAATGAAGCAATTAATTTAGTGATATAATTCTCTGTGTCTATATCTGCCATCTCTTTTACTATGGTGAGTTCGTGTGGTGTTAGTGTTACCTCTGCTTTTTCTTCTAGGTCTTGGATAAACATTGTATCAATGATTAACATTTTTTCTGATTCTACCTTTGCACCATTCTTTGGTTCTTGTACTGTGTACACGCCGATAAATCGTTTGGTCATACCACTTGCAATATTGTTAGTATCATCTCCATGAAGAATAGATTTAATCATAATTGGATTATTGTTTCTTGCTTGTGATTCTATCTCCTGGATTAAAACGTGTTGAATATATTTACCTGTTTCTATATCTAACTTCTTTGGTGTAGGTCCTATTATGATACAATCGAATTGAATTACCTTACCTAAATCTTTCTCTCTTAGGTCTGATAGAGTTATTATTGGAATGTTACAGGTGAATGTAACCTTAACCCTATCAACTGCTTTATAGAAAGTCTCTAATTTTTCAGGGACTAGATTGATTTTTGTTATCTCTTGTTTAATTATTGTATGTTTAGATTCCTCTGCTCCATGTGCTATGTTATCTATTCTATCTTGTAACATACCCTCTGACATATTATTCACTTTTACGGTTGCCCACCTTTTAATCCAATAACTAGCGATAGCTGTGTGTACTGCACCTGATACCCTTCTGTCTAGGTCATGTGAGGCAGCCTGAATAAAGTCAATACTATCTATATCAACATGATATGAGCCTTGCATTATCACTTTGGATAGGTCGGTATTCATTAGACTTTCTTTTAATTCATCTTCATGTCTTGAGGCTGTCTTATTATTATCAGCTTCATTATGATTGATAAATAGTAATTCTTGGTCAATAAAACTGCTAAAGGTTTCTTCCATTGTTTTACCTTCTGATATTTTACTAGATTTGAACTTGTTATATTGGTCCATATTGCCACTATATCTAAATGAAATTGTATCACTCATACCTGTAAGTAAGCTTATAAGCTTACTGCCTCTCTCCTTTTTTCTTCAAAGTATTCTAATTCTTTATACATATTCATTAATTCCTCATCTAGAGATACAATCTGTTTCTGTATATTAATAATCTTCTCCTCTCTTTCTTTGATAATGTTGTCAATTATTGTCAATATCTAACTACTCCTGCTTTTAATATTCTCTTGGACTTTGCATTTCTAGGTCCTATGGCTAATCTTGCTCCACAACATGGACAGTAATTAATATCTTTAATGTAATACTCACATAATCTACACCTTTTAAATCCATTTTTAAAGGCATTTCTATTTACCCTTGTCATTATATGTTCTGCTTTAAACTCTGATAATATACAACTACCTTTACAACAATAGCCACCCATTAGTATCTGCCACCTTCATATACTTTATTAAATCTTGCTTTGGTTCTAATTTTTCTGGAGCAATATGGACAGTATGTTCCAGGACATTTTTCCTTTAATATCCACCCTGACTTGTGACCATCATCACAATTACTACAGTAGTTATGTGTCTTATATGATGTGTAAAATCCCTCTCTTATTTTCATGTTTTCTTTCTCTTTTTCTTCGTTTTATTAATCTTTCTTTTGGTTTTTATAGTCATTCTAACTGCCAAAACTAGACGTTCAAAATTTTCTCTTTTCATTCTAGTGAGTCCTGTTCTGATATGGTCCAACCTGGTATGGATACCATTCTTAATTAATATGAATCTCTCTGGATTCTTCACTACCATAGGCTTTAATGCCTTTAGATATAGTTGTCTGCCTTTATCACCCTTTGGATAATCACCTCTTATTACATCATTATCAATATACCATAGGTGATGAATGACAAATCCTCTACGCTTAAATTTTTCATGAGTTACAAAACATCTGTTATCAAAGAATCTGATGGCAAGTTCTTGCATGATGTTTGTTGCCTCATCATTCATGTTTACAGGTGCCAGTACATTTGCCAGTATTTACACAATGACAAATAGGAACATCAATACATATTTTTTTACAATCACTACACTCGTTAAACTGAGATTCATAGTAGTCGTTATACCTCATTGAATACTCTACTGATAGTGATTCGTCATTAGTGTAAGCCATACAAAATGATACAATATCTTCCTGGTCTAATATTCTATCAGGGTATGTCTCTTTATATTCCTCTACCCAGAAATCTATTCTTATCATCATTATCTGTTCGTTGAGTTCTTTTGATGGGTGTACTATATCTAGGAGACTATTACTCACAGCCTAATCTCCAGGCACTTGATTCATAGTTTGGTATTGCAGTATCATCAACTGAGAATAGCCACTCCTTAGCTGCCACTCTAAAGTCTTTCATAATTATTTCTTCCCACTCTGCTAGTATGTCCTCGTCTTTTTCATCTGATTGTATGTATCTATTCCAGTTCCTCATTAGATTAATAAAATGTTCATTCTTGTAATAGTCGGCATTAGAAAAAATTTGTGTGGTCAATTTGATTCCTTTGTAGCCTTGACCAAAGCTAAATTTACTAAATGCGTAATACCTGCATTGACAATTTGACCAAAGGTATTAGAATTTTCATCTAAGTCTGGGTGAACTTCTTTAGCGTCTTTGTAAGAAAGGATTCTCATTCTTTTCAAGCCACCTAATAGAACTTGTTCATCTTCTGTTAGTTCCTCTGGCACTTCTTCCCAATTAACTTTCTGTGTTGTAACTTGCTGAGCTACTGATGGCATATTGTTAATCGTTGGAGAGAAGTCTTTTGCTCCAGCACAGTTACCATCTCTGGTGTAGTGTGCCTTCCCATTATTGTCTTGCCATTGTAATGATACTAAGCCTTGATACTCTTTCTCATTACAGTACATTGTATTTCCACATTTAAAACAAGGTCCCGAAGCACCTTTTGCTTTTGTTGGATTTCTAGGCATTATGTTGTTAATTTATTTCTCTTATTTAATCGTTTGTTAATTTCATCTAATCTTTTATTTAATTTAACTATCTGAGCTTGGGTGGTTCTTTTGGTCCATGATAGATTCCAGAATTTCTGTCTGCAAGTATTAGAACAATATTTTTTATGTGGAGTAATTGCTCTGAATTCACTCTCACAATAAAGACAGATATTGATATTTGTTTCTCGTTGAGTTAATCCTGTTCTTCTTTTCTTATCTCTCTTTACATTATATTTTGCTCTGGATTCACTATAAAATTTCATTACACAGTCATCACACTTTCTTCTCTGTGAATCACCCTGGTTAAATTTCACCTTACACCCTATACATTTTATGATAAATATACTACTCAATAGTGAGTCTATTTTTTAGCCTTATTTAATTGTTCTATTATTTGGTCCTTCTTCTGTATCTCTTGTTTTAATGCTATGATATAATCTACTAAATCAACTATGGTTGGCATGATTTTATTTATTGTGTAATTATTTAAAGATTTATGGTTCTGTTGCTATTACTTGTTCTACTCCACTTCCAAATATAACTACAAGTTGAGTTTTACCACTACCGTTATCTTTAGCGTATAGTCTAGTATGATTTGATAATCCTGTTGGTGCAGTTCTTTCTTCTAACTCTAACCAACCATTTCTAATATCTAATCCATCTTCATCTATTTCTACTTGTGTAGTGCCATTAATTCTAAAATAAAAACTATCATTACTAAGTGCCTCAAAATACATATCGCCTGTTATTGCACCAATAGCGACTTCTCCTGCTGATGGTATTCCTGAATTACTAAAAACTGCTTTCTCTATTGCTGTTATATTTTTACTACTCATATCTATTGAATGAGTGAAAGAGAAATTATCTAAATTATTTAATCTGAATATACCCTCACCTGTCCCTGCTGTATCTTTCCATCTTATTGACGAATTATTTACTAGATTGATAGCTCCTGTTGTGTTTGCGTTTTGTTGGTCTAATCCATTAAAGTCAATTATTGTATTGTTACTCATATCTAAATCTTGTGTTGCTGTATGATTACCTAAGTTGTCTGCTCCACTTGTTGCTTCACTACCTGTTACAATCCAAATTGTGTTTACTGCGTCATAAATTAATACAACTGCTTCATGTGGTGCTAAAGCGTAACTTGTATCACCTGGACAATAAATATTTTTTCGTGTTCCTGACGCAGAAGCATTATGAGCAATAGTTATGGTGTTGCCTGTTGAGGACATTAATATCAATTCTTGATTTGGTAATTCTAATCCATTTAATTCAATAGAATCTAATGTGTCAGTTGTACTAGATTCAGGTTGAACATATACAGTCCTTCTTACTACTACTACACCTGTTGAATTTTTTGTTAAATTTAACACACCACTTGCAATTACTAATATTTGAGCAACTGATCCAAACGCACCATTAAATATTCCGTTCTTTGTTTTCACATATTGTTTTATAGAATCTTTTGATGTTGTGATATTTGTAGTATTTCCACCTGTGGAATTACTATTCATGTATGATAGAAAATGTGAATCAATAGGTGTATCTGTATTAACTGATTTTGGTAGTCCTGCCATTATGCTGTAAACCTCTTAATACCTTTAATTGATCTAGTAATACCACCTGCACCTGCTGATGGCTTGGTTAAATGATATTCAATTCTTTTGGCTACTAACCTTACTGTTCCTGCTGTTCCGTCACCTGCACCTAATGATGTTTCATCATAATCAGCGTCACTTACTAACTCTGCATTTTTTAAGAATAACGTGTCACCAAATCTAATATCAAATATACTGTTACCTGATGTTTTAAAATTATATTCCTTATGTCTAAACTGCTCTATTTCTAATTGGGAATTGACCTCATTTTGAAGTTGTGTGTATGACATTATCATAGGTCTTTGTAAGAATTGTGGCTCAATATTTTGAACACTTTGGGTATCAGAAATTACCAATAATGGTTTCTTAAAATGAAATGCGTCAATAGCCATTCTAAGTGTTCCTCCCAATGTCAGCATAGCACCTGTGTTTGTCACATCTTGTAGGTTTCTTTGTGGATCATACCTACCTTCATCATCATAATAATCATTAATTTGAAATCCAATATACTTGATACTATGCTCATTGAATACATCTTGTACATCTAATTCTTGAATTGGTAGTTTAATTCCTAGTATTGTATCAGCCCATCTCAAAAACCAATTTTTAGGTTGCCTACCTCTGAAAGTAGAAAATCCTGACAATGGTAAATTGACAGTTTGAAATCCTTTACCAACACCTAAATCATCTGTGAATCTCATCTCGAAATCTTGTACTTGAATATTATCTTTAATATCAATCATAAAACATCTTACTTGTGCTGTGCCACCTTGTTTATTTCCGTCAGCAGAATTAATCAAAACTCTCATGTTAAATGATAATGATGATAATTGTCCTAATTCTTCTGATGTTGAATGGTTAAATCCTAAGTTACCATCTGATGTATAACTCATATTCTGTGTATCTAATGTAGCAGGATATGTGACACCACCACCACCATTTTCTTGATTATCACTACCACCATAAAGTTCACCAACTTTTTCAGTAATTCCATTATAAGTTGATAGTGGAAATGGAAAACCAAAGTTGAGCCATGCTCCTTTTTTAGTATCACCTGTTGATGAAATAAAATCATTTCCTGCATTTGGAAATTCATAGCACACCTCTACTGCACTTTTATAATTTTTAGCAAATCTAACTCCATCTTCATTAAATGGTGTTTCGTTTAATGTTGTAGGTCTTGGATCAGATCCATCTATATTATAGATTGATTTGTATTGATGAACACAATCATCATTACGGTAAATAATATTTGTATCACCTGATGGATCATCTGTGGTGGTTGTCTTATCCTGCCACTTACTTGTTGTATTATCCCATTCCCATATCTTCCTGTCTTTAATATCAACTACCTGCATTTTGTTTAATGTTACTGTTGGCTGTTCATACACTACCTCCCATTGTCCTGCTTGACCTCCACCTTTTGGCTCATTATATGAAACAACAGCATTAGTAAATGATCTTCCTCTTGCGTCATTACCTGACAACATTGTTGCACCAACATTCAAAAATCTGTGATGTGGTGGTGCAAAGGCATAAGAAAATCCGTCATGTCTATATTCATTATTGAAAGTTTGATCACTTAATCCATTATATGTTGTATCACCTACAACTTCATTTACCCATGTTCTAAACATTTCACCATCATCTCTTACTACAATATTTTGATCAAAGAATCCTGCTCCATTCCCTTTTAACTGACT
>LWDU01033429.1_pt1 | contig 21484 bp, 13 predicted proteins | sample 727161 | NCBI WGS metagenome assembly LWDU01 (sample SAMN04566230, study PRJNA314399) | hydrothermal vent metagenome | isolation source: deep sea hydrothermal plume seawater | place: Mexico: Gulf of California, Guaymas Basin | collected 2004-07-11
CGTGCCAGCGATTATAGTATCTATCTCGACCCGCGGGGAACCTTTCACATCCTGCCCCATGACATGAATGAATCTTTTCGAGGTGGTGGGCCTCCAGGCAGAGGCTTGCCGGGACCGCCGCCTGAACAACTTGGTGCGCCAGCGGATGGCTTGCCTCCCAGCGGACAATTTGGTCGGCCTGGAGGATTTGGTCGCCCCGGTGGTCGTGGACCAGGTGGGCCGGGGCATGGAGGTCCGACCTTAGATCCACTAGTTGGATTGGATAGTGAACGTATGCCGTTACGGAGCCGATTATTGGCAGTTCCACAGTACCGCAAACTCTATCTACAGTACCTGCGAACCATTGCTGAAAAGAACCTAGCACATAAAACTCTAACACCCTTAATCGCTCACTATCGAAATCTGGTAGATTCCGAAGTACAAATCGACACCCGTAAAATGCTCTCCTACGATGCCTTTGCCACCGCAACAGCTCCGCTACAGGACAATCAAGTCGCCGCTCCCGGCAGCATCAATGATTTCATAGGACAGCGACGTGACTTTCTTTTGAAGCATGAAGAAATCAGTGCGGTTGCCGTGTTGGACATCGAACGCCCAACGATTCCAAAACCACGCGTGGCCCACGGGGACACGAGAGTCAAGGTGGCAATCAGTGAATTCCTAGCTTCCAACAAACGTACTAATAAAGATCCCCAAGGCGAATTTGAAGACTGGATCGAGCTGGTCAACTATGGCAGTACCGACGTCGATTTGTCCGGCATGTTTCTGACTGACGATGCGGATGATATCTATAAATGGAAAATTCCAGCCAGCACGATTATCAAAGCAGGTGGATACCTCATCATCTGGGCCGATGAAGATGGGGGGGACGAAGGGCTGCATGCTAATTTCAAACTCTCCAAAAATGGTGAAACCATCATACTTACCAATCAGGATGCCATTGTGGACAGTCTCAAGTATGGTCCTCAGATATCGGAAGTTTCCAGTGGACGCATCGCTGGAGATAACGGAGAAATTAAGAAGTTGAAACCAACACCAGGCTCCCCTAATCGATTAATCGATTAAGGATAACATAGACTAAGAGGTGCTGACTTAGTCGGTTCCAATGCCGATGAAGCCGTCACCCTAACAGTCCCTCTTTAACAAAACGGATGAAACCTATGCCACGCTGGATGCTATCTATCGCCATGTGTTTAACGACCGCAGCAACAATGAGTGCGGAGAATAACGTTTTCGAAACACGCGTGAACTTCCAGCTCAAAGAACATCACGCCTTCACTATGATTCCGCCTACGGCCGATAAAACAAAACCAATTCCCTGGGTTTGGTATGCTCCTACGCTTGGACAAGGACTACCAGGAAAACATGAAACATGGATGTTTACAAAACTTCATGAACATGGGATTGCGATTGCCGGTATCGACGTTGGGGAATCCTATGGTAGTCCTCAGGGTCGCAAGTTGTATCAAGCGCTCTATCAAGAACTGACTTCGAACAAGGGCTTTGCTACCAAGCCCGTTTTGCTTGCCCGCAGTCGAGGCGGTTTAATGCTCTATAGCTGGGCAAATAAATACCCCCAATCCGTAGGCGGTATTGCCGGTATTTACCCAGTCTGCAATCTAACAAGCTATCCCGGAGTCAGTCGGGCCGCTCCTGCCTTTGGACTGACACCGGCACAACTAGAAGAACGACTGCAGCAATTAAATCCTGTTGAACAACTAGAACCACTGGCAAAAGCCAAAGTGCCCGTCTTTCATATTCAGGGTGATAGTGACAGAGTGGTTCCACTAGAGCCGAATTCAAAGTTGCTTGCTCAACGCATCACCGCCGCAGGCGGTAATGCCCGAGTGGAAGTCATCAAAGGCCAGGGACACAACCTGTGGGAGGGATGGTTTCATCATGAAGGATTAATGAACTTCATGATTGAACACGCCAAACCCTAGAACCATGGATCTGCAACAGCACTTGTGATGTTATCCACCGCCGGCAAATGTTAAAATAATCAACTCGTCAGTCAAACTAACTCGCCAACACCCAGCGGCAGACCGTTCTATGAACCCCACGTTAAAGTTATCGTCTCTGTATCGTACGGCAATCTTGCTGATCACCTTACCAACCCTATTGTGGGCTCAAAATCCTCCCTACGATGTCTTTCCGGAGGCAGACTCGCCTTACTATCGAGTCCGCTACGAAGCTTCGGAGCAGCCAGGTGAATTGAGCTTCCCAGTCAACTACACCGTTTGGATCCCGCCAGATGTAAAAACACTACGCGGTGTTATTGTCCATCAGCACGGTTGTGGTGAGGGTTCTTGTAAATCAGGATTAAGCGGAGCTTTTGACCTGCATTGGCAGGCGCTATCTAGGAAACACGATTGCGCTCTGCTAGCTCCCGCCTACGAGCAACCGCAGCAAGCGGACTGTCAACTCTGGTGCGATCCGCGAAACGGGTCGGCTCAGACATTTTTGAAATGCCTAGTCGACCTGGGAAAAAAGTCGGGGCATTCGGAGTTGGCCAAGGTGCCTTGGGCCTTGTGGGGGCACAGTGGTGGTGGACATTGGGCCGGCGGCATGGTTCTTTTGTATCCGCAACGCGTGGCAGCGGCCTGGCTCCGCTCCGGAGTACCTCTATTAGAACCCAACCCTGATCGACCCTCGATCAAGCCCCATGCGTTACCCGACGCAGCTTTGCAGGTACCCGTGATGTGTAACCCCGGCACCAAAGAAGGCGTCACGGTCAAGGATGGTCGGTTCGCACGCGTCTGGCCTGCGAATGAAGTTTTCTTCTACGGCATGCGTGGCAAAGGCGGATTGATCGGAGTATCGGTCGACCCACTGACAGCCCATGAATGTGGCAACCAACGTTACTTTGCCATCCCCTGGCTCAATGCCTGCCTGCAAATGCGGCTTCCCAAAGTCAGCGGCCAGCCACTCACCGCAATGCCGACCGACAAGGCCTGGCTGGCCAGTCCAACCGGTTTCGAAGCGCTCCCCAGTGCAAAATATGACGGTAACCCGTTGCAAGCCGCCTGGTTCCCTAATGCCAACGTAGCTCGCGGCTGGATGCAGTACGTGAAAGACACGGCCGTAGTAGACACGACACCACCACCCGCTCCAACAAACCTGCAAGTCACGGGAAACCAGCTCCGTTGGCAAGTACAGGCTGATCTGGAGAGTGGTCTGGCACACTTCATCATTGAGCGGGATGGCCGCTTTCTGGCCAATTTTCCGGAAAAAGGCAAGAACCCTTTTGGTCGGCCAATTTTCCAGAACCTCTTATACAGCGATACGCCCACACAACCACTGGTCCCACTGCAATTCACCGACACGTCAGCGGAACCGGATAAAAGACACACTTACCGAGTGATCGCAGTAAACACGGTCGGACTGAAGTCAAAACCGTCTTCAGAATCTACTGGGAACGGAAATAACCGCTGACTCCAGCAACTATCGCCTAAAACAGTAACGTACAGGATGACAGAACTAGAGTCTTTCAATAATACGTAATGCAATATAGACCACTACAAGCACCGCCGGAAAAACCAAACTCCGCAAATAGAGTCGACGACGTGCCTTTCGGCGCTGTTTTAGACCTTCATAGCTAAAAACTGTGGTCGGAAGCTCAGCCTGCAGTTCACTTGTATCCTCGGGGATTTCTAGGCCAAAACCATGAAGAACGATCGCTTGACCGCAATGAACACAGGGAACCGATCCTTCTTCAAATTGTTCCAAGATCTGCATCTCATGGTCACATTGATCACAGCGGATTTCCCGTAGTCCCTTAAGCTTGTGGGGAAGCAGTTCAGGGTGACCATAGATATCGTCAAAACCGTCCTCCGAGTAAAACATATGCAGTCCGCCGAGTTAACAAAGTGATGTATTGATTATAAACATTTTGCTCAAAAAACGCTCTAGCATGTGACTTTAGCGACGCGGCCAATCCAGCGAAACGGTATTTTGATAACCAGTGTGTTACAATCGACCTTGGAAGTGCATCGATAAGGATCAACATGGAACTCAATCGCCGCAATGTACTGAAGCTCGCAGCCGGTGGTATCGGATTGAACCTGAATCCTCTGATGTGGTCGCGCCGCGCGATGGGCGATGAGCAGGCTGGTTTAACCGCTGCCAGAATCAAATCATGCATTGTAATTTTCTATTACGGTGGGCCGAGTCATCTGGACATGTTCGACACGAAGCCCGACGCACCCAGTAATATTCGAGGGGAGTTCAAACCGATCTCCACATCGGTTCCAGGGCTTCAAGTGAGTGAACTGCTGCCAGCGCACGCGAAAATCATGCATAAGGTTGCCATCATTCGGAGCATGCACCACACAAATCGCTTACACGATTCGGCGTCAACCGAGTCATTAACGGGTCGCCAGTCACCCCAGGGTGATCGGGAAGAGTTTGCACCGATCGAACAATTTTACCCATGTCACGGTGCGAGTGTTTCCTACATGCGGCGCGACATGAACATCGAAGTTCCGCATGCCGCCCTACCCTGGGTTTTCCATAACGTAGTGGATACGCCATGCCAAGGTGGCGGGTTTTTGGGTTCAGCGTATGATCCGTTTCAGATTAATGGCGATGCCGCTAAGGTCAGTTTCCAAGCAGATTTATTTACCCGACGTGAAAACCTGTCGATTAATCGACTGCAGGAACGACGTACGCTTGCTAAGAAATTAACCGCTGACAATCTGCTCAATTCGTATCAACAACCTCAAGAACTAGACAAACTCTATACAAGAGCCATGAATCTGATTCAATCGAAACGTTTAGCAAAAGCGTTGCGAATAGAAGAAGAGCCGCAGGGCGTGCGCGAGAAATACGGTCTTTATCCGGAGGCTCCGGCCGATGGTGTTCGCAACGTGGCGGGTTACCAAATGCGCGGGCAGAACTTATTACTAGCGCGACGGTTAGTTGAAGCGGAAGTCCCCTATGTGAATGTATACGATTTTCGTCAACAAGGTCAAAACTGGGATTCGCACAGCCAGAATTTCAAGGAACACAAGAATCGGCTGGTACCCCCGATGGATAAAGCCTATGCGGCGTTGATTAACGATTTGGATGAGCGTGGGCTACTCGACTCAACTCTGGTGGTGGCACTTGGCGAATTCGGTCGAACCCCCAAGATCAACGGTAATGCTGGGCGAGATCACTGGCCGGATTGTTATAGTCTCACCTTGGCCGGTGGCGGTATTCAGGGGGGTGCGGTTTGGGGCGCGAGTGACAAAATCGGAGCCTATCCTGTTCAGGATGCCGTGACACCGGCAGACCTGGCCGCGACCATTTACTGGCGTTTCGGTATCGATCCCAAAACGATCATCCACGACCAACTGGGGCGCCCCCATCGTTTGGCTGAAGGGGAACCAATCCGTCAGCTGTTTATCTAATCCTTGAGTGACCAGATGAAATATCTACCTGCTGTCATCCTGCTGTTGTTGAGTACCGAATGCGGACAGTGCCAGCAACCAAAATCCCAACTACTACAGACTCTCACTGGTCATACTGGCTGGGTCACTGCAGTAGCCTACAGTCCCGCTGGTAAGCGAATTGTCAGCTGTAGTACGGATAAAACGTTGAAAATCTGGAATGCCAACACCGGCAAATTAACGCAGACACTCAGGGGACACACCGCTGCTGTCCAGAGTGCCCATTTCAGTCCGGACGGCCACCGGATTGTCAGTGCCAGCTACGACAACAGAATAAAAATCTGGGATGCCCTGACAGGTCGCGAGCTGCTGACTGCCAAGGGACAACCAAATCGTGTTACCAGCGTTAGTTTCAGCCCAAACGGAAAACAAATAGTCAGTGGAGATGGAGACCATCATGTGAAAATATGGGACGGTGAAACGGGAAAAGAGCACATGACGCTTTCAGGGCATACCGATTATGTCATGGGCGTCTGTTTCAGCCCGGACGGAAAAAGGATTGCCAGTGGTAGCCGCGACACGACCGTCAAACTCTGGGATGTCCAAACAGGCCGAGAGTTAATTACCTTGAAAGATCACACGCATTCTGTCTGGAGCGTCGGCTTCCGTCCCGATGGAAAACGAATTGCAAGCGGCAGTTTCGACAAAACCGTGAAAGTATGGGACTCCAAAACCGGCCGAGAGATACTCACCCTCACAGGGCACCGGGCGACCATCACCAGCGTACATTACAGCCCAAATGGAAAACGACTAACCAGTGGCAGCTTCGACAATACCGTTAAAATCTGGGATCCTGAATTAGGTCGTGAGCAACTTACGCTCCGAGGACACGCGGGCACGGTTACCAGCGTTAGTTTCAGTCCTGACGGCAAACGAATCGTCAGCGGCAGCCGCGACAAAACACTGAAGATCTGGGATGCCAGCGAATAAAGAAAAACCATCATCTGTTTTTGGTTCTAAATAACAGCCAAAACAATATGACAACAACAATCACTACATACCGTTCCCCATAGAGATTTTTGCCAAACAGCCCCCAGGCCGCGGCTGCCATACCCAAAACCGAAATGGCAAAGTGCAGAGGTATATATTTCAGAGTCTTGTTCCTGTACTTCTCCTTGAGATCGAAAAAATATTCCTGCAGGAAAGCCATGGATATCAACACGACTATCAAGAAATTCCAATAAAACATATCGGGATTCAATACAAATCCTTTATTACATCGCCATGTGGAACTAGGTCTACTGGCCGGCCGGTCTGAGTATAATACGTTTTATGATGATCGATCCCCAAACTTTGAAGGATCGTGGCGACGATATCATCGGGTACTATATTGGTGCTGTCATCCGGTGCGGTACCGCCTGCATCTGTGCCGCCGATTAATCGTCCAGGCTGCACGCCTCCTCCGGTCATAACGCACCAATTGGCGCGGGGGAAGTGATCGCGACCGGCATTCTGGTTAATAATTGGCGTACGTCCAAATTCTCCCATCGCGACAACCAGTGTCCGCTGCAGCAACCCCTTAGCTTTAAGCGCTTGGACGGCCGCATCCAGACCATTGTCCAGCGACGGGATCAACCGCTTATGTCCGGTGAAGTTATCGAGATGAGTATCCCAGCCAAAATGCGATACTGTGACGAACGGCACACCAAATTCAATTAGCCGCGTCGCCAATAACATCCCCTGCCCCACATCATCACTGGCAAAGAGTTTTCGCAAGGATTCCGGTTCCTTGCCGACATCAAATGCTTCGCGAGTCCTGGGGGACAAGATCATCTTGTCTGCCTGACTGTTGAGCGTGCGGAGCGCCTGTTGCAGCTGAATATTGTTGTTCGAGTTTTTGAAACGATTGTCGATCGACGAAAGCAGTTGTTTACGGCGCTTGAATTTTTCAACGGTAAGACCGTCGAGCAGCGAAATACCACGTACCTCAAATGGTTGGCCCGCTTTGGGATAATCGTTTGTCTTAAATGCAGAATAAGAATCGCCCAGATAGCCGGCGTGCCAATCCGAACGCGGTACGACAACAAACGGCGGAAGTTGGCCGTTGCCAGGCATCTCTTTACTGATAACGGCGCCGATGCTTGGATAACGCAGTGCGGGCGTTGGACGATTGCCACTGGAGATATACTCCTGCGCTTGCGGATGATCTCCTACGGAGTGGTGGATGCCGCGAATCAAAGTGTATTGATCAGCGGATGCTGCAAACTTCGGCAGGTATTCACAGGCAATCAGCCCTGGAATTTTAGTTTGAATATGCCCAAAGCTTCCACGTGTCTCCGCTGGGCCAGCGGGTTTCATATCGAGTGTATCAAGATGCGAGGGCCCTCCAAGCAAATTCAGAAAAAGAACAGAATCCGCTTTGGCAACCGACTTCTCATTGGCAATCAACCTCGCCAGACCATGCGGAAGCGCAAGTCCGGCAATGGATGCGCAGCCGATCCTCAGAAGTTCACGTCGTGTTGTCTTAGTTTTTTTAATCATCTCGTGCCTTTAGACTCAAGCGTTTCATAATATTAGTGATTGGTCAGGAATTCCTGTGTGTTTAACAACGCCCACACCAGCCCGCGCAATCCTTCCACCAAATCATCACTGTCGGCTATATATTGTTGCCCATGTTTCATTTCTTCTGCTGTCGGTCTACGGCTTAACGTCCGCGCGTATGCTGCGGTCACCAATTCATCTGCCGTAATCGTTGAACTATCCGCCACCTGAGCATTAGCTTTGATCAGAACCGCCGCTGAGGTTTCTGATTGGAGACCGATCCCAGTTTGTTGCGCAACCTCCGCTAGCCAGCCGGTTTTTCGTTCGATAAGTTCCAGCATTTCTCGGTCGTTGCGAATGAACAAATTCTGTAGCAGTGTTGGCTGCGCCGTTCGTTCACAATCACAGTTCGTCGCGCGGGTCGGTTTACCAAAAATCGCCAAGGCATAGTCAATCGAATTTGGTGAAAGACTACGAGGATGGACTGTAATCTTGCGCTGCGTAGTATCATCTAAGTAGGTCTCATTACGACTTGAATTTGCCGTGGATTGTTCAATGGCGTCTACCAACACTTCTGCCGGGAGTCGACGCAGACGACTGTAACTGAAATGACGCTCGTCATGCTGGTTTGTTTCGTTTGTTTTCCAACTCCGCTGATAGGTGTCGCTGAGTAGAATTTCTCGGTGCAGCCATTTCATATCAAAATCATGTTCAATAAAGCCGTCGGACAAATACTCCATCAGCTGCGCGTTGGACGGCGGGTTGCCGGCATTCAAGTCGTCGACAGGATTAACCAGTCCAACTCCAAAATAATGATTCCAAACTCGATTTACAAAAGCCGGTGCGAAGAACGGATTATCATCATCAATAAGCCAACTAAATAGTACTTCACGGGGGTCGTCGAATTGATTTAGGTCGAACGGTTTACCTCCGAGCAGGACGGCCGTATGTTCGGAAGTCCGAGGAGGCTCTATATACAATTCAAACCATGGAATCGGCAGACCCTCGGCAGAAACACGGTTATACATTTGTCGTCTGAGAGCGGCTGTATCCAGTTTCTTCGGAACGCCCAGTCGTGTCATTAATTGTGTTCGTGCATCCTGCGATTCCGGTTCCGTTCCCCAGCGAATTCGGGAAAAGACCTGGCTGAATTGATCAAAATCCTGCTTCGACCACTGATCAAATGGATGTTTATGACACTGAGCACACTGCAGTCGAACGCCCATAAATACGTAGCTAAAATTAAGTGCCTTGTTCTCGGCTGTATTCAGATCGGAACGCGCCCAGTAGTAGGGCATCGAGTTTTCCGGCAAATTAAATTCATCTTTGGTTGCCGCCGCCTGATAGGAACTATGCTCCCATGTGTATTGGTCATAGGTTTGTCCAGGTTCACGACTATCCGCCAAAACTAAGCCGGCTACAATTTCCTTCCATGATGCGTTTTGCGTAACTCGAGCGCGTAACCAACGCTGCCATTGCAGAGCCGCCGGACTGTTCATGTCCGTGGAGCCGAGGTGTTGTGAGTTGGCACCGGTAACGTCAGCAAGCTTCATTGCCCACCAATCAATATACGCCTCGGATTGCAGCAGTCGCTCAACAAGATCCGCTCGCTTGGTCAAGGAAGTATCGTTTGTAAATTCCGTTATCTGAGCCGGCGACGGGAGCGTACCCGCCACGTCAAGCATGGTCCGCCGTAGGAATTCTTGATCTGTACATACGTCCGAGGGAACGATACCAAGTCGTTTTAACTTTTCCCCCACCAATTCATCCACTCGCGTGCGCCATTGAATGGCGGGATAATTGTCACCGGTTTTATCCGAAACGGGGCGTATTACAGGAACGGCGACAACAGCTCGATCATAGGAAACCACCAGGTGCGTATCGCCTTTCGCTTTGTTCGTTACACGACCGTTTTCGTCAACGATCGCAATTTGATCGTCTAATGTCTCAATCCTCGCCAATGCCGTAACATCCTCGACCAGACCATTGCTCCAGATCGCCGTGACCTGCAGTTGCTGATCTAGTTTCCCACTAGAAAAAAATAGCTCTTTCGGTGTGACTTGGCAGGCAACTAATTCCTGCACCTCTGAGTTACGTTTCGCTCCGCTAGAAATCCACCGCTGCAGCAGTCTGAGTTGCCAGCTATCTTCGGAAATACGTCTGCCCCCTTCGTGGTCAATCCTGAGCGTAGGTTTCATGATCAGTAAACTATCATCTGGAGATTCCGGAACGACTCGCCCGGCATTTTCGTCGAGCATCGATAGATGATCCGCGGCAAAATCATAGCCGAAAAGAGAAAGCGAAAAACCGCCCTGCCCCTGAAACGAACCATGACATGCTCTGCCGTTACACCCCAGTTTTCCCAGCAGCGGAACCACGTGCCTTTGGAAATCCGGGGTTTCATCCGTGGCCTTGCTAAACCTGTCCGCAACCGACTCGACGACCTGCATGCCGTCGGAAATATGTGAATCACGATTAGCCTGTGGGACTTTTTCCAGTGGCTTACCCACAATAAACTTTTGGAACGCGCTGAGTTGTTCAGATTCCGCAGGGGTTAAACGCAGCTTATCCCGAAGCTCCGTTGATAAGTTCTGCGGGAGTGTGGCGGCCGTGATATCTGTTCCCCACAGCAACACATGTTTCAGCGAACCAATGACCTGTAATTCCTGAAGGCTGGTTGGAGCGAAAGGTGTTTTGTTGAAACTGAGTTGTTCAAGTCCCATGAGCGACTCGAACTGGGCAAGTCCTCTTCCTGTAACTTTGGTTCCATCCAAATAAATACTCTTCAGCGATTTGATTTCTGCGAGTGTCTCAAAAATCTCATCACTCAGATTGCATTCCTTAAGATGTAGGGTTTCAAGTTTGATAAGGCCTGTTAACGATTTCAGACCAGCACCCGTGATTTGTGTTTTGCTCAGCGATAGTATTTTTAGTTTGTTAAGCGTACTGAGATGGGCAAGGCCGGCATCTGTGACTTGCGTATTGTCCAGATAGAGGACTTCCAATTTGGCAAGCTCGCCAATTAACGCCGCTGTTGTATCGGTTGCTTGAGTGTTGGTGAGGATCAGCGAGTCGAGATTCGTGAGTTGGGCAATGTTTGCTAGGCCGACATCAGTGACTTTTCCCGTGATGACTGAAAGGTAGTCGAGCTGTTCAAAAACGCGGATCTGAACAAGATGCTTGTCTTCGACGATCGCTTTGCTGAATCGCACAAACCTGACCGTTCCGTTACGGTTCTTTTGAAGATTTGAGGGAATACCCTTGAGTGCCGTGATGGCAGCTGCTTGATGCTCCGGAGTTTCACCGATCGGTTCAATTTGTCCCTGCGCGACCGGCGGAACAAGTAGCAAAGCAATGATTGCGAAAGTTTTAGCGGCAGCCTGCATTGTGTTTTTGCTCAAGGTTCGACGGACGCTATTATTGTAACCTGCGACAAATAGGCTGCACAGTAATTTCATCTTTCCGTGAAAGAAAGGAACCTTAGGTTGCCGTTGCCCTGACGGCAAACACGTTCTTGGCAAACTCTGAATCGCCGCCCAACGGTGCGCGGCCGTCCTGAGCAATTGCTCCACTCAACGCTCAATTTCACCACGTGCGAGATCGATCAGTCGCGAGAACACTTTTTCACCACCGGTTCGCAGACCGCAGTGCTCATATTCACTCGTATACCAGCCCCGCATGTTAGGTATGAAATCAATCGTCTCGCGGGTGAAACGCGTGTTTACGAACATATCGTTGTAGTAAACGGCGCAAGCCACGGGAACCTTATTTCGACTCAATACATCCTTATCGTAAAGCTCCGGCCAGTCATCAAACGCAGCCAGGATATCAGCCGCTGCTTTCATTTCTCTGAGTTCCCCAATTTCATCAAACATCCAGGGGAAGATCATCTCGCCATAAAAAAGGAAGTCCTCATAATCATCGTAATGGCTATAATTTTCTTTCTGGACGGCATCACACGCCCAACCGGTCGCCGCACGCTGGGCATAAATCGCTTCATGCAGTATGGCGAAGATGGGATTGCTGTCAAAACGCAGACTCGTCTGCACACCTTTTAGAAAGGTATGACTGACGACTTCTTCCCCGCCAACCTGGACAAATGCTTCCTCAACCAGATAGTGAAGCGCTTCAGCTGTACCGGCAAACCCAAGTTGCATACCCAGCAACTGCACAAGACGGGGCGTCAATCTATCCCCATTGGGCAGACGTACATCGTGCTGCTGTAGGTGCTGGCACAGCTTAACAAGACGCTGTTTGTCCATCGGAAACTTTTCGAAATACTGTCGGTTACGTTCCTCCATAAACGGAAAGGTGCCTTCGTAGATGTCTCTGGCTGTCCGATCCAGCCCAGGAACGCCCCCGAAAATAAAACACTCTTTCAGACCTTCCGGGTGCAGACTCAAATACGTGGTGGTACACCAACCGCCATAACTTTGACCAATCGTCGACCAGGGTTCGTTGGGGCTCATGTGGGCACGAATCGCTTCCGCATCGCGGACGATGTTATCGGCACGGAAATACTTAAGATAATCCGCCTGCTGTGCGGCGTCACCTTCCGCTGCCAGGGTTTGATGGCTGACCGGCGTGCTTAAGCCGTTACCCCGCGTATCGTACATGAGCACCCGAAATTCGGTCAGTGCACGTTTTAGCCAACCCTCTTTTTTAATCGGCAGCGGCGCGCGAAAGCCGGGACCACCTTGTAGAAAAAGCAACAACGGCTTCTCCTCGCTTTTCGGATCCAAATCGCGGACTTCACGAACGAACACCTTGATCTTCCGCGCATCAGGTTCATTATAATCCAGCGGCAGAGTAAAGCTGTGATCAATCAGCTCCATGCCTGGGATTCGATAGGGACTGGTGGACTCCATTCAGCGATTTCCTTTTACTCAGTTTACTGGACATTTTTAGTCTTATTTACTTGTACCATTCTGACTGGCGCATACCAGACGTAAACAAAAAAAAGAACCTGCCGATAAGCTGGCCAGCCGGATCGACAATCCTAAGAACGCGGTATGAATCAACCCTGAAGCACACCGGATGCTGTCTTTTTTTCCAAATGATTTTGACGGGCAGTCGTGAAGTGTTAATAATTAGATTATGGAAAATCTGGTGAGCGCACAATTTTCCAACGCACCCTCAAAGCCCCATCCGCCGGATGCATCACATCAGACGGAACAAGACCCCAAGGTATCCTATGAAATGCCCAAAATGTGCAGCGTTATTGTCCCCCTTACCCGCTGCCGACGTAACACTCGATAAGTGCCATAGCTGTGACGGAATTTGGCTGGATTATAGTGAATTAAAAAAGCTGAGAGAGTCCGGCGCGCAGGGCATCGAACAGGAGTTGGAAAAACAGTTTGGAAACCCAGCGGCACCGATGCAGAATCTAGATGGCTATCTACGCTGCCCCAGTTGTGAAGACAGCGGACTGCGAACGATTTATGTATCCTACGTCAAGCCGGTGCGTGTTGACCGCTGCCCGAATTGTTACGGCATGTGGCTTGAAAAAAACGAACTCGATACACTGCTCCAGGACAAACAACAACTGGACGACATCAAAGTAGAAAAAGGTCTGAAAGGCCTGTTGCTAGGACTGGTAAAAAAGCTGCGTTAACCACTTGCCCTGAATGTCCGCTACCTCGGAAATATCAACATGAAATACTGCCTACGAATCCTGTTGTTTTCGATAATGGGAATGACCGGATGTGAAACAGCGGAAGTAACGGAACATCCCCAAACAGCCAGTACCCCTAAGCAAGACAAACCGCTTCGCTCGGTGGAACAACAGATCATATTGGCCAAAACGGATACAGAGCTGAACAAGTTGCTGGAGGAATTCAGCGACGGCATCCGACAAGACCCGACCAATCCGGTGGCCTACTTCTACCGGGGCCGCGTCCATGATAGAAAATCCCACTACTACAAGACGCACCTAGAATCAGGATATAGCCCGCAAGACGAATATGAGATGGCGGTCGCTGATTTCACCAAGGCGATCGAGTTAGACCCAGACTTTGCCAAGGCGCATCAGTACCGAGGCCACGCTCACTATTACAAGAGCCAGCCCGACAAGGCGGTCGCAGATTACACCGCGTCCATTCGCATCAAACCGGACGACGGTACCTATATAATGCGAGGTTTTGCTTATGCCTTCCAGCGTGAGTTTGACAAAGCGATTGCGGATTACAACGCAGCGATCCGCCTCAATCCCACCAGTGGGGTGGCTTACTACAATCGAGCTTTAGCATACGACGCTCTGGGAAATGTGGACCGAGCTAAAATCGATGCTGATTTTTCCCGAGCCAGAGAATTAGGCTTTGAGGACTAGCTAGGATACATCTAAACAAACGGCTTTGCGGATGATTAAACCGTCATCAAGTTGTTTATTGGCTTGTACCGCTTGCAGTGCCTTTCTTGCCGTTTTACCATGAGCCTATAGTCTGCCATGCTTGCAGGCTGGGGAACTATTGAAAAATACTTGCACAAGAAAGTGAATACCGTGAATCGATTAGCGATCAGGACTCTATTTTTTATTCTGATAACCGGCAGCATCCTAGCCGCTGACAAACGACCTAATATCGTATTTATCTTTTCAGATGATCATGCACCCCATGCGATCGGAGCGTATGACGGCTGGCTCAAAGGAGTGAACCCGACTCCCAGTATTGATCAGTTAGCCAGTCAGGGAATGCTGTTTCGTAACAGCTTTTGTACCAATTCGATTTGTGGTCCCAGTCGAGCGGTGATTCAAACAGGAAAGCACAGCCATAAAAATGGCTTCATGAACAACGGAGATAAGTTTGACTGGAACCAGCAGACGTTTCCCAAGCTGCTGCAGGCGGTAGGTTACCAGACGGCAATTTATGGAAAATCTCACCTAGCGGGCAAACCACAGGGATACGATGCGTGGACCGTATTGCCCGGACAGGGATTGTATTACAACCCCGATTTAATCACACCGCAGGGTCGCACGACGATCCAAGGTTATTGCACGGACATCGTGACTGATATGGGAGTTGAATTCCTAGAAAGCGGACGCGATAAGGACAAACCTTTTCTGTTGATGGTTCAGCACAAGGCACCCCACCGTTGCTGGATGCCGGCACCTCGCCATCTCCACCTCTATGACGATATTGAAATCCCAGAACCGGCGACCTTGTTTGACAAATACAAGGATAATGCCCCGCCGGCGCGATTCCAGGAACTGGAAATCGATCGGCACATGGATCCGCACTATGACCTGTTTCTAGATCTTGTACCGGATGTACAACCCGAGGCAATCCAAAAACGTCAAGATCGTTCCGCTTGGGTGAATTTAAAACGCTTTACACCTGAACAGCTTAAGGTCTGGCGTGATGCGTGGGAGCCCAAAGATAAAGCATTCCATCAGGCGAATTTGGAAGGTGACGATCTGGTACGTTGGAAATTTCAACGATATGCGAAAAACTACCTGCGTTGCGTCAAAGGTGTGGATGAAAGTGTCGGTCGAATTATGAATACACTTGAAGAACAGGGCCTAACAGACAATACGGTTGTCATCTATTGTTCCGATCAAGGATTTTATATTGGCGACCATGGCTGGTATGACAAACGCTGGATGTATGATGAATCGCTCAAAATGCCCTTTGTGATTAAATGGCCCGGCGTGATTAAACCAGGTTCTATTGATGAACACCTTATCCAGAATATCGACTATGCTGCAACCTTCCTCGACATGGCCGGCGCAGAGATCCCTGAAGACATTCAAGGGGATTCGCTAGTGCCGCTACTTAAAGGAGAAGAGGCAAAACAATGGCGCACTTCGATATACTATCACTACTATGAATTTCCAAGTGTACACATGGTACCTCGGCATTACGGGATTCGAACGGAACGATTCAAGTTGATGCACTTCTATGAATTTGGAGACGAATGGGAGCTCTACGATCTAGAAAAAGATCCGGACGAACTGCATAATCTCTACGGAAAACCAAAGTACGCCAAGCGTGTAAATGAGTTGAAGACGCAACTTACAGATTTGCAAGAGCACTATCAGGACGACAGCGATATTTCTGAAAAGCCGGAGCAATGGCAGCGGGAACAACGCGGTGGGTAAGGCTGGCTGTCAGAATTGCCAAAGATATTAATCTGGCTTGTTCACTTTAAAGACGGCCATGACCGGATAGTGGTCACTAATCGTTTCGACCCGCTCGTCGTCTCGCAAAATTTCGGCTTTTTCACATCGTTTAGCCAGATCTGGCGATGCTAGGATAAAGTCAATACGTTCCAAAAACCCTTGTTGTTTTTCCGGAGTGTTGACATGAGCGAGTACTCTTGTGGGGTAGGAACCTAAGTCTAGCAAGGAATTGTCGGACGGTTGCGGATGCTGGAGGTCGAACTTTTCACGAACAACATCCTGCAGCGGAGCCTGCATGATTTTGTTCATCACGTCAAAGTTCCATTTGCCGTCCACAATAAACCGATCCGTAAGTATCTTATTCTTGTTACCTGCCCAGCGGCGGTCGATCAGCGGTTGTTGCTTGTCAATCCAGGATCGGTCCGTTTGGCTATGAGCATTAAAATCGCCCATCAGAATGATCTCACGCCCCTGCTGATCAAGACGAACGACCAGCTCGTAGAGCAGCGTTGCCTCTTTGACTTGTTCTCTACGGGATCCGGGCCAAAGGTGACAAACAATCACATCCAAACCGGCGGTACGGCAATGTAGGTATCCATGCCAGAAATTTGCAGTGCGGCGTTGGAGAACTTCAATGGGTTGGCGACTGCTCAGGCCGATATTATAACCGCCGCCCTTGAGCGTCGCTGCATAAGGATGACTCCATTTCTTCGCAGCGGTCTTGAGACGATCTTCATTCCATCCCACGAGTTCCTGCCAGCCGGCAATGTCCGGAGATTGTTCATTGATCCATTGGACCGCGGTTTCAAAAGAAGCGTTTCTGCGGAAACCGTTAAAGACGTTGTAATTCAGAATTTTGATTGTGGGTTCGCAATCCGCAGCGCTAAGATGCGGAGCCAACGTCAGAGGACACAGAGTCCATCCCATCACGAGCAAGGTCACAAAATATCGATGCATCAGGAAATCCTTGGCTCAAGCAATTATTTCTTTGATCACCTTCCCGGCAACGTCGGTTAACCGGAAGTCACGACCGTTAAGGCGGTAGGTCAATTTCAAATGGTTTAGCCCACAAAGTTGCAGAATGGTGGCATGCAGATCATTAACGCTGACACGGTTTTCCACCGCGACATTGCCGATTTCATCGGTGGCGCCATAATGAACACCTGCTTTTACACCTCCACCCGCCATCCAATAGGTCATAGCGTGTGGATTGTGATCCCGGCCAGTCCCGCCTTTTTGCACGATAGAAAGCCGCCCAAATTCCCCACCCCAAATAACGAGAGTACTATCGAGTAACCCGCGCTGATCCAAATCCTGTAGCAAGGCTCCGATGGGTTGGTCAGTTTCACCGGCAAATTGCCCATGGTTCTTAGAAATGGAGGTATGCCCATCCCAACTACGTGCATTTTCCGTTCCGCCACTATAGATTTGGATAAACCTTACGCCTCGTTCCACCATCCGCCGAGCGACTAGGCATTGTTTTGCAAAGTGCTCACATTTCTTGTCACCAACCCCATAAGCCTTAAGAGTTTCACTTGTTTCTCTCTGAATATCCAGCGTTTCCGGAGCGGCCTGCTGCATGCGGTAGGCGAGTTCGAAACTATTGATGCGTGTTTCCAAATCGCGTTGTTCCGGACGCGTTTTCTGATGATCTTGATTGAGGTCTTTGAGGGTATCCAACAGGTTTCGTTGCTGCGCTAGGCTTTTTTTGCCCGAGATCTTAAGATTATCGATGGGATCACCCTGAGGTTTGAACCATGTCCCCTGATAAATACTCGGTAAGAATCCCGCTCCCCAATTCTGAGCATAGCCTTTGGGAAGACCTCGATTCAAAGGGTCAGACATGGTGACAAATGCAGGCAGATCCTGATTTTCGGTTCCCAGACCGTAGGTCACCCATGAGCCGAGGCTGGGGAATCCCATTCGTTTCATGCCGGTGTTAATCATGAACAGCGCGGGACTGTGGTTATTGGATTCGGTGTACCCAGAATGAATGAAGGACATCTTATCTACGTGCTGGGCCATATGGGGAAATATCTCCGATACCCAAGATCCACTTTCACCATGCTGGCGAAATGCGAAAGGGGACTTCATGATGGGCCCCACATTTCCCGTAAAGAATCCGGTGTTCTTATCAAAGCCTTCCAGTTCCTGACCGTCGTGTTTTTCCAACTCCGGCTTATAGTCCCATGTATCAACCTGACTGGGACCACCATTCATGAACAACCAAATGACACTCTTTGCCTTGACTGGAAAATGTTGTTTCTTGGAGGAAAAAGGATTTCCCTCTGCATTTGCTGGATTGGATAGCAAGCCCTGATCCGCCAGAAGAGTGCTCAGGGCGATTGATCCCATACCACCCCCACAGCCGCGTAGAAGTTGTCTTCTTGTGATGCATTCTGTCATCGTAGTGTCGGGTTCCGTTGATTGAAGGGCTAGTATATGTAACAGAATTCGTTAAGGCAGATCACCAATTGAAACAAGTCAGCACAGGCATCCTCCTCAGGGGTAGCGGATCCGCTGTCCGTATACGATTGGGATTGTTGCGTCAAAAATGCCAGGCTTTTCTCGGTCTCGGAAAGGGTTGGTTGCCGGCTTAATGTACGTTGGTATAGTTGTGTGACCAAATCTGTTAGATCTTGAGAATCCTTTAGCAGTTGTTTAGACCCGCCTTCACAGTATTTTCGGATATGCGCGTTATTGAGCAACAACAGTGCCTGAGGAGCAACGGTTGTTGTCGGCCTTTGTCCCTGACTGACAAGAGGTTCGGGAACATCAAATATCTGTAGCATGGGAATAAGCTTACTGCGTTTGATTGTAAAATAGATACTACGCCGCCGCATGGATTCATCCAGCGTACCGGCGCCAAACATTCTCGAGTCCAGTTGTCCGGTAACGTGAAGCAGGGAATCCCGTATCGCCTCCCCTTCGAGTCGTCTGGGACTAAAACGCCAGAGATATCGATTGTCCGGATCCTGCACTGCATCTGCTTCTCGGTATTCTGACGATTGTTGATAGGTATAGCTGGAGAGGATCAATTGGTGGATTGTTTTCAATTTCCAATCGTTCTTGATTAGTTGGTTTGCCAGCCAATCGAGCAGGTCGGGGTGACTCGGTGGTTGACCTTGGTTACCAAAGTCATTTGTCGATGCTACCAAACCGCGACCAAAGTGGTGGTGCCATATCCGATTGACCATCACGCGTGCCAATAAATCCCCTGCTCCGTGCTCGGTATCAACCATCCAGTTTGCCAGTGCTGTACGTCGGTTCGACGTTTTACTGCCAGTTTGCGGTGTTTGTGACCAGCGATCGATACTGTCTTGCTCAGGGGATAAGACTTGGAGGAAACCCTGAGAGGCCTGCCCTACTTTTTGTTGTACGTCGCCGCGTTTGAGAAAATGCATTTCATCGAAGAAATCCTTGCCCTGAGTATGATGTCGGATCGGCGTGACTCCTTCACTAACGATCATGACAGTTTCTGATTTCGCTGCGGGAGCAGACTTGAGATGTGCCAGCCTCTGCTTATCTAGTTTCTGCCAACCGTCATCTCTTGTACGGTACCAATCCAGAGCAATCTGTAGATCCTCGGCGGTTCGGTCTGCTGGAGGTTTTGTGAGTGCAACAAAAGCTTTTTCTGAGATAGTATCACCGAGCAGCGGATTATCTGGATCGGACGAAACAGCGATGCGAAAGCGGCCCATGATGTGCTTCGTATTCCCATTAAAGCCGACCGTTATCCTTAAGCGGAATCCCTGCGGGTCATCCAGTGGTTCGGCAAACGTCACAATAACGGCATGGTCTTTGCCAAACTGTGGATCCACTGCCCAGCCGGATTTCTTATCCTTATCGATAACGGTTCTGACATGCAGGGAATTCTCATTCTGGTTGAAGGTAGCTCGGGCACTACTGAATTCAAGATCGGTAAGCTCGTTAGGGGTACTCAACGGGGCTTTCGCTACGTGAATATCTGTTAGTTGAAAATTCCCATTTACGGCCAGACCAGGGCCACCGGCTTTGAGGGTCGGATCGGCAAAGGCTTCGATCCGTAATGCCTGTAGGTTTCGTTGATGACTGTGGAATTCAAATGTGAATGTATCTTGCGGCGGTGCAGTGTCGGCTTGAACCTTAAACGACTCATCAGCCTGGCGAGTAATGTTGGAACCTTTTGCCGCCTGAACATCGAAAAACTCCGGCGTAAACCAACTTGGTAACTCTGTAGCTCGCGGAGTCTGGATCCACACCTCAAATGCGGATTGCAGCTTGGTTTTTTCGTAGCTCTTTAAAGCATCGATATAGGGCTGATGTTCCAATTTGAAACGATCTTGTTGAGCTACCAGATTTGAGGCGTTCATGACGACGGGCTGATTGGATCGGACCGCAGTTGTAAATGTGGATGTAAAACGATAGTAGTCCGCTGCCGGAATCGGATCAAATTTGTGATCATGGCAGCGTGCACAACCAATGGTCAGGGCGAGCATGGCCGTACCGGTCGTGGCGGCCATATCGTCTAACGCATCATAGCGGGAAGATTCCACTTCGTTCGCAGTGATTTGAGTAGGAAAGACACCCGCTCCGAGAAACCCGGTTGCCATCATGGCCAGTGGATTTTCTGGCGAGAGCTCGTCGCCAGCTAGTTGCCAACGTGTGAACTGGTCGTAGGGCATGTCCTGGTTGAGTGCCTTGATAACGAAATCGCGATAATGAAAGGCAAAAGGTCGGTCATAGTCCTGCTCAAACCCATGGCTTTCCGCAAAGCGGGCAACATCCAGCCAATGCCGCGCCCAGCGTTCGCCATAATGCGGGCTGGCTAATACGTGCTCAATAGTACGGTTAATGATTTGATCTTGCGGATGACTCAACAACTCCGTGAGCTGACTGCGAGTGGGTGGCATTCCCAATGTGTCCAGAAAGATTCGCCGGACGAGTGTATTGGTCTTTGCCCGTTGTGCAAAATGTAACTGCTGGTTGTCGATTCCCGCTGCAATAAAATGATCGATAGGGTTTTGTGGATCCGGATGTAGACCTTGGTTAAATGCAGTTTGCTGCAATGACTTAAACGCCCAATAGTCTTTTTGTTCTTGACTGATGCGCCGCCTTGTCCAGGCATCCTCAGATTCACTTGTATCCAACAAAGGACGATCAAATGCGGCACCCAAATCAATCCACTTGAGGATTGAGGTGACCAATGTGTCGCTCAATTTACCGCTATTCATCGGCATGGCAGGCTCAACACGGTGATAGAGCATATCGGCTAGATAGCTTTCCTGAGCTTTACCTACGGTAAACGAATCTCCGCTTGCTCCTCCCAGCAAAAAGAGCTTGCGTGTCGTTATATTGAATTCGCCTTCTGTTTTTTTCCCGCCATGACATTTAACGCAATGTGATGTCAACGCCTGACGTACAGAGGATTTGAACAGATGCAGACTCTTGGCCATCCGTGCCGCATGCGCCGGAT
>LWDU01040005.1_pt1 | contig 21483 bp, 16 predicted proteins | sample 727161 | NCBI WGS metagenome assembly LWDU01 (sample SAMN04566230, study PRJNA314399) | hydrothermal vent metagenome | isolation source: deep sea hydrothermal plume seawater | place: Mexico: Gulf of California, Guaymas Basin | collected 2004-07-11
CAAGATGAGTTGGGACAAAAGTCTCCCACTTGAGCCAGTCTTCGCATTGGATACTCTCAGAAATAGGGTGAAAACAACCCTCAAGAATAACCAAAACCGCAACAACACTCAACAGAGGGACTACCCAGATATTGCTTTGAGTTTACTCCAGCTCTTTACTATTTCTCAACCCAATCAAGGATAAGCCATGAATCCCTGGCTGATGCTGTTCGTCATGCTGATTGCATGGGGAGTGCTAACCCTGCACCTCATTGTCAAGTTCGGAGTCCTGCGCCGTTTGGCTCCGGAAGAGCGGCTGGACCAACCGTTGCGACGTTTGGGTTCCTTGCTCGGCATCGGCTTGGGGCAGAAGAAGTTTCTGGACCGTAGCCGCGAGCGCAGACCGGGCATTGTCCACGCCTTCATCTTCTGGGGCGCCGTGCTGCTTGGCGCCCGTGAAGTCACGCTGATGGGCGAGGGCTTCATCAAGGGTTTTCAGGAGTTCCTGCCACTGCTGGGGTCCAACCACCTCGCCGGGTTCGTTTACATTTTCGTGTACAACGCCTTTGAAGTGGTGGTGTTCGTAGGTGTGTTGATCATGCTCTACCGCCGCCTTGTTCCCAAACCTAAGCGGCTCTCTCTCAACTGGGAGGGCATCTACGTGCTGCTCTACATCGGCGGCATCATGCTCACGGATCTGCTGTTTGACGCAGGCCGCTTCAACCTCATCCAGCATTGGAACCACGACCTGCACTACTTCCACAGTGCGGTGTATGGCACCGAAATGGAGTGGGCGCCCTTTGCGATGCTGCTCGCAGGCATCTTTGCTCCGCTCGGTGAAACCGCCAACGCCTTCCTCTACCAATTCGGGTTTTGGGGACACATTCTGTTGATGCTCACCTTTGTGAACATCCTCATCAACACCAAGCAGTTTCACGAAATCACCGCGCTGCCCAATGTTTTCTTGAGTTCGCTCGACCAACCTCATCCGCCTATCGCGTTGCTGGACCTTGAGGACGAATCCGCATGGGAGGAGGAGCGCGTCGGCATGACGCGCCTAGAGCAACTCACTTGGAAGCAGGGGCTGGACCTCTACTCCTGCACCGAGTGTGGGCGCTGCTACGACGTCTGTCCCACTTATGTCACCAACAAGCCGCTGAGCCTCAAGGATTTCAATATCTCTCTGCTCCATTACATGCGTGAAGAGCAGGGCGAGTTGTTCCGGACGGGAAAAACCAGTGACCGCAAAACCTTGGTTGGTGATGTGATTTCCAAGGACACGCTCTGGGCCTGCACCACCTGCCGTGCCTGTGAGGACGCCTGTCCCGTGACCATCGAGCATGTCCCCCGCATCATCGCCATGCGTCAGGGGGAAACCCTGATGAAGGAAGCCCAACCACAGGAACTCAACACCACCTACAAGGGCTTGGAGCGCAACTTCAATCCATGGGGCATTGGCTTCGACCAGCGGGCGGATTGGGCACAAGGACTCGACATTCCCCTCATGTCCGAAAGCAATCCGGAAGATTTGGACGTGCTGATGTGGGTGGGCTGCGCCGGTTCGTTTGACAGCCGCAACCAGAAGATCGCCAAGGCGACCGCGACGTTGATGAAAAAAGCAGGGGTGCGCTTTGCCATTCTCGGCAGCGAAGAGAAATGCACGGGCGACCTCGCTCGTCGTTCTGGAAACGAGATGCTCTACCAGATGCTCGCGGGGGAGAACGTCGAAACCCTCAACGGCTACAAGGTCAAAAAAATTGTCACCAACTGCCCGCACTGCCTCAACTCGCTCAAGAACGAGTACTCGCAGCTCGGCGGAAACTACGAGGTGTACCACCACACCCAATTCCTCGACCAACTCTCCGCAGCAGGTCGTCTCGGCAAAACTAGGAATCTCTCAAAACGCAAGATCACCTACCACGATCCTTGCTACCTTGGGCGTTACAACAACGAGTACGCCGCTCCTCGGAAATTGCTGAACACGGTCAATCCGGAAGCTCCGGTGGAAATGCAGAAGCACGGGCACGAGAGCTTCTGCTGCGGCGCGGGTGGTGCCCGCATGTGGATGGAGGAAACCATTGGCACCCGCATCAACGAGGAACGGGTGCGGCAGGCCACTGAAACCGGTGCCGACACCATTGCCACCGGTTGTCCCTTCTGCATGACCATGCTCTCTGACGGCATCGCCTCCTCCGATAAAGCGGAGCAGATGGAGGCCAAGGATGTCTCCGAACTGATGCTTGAATCCCTCGAATCCACTTCCACCTGAGTAAATACTTTTCGACATTCCTGCGAAAACCTGTTATAAAGATTGATTGTCGTTTTTAGGATCGACTTTGGTGGCAATGCGCGTCAATTTAGCAGACATTGTGAGGCTGGTGGAACCCCGCTTGCACGATGCTGGCTATCGGCTTTATGATTTGGAGTTTCGTTCGGAAGGACGGATTCAAGTGCTGTGCGTCATGATTGATGCCCCGGAAGGTGTGGGACTAGGCGACTGCGTGAAAGTGACGCAAATGCTCGATCCACTGCTGGAGGAGGTTGAGGTGATCCCCGGCGAGTACACGCTGGAGGTGTCATCTCCAGGAATCTTCCGGAAGTTGAAAACTCCGGAGCATTTCCAGCAACACACCGGACAACGCATTCGTCTCAAGCTTTGTCAGAAAAATGAGCAATTTTACAGCGGCGTTGGTTTACTAGAAGGCGCGACCGCACAGAGCATTCAGTTTCGCCCAGAAAAACGCGACCTGTTGCTTAACCTGAATTACGAAGACATTTCCAAGGCCAACCTTGAGCCCAAACTTTAGCACACAAAGGCAGATTTGACGGACAACCTGCTGGAAGTCATCCACGAAGTCTCCCGCGAAAAGGGGCTGGACGAGGAAACCATCACCAAGGTGGTCGCGGATTCCATGGTGCAAGCCGCCCAGCGCAAACTCCCCTACCTCACGGTGGAGGGCCGCATCCACCCAAAGACGGGCAAGATCGAACTCTTCCACTACAAAGAGGTTTTGGAGGTGGTGGAGGACCCCCACAACGAGGTTTCTCTGCTCGAAGCCCACGAGATGGATTCCGAAGCCGCCGTTGGCGACGAGGTGGAGTACCAAGTTAGCGACCGTGAGATCGACCGTATCGCCCGTTCAGCCCGTCAGTTCATGTTCGCGAACGTCAAGGACGCCGAGCGTGACATGGTGGTCGACACCTTTGAAAAGCGTATCGGTGAGATCATCACCGGCACCGTTCTCCGCACCGAGGCCAACGGGCGCGTGGCGCTCAATTTCATGAACCGCACCGAAGCTTACCTCTACTGGCGGGAGCAGATTCCGGGAGAGCGCTATAACTACGGGGATCACGTCAAGGTGTATTTGATGGACGTGAACAACAACCCGCAGCGCGCCTCGCAGCTCAGCATCTCCCGCACTCATCCCGGAGTGCTGATCAAGCTCTTCGAAATGGAGGTTCCGGAGGTTTACGACGGGATTGTGAACATCATCCACGCCACACGAGAATCTGGAAAACGGGCGAAAATCTCGGTGGTCAGCACCGATGATGACATTGATCCCGTAGGCGCGTGCGTTGGCATCCGAGGCAGTCGGGTGCAGACCATTGTCAACGAGTTAAACGGCGAGCGCGTTGACATCGTGCGCTGGGCCGAAGATATTGAAACTTACGCCCGCAATGCCTTGGCTCCAGCAGAGATCGAATCCATGACGATCAACGAGGAGAAGCGGGAAATTAAGGTGCAGGTCGAACCTGGCCAGCTTTCCCTCGCGATTGGCCGTCAGGGTGTGAACGTCCGGCTCGCTTCCAAGCTGACGGGTTACAAGATCGACGTGGGTTCTTCCGAACCCGATCGGCTTTCGATCGAGGAGCAGTTGGATATCGGACTCGAAAAAATCCGGCTGCAGCGTGAACAGGAAGCTGCCGAGGAAGCTGGAGTGGCGGAAGTAGAAACCACTACAGAAGCTGAAGCCGCTGAAACCCCGGAAGCTGCCGACGCCGGGGCCACCACTGAAGCGAACATTGCTGCTGAAGACGAAGCTCCAGAGACTGAAGCTGTCGAAACTCCGGAAGCAGAAACCTCCGAGGAAGTGGCCACCACTGAAGCCACTGAAGCGAACACCACTGCTGAAGACGAGGCTCCAGAGGCTGAAGCTGTCGAAACTCCGGAAGCAGAAACCTCCGAGGAAGTGGCCACTACTGAAGCGAACACCACTGCTGAAGACGAGGCTCCAGAGGCTGAAACTGCTGAAATTCCAGAAGCCAGTGCCGAGAACAACGTGGTGCCAGCGGTGAAATCCGCTCCTACTCTAGAGCAGGAACCTATGGTCGAGGACGCTGACGAGGACGCTACCCAAGCTGATGCCCCCGAACAGACTCCCAGCGCATAACTCCACTTTTCCTGTTTTCCCTCTAGCGAATTGATCCATGTCCGCGCTTCGAGTTTTTGAACTAGCCCGCGAGTACAAGACACCAGTCCGGCAGTTTCTGCAAAAGATTCGGCAGGGCGGGGTGGATGCCAGTGGGCATTTTGACGAGTTGACCGAGGAACAGGCTGCGCTGGTCAAGAAAATCATGAAAACCTCGGGAGGGAGCGTGGTGGCGTCTACCAAAGGTACGGCCACGGGAGTGCGACGCCGGGTCATCTCCGCCCACAAGGAAGAGGATGAGCCTGAAAAGGAAGTCGAAGAAGAGGCTCCAAGAGTGATCACGATCAAAGCCCGCACTCGCACGGGCGCAGACGAAAACCGCCCACGTCGCATCCGCAAAGCAGCTAAGACCGAGGGGAATGAAGCTCCTGTCGAGAAAAAACCGGAAGAGACGGTTGCTGTCGAGTCAGACATCGACACTCCTGTCGTTCCCGCAAAGGAGTTGGAAACCCAAGAATCCGTTGCTGTTCCCAAACTGACCAAGCACACCGCTCAGCCGGCAATAAAAGCGGAAGCCTTACCCAAAAAAGCGGAAGCACAACCAACCCCAGAAGGAACTTCAGCTCTTAAAAAGGACGCGACTAAGGCAAAGAAACCTCAAGAAGCACAATCTCGCAGGCAAGCTCCGGAGAACAAGAAGGCTCCAAAAAAAGCAGCCGAACCGGACAAGACCGACAAGAGGGGGGTCAAGAAAGAAAAGCTGGTTGAGCATCCGGATCGTCCGGAACGCTGGGAAGACAAAGACGCACTGCGTGTCTCTCAAAAACCCGGCAAATCCAAGGCTCCGTTCAAGGATTACTACTCCAGCGAGGAGGAGGACATCCTGCGCCGCCGCAAGAAATCGGATCGGCATCGTGATCGTGGGAGGGCGCGGGGAACGGTTTCGGCAAACAAATCCGACTCCAAGCACGTTTTCAATCCACGCCGCCGCACCATCAAGATTGGCAACTCTGTCACCGTTGGCGATTTGGCCAGCCTCATCGGCATCCGCGTTCGGGACATCATCAGGAAGCTGATGGATTTGGGAACGATGGCGACGATCACGCAGTCAATCCCGGGAGAAACCGCCACGCTGATTGCCGCCGAGTTTGAGGTTGAGGTTGAAAACGAGACGTATGAGCTCGAAGACGCGGTGAAGGAGGAGGTGATCACCGAGGGTGATGCCGAATCCCGTTCCCCTATCGTCACGATCATGGGGCATGTGGATCATGGGAAAACCTCGCTGCTCGACTACATCCGCGCCACCAAGGTTGTCGAGGGCGAAGCCGGAGGCATCACCCAGCACATCGGAGCCTACCACGTCGAGTCCGAATCCTACAAAATCACCTTCCTCGACACGCCCGGCCACCAAGCTTTCTCCGCAATGCGGGCACGGGGCGCACAGGCCACGGACCTCGTGGTGCTAGTTGTTGCCGCAGACGATAAGGTGCAGCCGCAAACCATTGAGGCGATCAACCACGCTAAGGCCGCCGAAGTCCCTATCATCGTGGCCGTCAACAAGGTGGACCGCCCGGAAGCCAGTCCGGACCGCATCCGGCAGGAGTTGCTGGAGCATGAGTTGGTGGCGGAAGAGTTCGGCGGAGACACGATCATGATCAATGTCTCGGCGCTCAAGGGCGATGGTATTAATCAACTTTTGGAGATGATCCAACTCCAAGCGGAAGTGCTGGAATTGACCTCCACCACCAAAGGTTTGGCACGAGGCGTCATCATCGAATCCCGGATCACCCGTGGGCAAGGCGCTGTGGCTTCCGTGTTGGTGCAGCGCGGCACCTTGAAGTTGGGCGACTCCTTTGTCGTCGGCTCCACCTTTGGTCGTGTCCGGGCCATGTACAATGATGTGGGACAGCCCATCCGTGAAGCCGGCCCGACAATCCCCGTAGAACTGACTGGACTCTCGGAAGTGCCTGTAGTCGGCGAACAGTTTGTGGTGTTGGAGGATGAAAAAACCGCCCGCCAGATTGCCGAGCAGCGTGGACTGCAATTCCGAGAAGATCAGATCGCGCAACGGCAGCGCACGAACTTGCAGAATTTCTTTGAGAACGTCAAAGATGAGGACGAGAAGGAACTCCTGCTCCTGCTCAAAGCCGATGTGCAGGGGTCGGTGGAAGCGATCAAGTCCTCGCTGGAGCAGCTTGCGACCGAGACTGTTTCGGTGCAGATCATCCACAGCGCGGCGGGTAACATTACGGAATCCGACGTTTCACTGGCTGCTGCTTCAAACGCGATCATCATCGGCTTCAACGTCCAGACCGACACCAAAGCCAAGGAACTGCAAGCCCGTGTGGGCACGGACATCCGGGACTACAGCGTCATCTACGAGGTGCTTGACGACGTGCGAGCGGCGATGGAAGGCTTGCTGCCTCCAGAAATTGTCGAGGAAGTCCTTGGCCATTGCGAAGTCCGGGAGGTGTTTGCCACGGCGAAGGCGGGCACTGTCTTTGGCTGCTATGTCCGCGATGGACGCATTCTCCGGAACAGCTTGGTTCGTATTCTCCGGAACGACGAGACGGTCTTCAATGGCTCGGTCCTCTCCCTCAAGCGCTTCAAGGATGACGTCCGGGAAGTCACCCACAACTACGAATGCGGGGTGGTCATGGCCTTTCCAGAAGTGCAAGCAGGCGACCTGTTGGAGGTCTATCAACACGTGGAGACTACTGCCACGCTCTAGCCTAACATGCGACGCAACCCGAGGCTGCACCGCAACGTTCTGGTGCAGCGACACCTCTCGGAAATCTTTGTCCGGGAGAGCAGCGATCCTCGCTTCCAGCGCGTGACGGTCAGCCGCGTGGAAGCCTCAAAGGACATGTCCTTTGCCAAGGTGTTCGTTTCCATCTTTCCATCAGAAGGAAAAATAGCATTGGTGGAATCGCTTAACGCCGCCGCCGGTTTTTTCAGCCGACACCTCGGCAAGCGCCTCACCAACCGTCTCACTCCACGCCTCTTCTTCGTCTTTGACGAGGGTTTTGATCACTCCCTCCAGATTGACGAGTTGTTGCGCAAGGACGCTGCGAGCCACCCTCCCTCCGACTGATCCACAGGTGCGCATCCTCTGCCTCGACAAACCGAGCGGGTGGACCTCCTTCGCTGCGGTCAAATTTCTCCGCAACCGTTGCCAAACCCGCAAGGCCGGGCACCTCGGTACGTTGGACCCGCTCGCGACTGGAGTGCTGCCTATCTTTTTGGGGGAGGCGACGAAGCTTATTCCGCTCTTCAACCAACAACACAAAAGCTATCAGGCCACGATTTTGTTGGGGCGGCAAACCAACACTTGGGACACCGAGGGTGAAACGCTTGAGGAAAAACCACTAGGAGCCTTGAATTCCGAAGATGTCCGGAGTGCCTTGAAAACCTTTCAGGGAGAAATCGAACTGCCGATTCCCGCTTTTTCCGCTCGCAAGGTCAAGGGTCGTCGGGCTTACGAGTTAGCACGCAAAGGCGAAGAGGTTCCGGAGCAAACCCAGCAGGTGGTAGTTGACGAGTTCTGCATTGAATCCCTTGAAATGCCGGAAGTCACCTTCCGGTTGCGCTGCACCTCGGGGACGTACATCCGTTCAATCGCCCACGGGCTTGGCCAGCAACTCGGTACGGGCGCCTGCCTCGCAAAACTGCGGCGTGTGAAGGTGGGCCTGCAATTTAACGAAACCAACAGCGTAACGCCGGAACGCTTGGGGGACGATCCGCAAACGTGGCCGTGGCTGGATCTGCGGGGTTTGCTCAAAGAGCACTCCTCGGTGCAACTGGATCAAGTGGCTTTGGAAAAAATCCGGAACGGCATGCGTGTGGCCATCACTCCGGAGAACTGGGAGAACGAAGCCCAGCCGCCCAAAGCTTTTGGAGAAGACGCTTCCGTGTGTGCGTGGTCCGCTTCCGGAGAAAATCTGGTTGCGCTTGGCCGCGTTTTGTGGGAGAATGATCAGGATTATTTTCAACCACACCGGATTTTTCATCAGGACCATACATGCTGACCAAGGAACTAAAAGAAGAAATTTCCAAGGAATTTGGGAAAACAGAAGGAGACACCGGTTCCACGCAGGTGCAAATCGCACTGTTTTCTGCTAGGATCACCTACCTCACTGAGCATCTGAAGCAACAGCCGAAGGATTTCAGTTCTCGGCGTGGACTGCTCAAGCTGGTGGGCCAACGCCGCAATTTTCTGAACTACCTGAAATCCCGGAACCTGTCGAGTTACGACACCATCATTCAACGTCTTGCCATTCGCCGCTAGGCATTCGGACGAATTGGCTCCACAAGGTCTGAGTGCGAAGACAGGCTTTGTCGGTTCCGTGGAATCCACCAGTGTGACTGGAGGGTTCTGCATTCTTCGCCATCCCACGTCACCTGCACATATCATCCTAACAGCCCTGCCCCAAAATTTACGCCAATCCGGATGCCAAAATGAGCGGGCGCAGACCACTGTTTCAGGGCTGGATGATGTGCGGGAGACAATGTATATCCCATTGAAGGAGATTCATGGAAATTGTTAAAACACAATTCGGCAGTGCCGAATTTTCAATCGAAACCGGACGCCTTGCTAAACAGGCGAACGGTTCCGTGCTGGTTCAGTACGGAGACACCATGGTCCTAGTTGCCGCCACTGCGGACAAAGGCTGTGGTGGGGAAAAGGATTTTTTCCCGCTCGCCGTCTTCTATGTCGAGAAGCAATATGCGGCAGGCCGTATTCCCGGAGGCTTCTTTAAGCGTGAAGCCCGGCTCTCAGATTATGAAACACTAACCTCCCGAGTCATTGACCGCCCGTTGCGCCCCTCGTTCGAGAAGCACTACATGGCGAACACCATCGTGCAGGCGACCGTGCTGAGCCACGATTTGGTGAATCCTGCGGACGTGGCCGCGATGATTGGTTCGTCTGCAGCACTCTGTCTTTCAGACATTCCGTTTCACAATCCGATCGGCGGCATTCGCGTAGGGCGTGTGGACGGCGAATTCATCACCAATCCCACTCCGGCACAATTTGAGGAAAGCGAACTCAACATCTTCATGGCAGGTTCGAAAGAAGCCATCCTGATGGTGGAAGGAGAAGCCGATGAGGTGTCGGAAGCAGTGATGCAGGAAGCCATCTGGTACGGACACGAGCAGATTCAACCGATCATCGCGATGCAGGAAGAACTGGTCAAGCGTGTTGGCAAGGAGAAGCGCACGGTTCCAGTTCCGAAGGTCAAGGTCGAACTCCAGCAAAAAGTCGACTCGGTTGCCACCAGCCGAATTCAAGAGGCGCTGCGCATCAGCGACAAGCAGGAACGCTATGCTCGCATGGACTCCCTTAAGGAAGAAGTACTTACCGAGGTGTTGGGCGATGAGCCGGAAGCCGCCGATACAACAGAAGTCAAAGAACGCTTCGGAAGTATTAAGAAGGATGAAATGCGGAAACGCATTCTCGCCGATTCCATCCGGATTGACGGACGCGGCCCCAAGGACATCCGCCAAATCACCTGCGAAACTCAAGTGTTGCCGCGTGCGCACGGCTCTGCGCTTTTCACTCGTGGAGAGACGCAGGCGTTGGCTGTGACCACCTTAGGCACCCGTGAAGACGAGCAGATGATTGACAATCTCAAAGGATTGTCGTTCAAGAAGTTCATGCTGCACTACAACTTCCCTAGCTTTTCCGTCGGAGAAGCCCGGCCTCCACGAGGTCCGGGTCGTCGCGAAATTGGCCACGGCTATCTTGCGGAAAAAGGACTCACGCCGATGCTGCCGGGCAAAGAAACTTTCCCGTACACGATCCGGCTGGTTTCTGAAATTCTTGAATCCAACGGATCCTCATCGATGGCGACGGTTTGCGCCGGATCGCTGGCCATGATGGACGCAGGAGTTCCGCTACCCCGGAACACTGCGGGTATTGCCATGGGTTTGATCTTCGACGAAGATTCCGGAGATTCTGTCATTCTCTCGGACATCCTTGGCGATGAGGATCATTTGGGTGACATGGATTTCAAGGTCGTCGGCACAGAAAAAGGTGTGACTGCCTTGCAGATGGACATCAAGATTCAGGGGCTCAAGAAGGAGATTGTGAGCAACGCGCTCGAGCAAGCCCTTGAAGGACGGCAACACATCCTCAAGATCATGGATGAAAGCCTTGGTCAACCTCGCGTGGGACTCTCCAGCCATGCACCACGCTTCATCACCCACAAGATTCCGCAGAGCAAGATCGGCGCAGTGATCGGCCCAGGCGGTAAGGTGATCAAGGGCATCGTTGAGAAAACCGGAGTCAAAATCAATGTTGATGACGATGGTGTGGTTTCCATCGCGTCCCGCGACCATCAGGCTGTGGATGTCGCATTGGAAATGGTCCGTGATCTCACTCGGTCGGTTGAAATTGGCGAAGTGTACACCGGACCCGTCAAGAAAGTGGTTGATTTTGGCGCTTTCGTGGAGATCTTTCCCGGAACGGAAGGGCTTGTGCATATCTCCAATCTCTCGCAGGAGCGTGTGAAGAATGTCACCGATGTGGTAAACGAGGGCGACATTATCACCGTGAAGGCAACCGGGTTGGACCGACGCGGCAAGATTTCCTTGAGTATGAAGGATGTCTAACCGCTAAACACAAAGCAGAGGAGGCGGATGCGGCAGTTTTTGACAGCAGTGGCCATCATCTTGATGGCCACCTTGGCAGCAGCGGAAAACCTTAGCCAGAGTTGCTCCCAGCAGGGAGACTCGGCTTGCATTGACTGGGATCGCCAGTTGATCATTGCCGAAGGTATTGGGGTGCCTGCGCAAACCGCGAAAAGCGTAGCGCAGAAAAACGCGACTGCTGAACGTGCCGCCCGACTGGACGCCGCCCGTAACATCCTTGAGATGGCCAAGGGCGTCAACCTCTCCTCGACAACGACCCTCAAGGATGCGATGCTCCAAGACGACACCGTCCGGACTCGCATCCAAGGGGTGCTGTATGGTCTGCGGGTCGTTGGCACTCCACGTTACTTCTCGGACGGTAGCGTCCGTATCCGCATGGAAGCGTCACTCCGGGAGACCATTCCCCAAGAGTTGTACGCCACCCCCCAAGCTGGGCCTCCGCAGGAAATCCCGGCTCCCGTCAACACCGTGCAACCGAGCAACCGCATTGACCACAACCAGGTTTATTCTGGACTCGTGGTTGATGCCCGAGGCACGGATGTGCAACCGGCGATGTCCCCGAAGATTGTGGACGAGGACGGCGTGGAACTTTATGGTTCCGCGTATGTCGCTCAGGAGTTCGTACAAAAGCACGGCATGGCGGGCTACGTCAAAACCATCGACCAGGCTCGGGGCAACGACCGGGTGCAGCCCAATCCGCTGGTGGTTCAGGCGGTTGGGGCGTCAGGAGCAAACCGCACCGATCTCGTACTCGGCAACGACACGGCCTCGGCCTTGCGGAAAATCGCCAAGCATCTCAACTTCCTGCGCGAAGCGAGGGTGGTGATCGTCATCGATTGAGGAACCATGCTGCTGGACCTCCTGCCAACCGAGTCCACACAGCACCTCAAGGAGCGCAAGCAGGGCGGTTCAATCCGCTGGCTGTGCAAGGACTGTCACACCCCCATTGCCGACCACCGGCACCTCATCAGCGTAGACGGCGCCTCACCCTACCGAGTGTTCCAAAACCCTGTTGGCATCCTTTTCACCATTCTCACCCTCACTCAGTGCCAGTCCGTCTCGGACTGCTCTCCGGAAATCTGGGAGAACACCTGGTTTCCGGGCTACCCGTGGGTCATCCTCAACTGCTCCGTGTGTAACACGCACCTCGGCTGGCGCTACCCCAATCCGGAGAAAACCCCCAGCGAATTTTTCGGCCTCGTCCGCGATCACCTCATGGAAGCCAAGGGTTGAGATTCAACGTTCACCCCACGCAAAGGCCAGCACCTCCCGAATGTCCTGAGTTCCGGACAGCCACATCAATAAGCGTTCGATCCCCAGCGCCATGCCTGCCGCCGGAGGCATGGCCTCCTCAAGGCTGTCGAGAAAAGCCTTGTCCAAGGGCACGGCAGCGCGCCCGGAGGCTGTGCGGTTCTTGAGGTCGCTCTCGAAGCGTCGGCGCTGTTCGGCAGGATCGGTGAGTTCGCCGAAGCCGTTGGCGAGTTCCAAACCGTCAACATAGAGTTCCAGCCGATCGGCATAACCCGGAAGATCAGGAAGTTCACGGGCGAGGCTGGCGAGCGGCAGAGGCCACGCATGAACGAAAAGCGGCCCCTCGTGTCCGAGTTCCGGCTCCAGCCGATCCCAAAGTCGAAAAAACACATCGTCGTAGCTCTCTGCACCTGCCAAGCAATCCGCATATCCTTGGACCACGGCGGCTTCTCGAAGCCGTGCAGCGTCCGGAAGTTCATCCAAGTCCAGTTGGAAATGCTGCCAGAACAACTCCTGCACGGTGATCCAGTGCCACGGTGGTTTGGGCAATCGTGGTGGAGTGATGCCGCGCAACCCGGAAACCGTATGCTGGAGCGCAGAAATAAAGCCCTCCACATCCTGCACCAAGTCCTCGACCGTTCCACCTGCCCGATACCACTCCAGCATGGAAAATTCGGGATTGTGCCGCTGGCCCGACTCCAACCCCCGGAAGCAGCGGCAGATTTGGTAGATGCGAGGAAAACCGCCCACGAGCATCCGCTTCATCTGGAATTCGGGAGAGGTGATCAGAAATCCGGCAGGCTCGGATGCGCCTTCGACCGTGACGGCAAAGGGCTGGAACTGCGCCTCCGGGCTAGGTGCAGACACGAGCAGCGGGGTTTCCACCTCCAGAAAATCCCGCTCGTCAAACCACGCCCGCAGTTCCCGGAGCATCTGCTGCCGGAAACGCAGCAGGGCCATGCGGCTTGGAGCGTGCCCCAAGCTTCGCCAGCGGAGCGCATCTGCACCCAAGTGTCCGGGCGTTCCGGAGTCCGAATTTGCCAGCAAAAATCCCCCCTGCCCCCCTTTGCCGGAAGGAGTCGATTTCCCGAACTGGTCAAGAGGAAGCAGCGTTCCCGGAGGAGGGGGAGGCGTTTGTGGCGCAGGGTATTGGCGGACTTGATCCTCGATGAGCAGCAACAGTTCCGGAGGGTCGGTGTCCAGCACCTCCAGCACACGAGCGAAAACGGTGGGTTTTGACGGCCCGGCAGTGGCCATGTTACTCCATCAACCTGCGTTCGCGCTCCGCTTTTTCGCGTTCGATTTTGTCCATGTACTTGCGGGCGAGAGCACGGGCTTTTGCGGCATGGACGTCTCGTTTTTTGCGCATGACCTCCCGTTCTTCATGGAAGGCGTCAATCGCTTGATGCCCGATGGAATCGAAGGATGCGATCGTTTCCGGAAGCGCGTCCTTTTGCCACGGCACATGCTCGCCCTCCGCTGGCCAAAGCCGCTGGGCAATGCCGTTAAGGTAGATCCCCCGGTACTTCGAGGACATTGTCATTTCAAAATTCTTGGGGTTCACCCAAATGCGGAAGTGTGGTGGGTGATCGGGATGCAGCGGCGCTCCCAGCATTTCCAAGGTGTGGCGGAAGCGTTCCCGCGCCCCCGCCGTCTGCAGCCGGAGGAAGAACACCTGGACCTTGTGATCCTCACCGCTGTTCGGCTTCTCGAAAAAGTCGATGGGGATGCTCTCCAGGTCAAAATCCGTGACAAAGACATCCCCCAAATTATCACGCACGATGAGAGACACCGAGAGGAACTCGTTGACGTTGCAGACCATCATCACGTCCTCGACGTAGTGCAGGTGCTCCAGCAGTTCCTGGGGGCGCAGTTGGTGGGGTGGGAAGAAGTCGTGGATTTCCTGCGCCAGCACCTGCACGTCATCTTGCGTGAAAGGATTGCCGCTGACCTTGGTGCTGGACTTGGCCACTTCCTTTTGCCACGCCGTGATCCGAGGGGCCTTGTATCCAACGTAACCGCTGAAGACGCAGCGGGCCACCCCTTGAACCAGCCCTTCCTCGAACATGATCATCGCGTTTGAACCGTCGGTTCTTCCAGAGGCCCACGCCTCACGTCGGCTGAGGACCGAGAGGAACTTCCACTTTCCAGACTTGGGGTTGAAGGAAATGAGAATCAGCGAGCGGGGAATGCAGAGGCTTTTGGAAATCGGCAGAGGGATTTGGTTGGGCTTGCGCTTGAAATTGCGCTCAAAGTGGTGCTTGAAGATGACGTTTTCGTTGGTGTCCCCCCCAACCTTCACTCGCCCCCGATGGATGCAGCGTTCCAGCGCGACGAAATCCAAATCCTTTCCGGCATAGCGGACCTGGATTTCCTCAACGCTTTCCTTGAGGTGCATGTGGTCCTGGTAGATCGCTTTCGCCTGCAAACGCTCCAGTGCGTTGAGCGGTTCCTTGCGCTTGAGCTTGATCAAGACTTCGTGGTCTTCAATGGCGATGCGCTCGTTCGCCGGAGCCACCAGCAGTTCCAACTCCTCAACGGTGTCTTTGTCCTCTCCAAGCCGCACCCCGCATTTGAGTAGATAATCCCGGACTTGCCGGGCGGCTCGCTGCTTTCCCAGCACACAGAGTTGTCGTTCGACGCGCAGCATGGAATCGAGAAACTGCTTCTTGAGCCGTTCCTCCACGAGGTTTGCCGTGTCGTCCCTTCCCTGTGCAAAGTGCATCAACTCCAGACGTTCGACCAGATTGGGGAAGAAGTGTTCGTAAAACAACACCATCGCTCGCTCGCGCCATGTGGCATGCGGATCGAGCCGCAGTGGTTCCGCCTGCATCGAGAAGTTGATGATGTCCGAAAGCCGCAGGTGCTGCGCAAAGCAGAAGACGATTTCCTTGCAAACCTTCTTGTGGGGAAAGCGTGTGAGGAGTTCGGAGAACTTGATCCACCACGGATCGAGCAGAAGCTGCGGAAAGGCTTCCTCCAGCAGACCAAGCTTCTCAAGATACGGATGTTCCGAAGTTGGATTTTTGACGAGTTCCCGGTCAGCGGGGTTCAGCACCAGCGCCGTCAGGCTGGTGAGGGGGTGACCGTAGGGTTCGTCGCAGAGCAGTTCCATCCACCAGCAGTTCAGCAGGGCCTTGGGGAGGTTACGGTGGCTGACCTTCTCGCTCTCTCTCAGGAAGATGGGGATGACGTGTTCAATGAACAAGGTGCGGGGCACGTCCAAAGACCCCCAGTCTGCCATGGTCCGCATCAGCACCTGCTGGGGACGCCCCTGCGGATCAGGTTGGGCGACATGCCACTGTGCATCCGGCAGCACCCCGACGGTGAGCAGCGGACGGAGTTCGCGGGGAATGCAAAACGGCATCGGCGGCTTGCCCGCCAGCATCATCGCCGGATTGAGCAGGAAGTCGTTGAGCAGCAGCGAGTACGCCAGACTCCCCTCCGGAGACACCAGAAATGGCGTGTGCCGACCCTCACGCATGTTGCGGAGCAGGTTGAGGAAATAGTGAACTTCCGTGTTGGGGTACTTCTTGGTTAGGTACTGCTCCACCACCCGGACCTTGATGAGCATCGGATACTCGGTCTTCGCCTCAATCCCCAAAGCCTGCTCTTTTTGGTAATTACGAATCAATCCGCCAAAATCCCGGAGCAGCACACCGGACCTCAACGTCTTGGGGCTTTCCTGAGTGAGACATTGCAAAAAGGGAAAAAACACCTCTAGTGCCGGCCAAAACCGTGCAAATCCGGGATGCTCCTGAAGCAAATGCGTGACGTTGCGCTCAACCAGCTTTTCCTGATCCTGCGCAGGTCGCTTGAGAAACAGCTTCCAAAGCTGGTTGTCGAGCAGTTTCCGGAGGGTGCTGGGCAGAATCACCTCGATGATGCGCAGTTCCTCGCGGGTCAAACCCTCGTGGTGTTGCTCGCGTAGCAGGGATTTAGCCTGCTCCCGGAGTTGTGCAAACTTCTGCCCCAGCGCATTTTCTATGCTTGTGAGCAGCAACCGATGCAGATAAGTGAGCAGCGCGTGGAAAAAATCAAGGTCCGTCCACGGTTGCTTCACCGCCGGAATGGTCTCCACAATCACCTGCGCGTCCATGTCGGAATCGGGCTTGTGCCCAATGCCACCCAGACTGCCGATGGTGGTCAGGGCGCGGATGTGGGGCGTTTCCGTGGAGTCGAGGGTTCCGGCAAGTAACGGGTAGTTCTTGCGGGCGAAGGAACGAAATCCCTCGCTCCCCTCCTTGAACGCAGGTGGCAGGAAACGCTCCAACCCGTCAATTCCGGCATAAGCGTTTTCAGGAAACACGTTGAAGGTGCTGCTGTCGAGAATGGGCTTGCCGTCTTCGTCATAGCCCACGGTTTGCTCCAACACAAACGGCGGGAGATCGGTGGGGTTGACGTGGAAGAGCAGCAGGCTTTCATGAACCGTGCTTTTGAGGTCTGAATCGGCAAGCTCTGCAAAGCTCTGCATCCGTGCCAAGTAGATGCGCTCAAGCGCCTCATGCTCGTCTGCCGCTTTTTGTCGGAGATCGAGCAGCAAATCCACATCGTACTGCCCCAGCAGTGCTTCTGCAATTTCTCGCGTCTTCAGCGAGTCGTGCAGTTGTCGCAACTGTTCCGTGACCTCCGGAGTCCACGGTTGTCCGGGAAGGGACTGATAGGCTTGAAAAAACCGCTGCTGTGAAGCTTCTGCTGCGCGGACTGCCGCCAAATTCTGTGGCCTCTTGGAAGCCATCCTCTTGGCGGAGTTGGATGATTTGGATAGGCTGGGAAACAGCGACATGCCGAGGTTAGTAGAATTCGTGGAGAGTCAGACTTTCACACGCTCAACGTATTCGCCGGTGCGTGTGTCGATCTTGAGCAACTCCCCGCTGCCAATGAAGAGCGGAACGTTGACCGTGTGGCCCGTACTCAAAGTGGCGGGCTTCGTCGCCCCTGTGACGGTGTTGCCTCGTTCTCCCGGAGCAGTTTCGGCCACTTCGAGGCTGACGAAGTTCGGCAGGGTCAACCCCAGTGCGCGTCCTTTGAAGAAGGCGATGCCGACCTCCATGTTCTCCAGCAAGAAGTTGATCGCATCCCCCACCTCGTCGGTTTGCAACTCCACTTGATCGTAGCTGCTGCTGTCCATGAAGTGGAAGGAACCATCATTGTAGAGGAACTGCATCACGCGCTCCTCCATGTCGGCAGGCTTGAGTTTCTCCCCAGTCTTGAAGGTGCGGTCCAAGACCGATCCCGTGATCATGTTGCGGATTTTGGTCCGGGTGAAGGCATTGCCCTTGCCGGGTTTCACAAACTGGAAATCTACTACGATGAAAGGCTCTCCGTCCAATTCGATCCGAAGCCCCTTCCGGATGTCTGATGTATCGTACACGCTGGCTACTTGCTGCGAGAGGTTGATGAGGAAGGCCCGGTGCGGTCGGCACCAAACACCGGGATTCAAGATAATCTAAAACCCCCTTCAGAATCAAGGAAGAACCAGCAGTTCCGGTCGTTTCCGTTGTGTGTCACGATAATTGCAGGAGCGTGATCGGACAACAAGGATACTCCGCCTATGCAAAGGAAGGTGTTGGCGGGGCTGCTTTTCATGCTTGCCCCCCTTCTAACAGACGCACAGACCTACAAAGGGCTTCCGCCCTCCGATTACACCCGCCCCCAGATCAAGGAGGTGCGCCGTCTCACCACTGGACAGGTGACGGTGAAATCTCAGGTGATTTGGGAAGTGGAGTTCTCTGCCCCCGTGACGGTGATCCGCGATTTCAGCGTGCGTTCGGTTTGTCTCGACGAGTGCATTCCGCTGCGCAATCCGGATCCGGATCGGCTCAAGGGGAGCTTTCCGTATCTCGATCTCGATGTCGGCCAGCTCCGACGCAAGGCACTCTACCACAGTCGCGCCGGCAACACGGTGATCCGTTTTGCCTACACGGTACAGTCTGGGGATCCGGCCACGCAGTTGCGACTCGTGCCCGGAACCCTGCACCTGCCGTCGGAGTGGATGATCGTCAGCGAGCAGTCGGTTTTCGTGGAACTCGACCTTCCGAAAAACGTAATCACGGCCAACCGCAATCCCGTCCGTATCGACTTGTTGGCTCCTGGAACTGGAGTTGGGCCTGCCGCACGGGTGGGCCTTCGTTTCCTGAAGCTGGTGCAGGGCAAGCCGGACGAGGCGCGACTGGAGCTTTTTGCCACGGACAACGTGGGGGTTTCCGGCTTCCTGCTTGCCGAACTTCCGGAGCGTCCATCCTTGTCCTCCAAAGACTGGGTGGCGGTGCCCCCGCACAAATTGCTGCAACGTCAAATCCACTATCGCAAACACGGGAAGCGCAGGGTCTTCGAGCAGGTCGTGTATGCGTGGTTCCGGGACGAGGCCGGAAACCTTTCCAAGCGGGTTTCCACCCTGATTCAGTACCAGCCTCCGGCAACGGGCGAAGCGCCCACCACCACCAACACCTCAGCCAAGGGCACCGCACCGCACGGAGCCATCAGCCTGCTTGCCCAACAGTCGTTGGTTTCCGCCGCCTCCGTGGAGGTGCTGCTGCAAGCCAGTGACGACGAAGGCGTGACGGGCTACTTCATTTCCCTGAAACCGGAGCCTCCTCCGACGCAGTGGTTTGTTCCCGTCGTTCCACGCATCAACCTCAATCAGCGCGAGCGCGTGGACCTGGGCAGCGAGGACGGCAATCAGCGCATCTACGTCTGGTTCAAGGATCAGCACAACCACATCTCCCCGCCCGTTTCGGTTGGAATTCAGGTGGACCGCACCCCGCCCAAGGGAGCGGCACAGACCGATCCCAGCACCGGACGCCTGCAAGACGCCGAAGAGAACATCACGCTGATCGCGTTTGACGAAATGGGCGTCGAAGGCTACCGGATTTCACACACCCTCAGCACTCCGCAACCGCACGAGTTCATTGGCGTCCCCAAGCAGCGACGCTTTGAGAAGCGCATTCCGTGGGATTCCGGTCGCTCCGGAACACGGCTGTTCGCATGGTTCCGGGACGGGGCCGGGAACGTGTCGGACCCCATGATGGTGGCGCTGGACCCAAAACCGCAACCGTCGGCAACGCCTGCCGCTGTACAAACCACTTCACCGCCCACGGTGATCGTGCCTCCGGTGTACCTCATCACTCCGGAACAACTGAAACGGCTTCCGACAAAATTCCCGGAAACGGCTTCCGGACTGGCAGCCGCTGCGACGCCTGTGTCCGCCAATCTTCCCCAAAGAACTTTCTCCCCGCTGGATCGACTCTCGCAAAACGATTGGGTGCATTGGGGCTTGGCCGGAACCGCTGCGGTGACTTTCCTGCTCAGCAACCAGCAGCGCTCCCAGCACAACACCTATGTGAACCGGAACCTTGAGTTGGAATCACAGGTTTCGCTTGAGCAGTCAAGCTACAGCTCGGTGGCCACCGAGTACCAGAGCAATCAGCAAAAGATCGACAACTCCAACCGCACGATCTACTTCCTCGACCTTGTCACCACGATCTGCCTCATCACAGAGACGATGCTGCTGGTCAACTCCGCCTCGCTTCCGGACGAGCCGGAAGCTTCGTCCGAGGATCACGCCGCCCAACTGCGCTGGCATCCCATCGTCGCTCAGGGGCAGCTTGTCCTCTCCCTGCGCCTGAAGTTCTGACTTCCGGTATTGATCTTTGCTTTGCTTCAAAACCCTCATCAGGTATGCTTGGGGCCAATGCCGGAGCTTCCGGAACATTCAACCCACACCCAACTTGAAGCAGGATGTCAGAAATTCCAGTGCTTGAGAAAAGACGGCTTCAGGCCGAAGTGATTGGCCCGATCTTCAAGGAGATGGCTGAAACCCTTGGACGGGAAGCCGCCGAACAGATTCTGGATCGCGCCATCCGCCAAGCTGCCATTGCCGAAGGACAGAACCACGCCAAACAGATGCCTGCTGATGTGCCACCGCTGCGGAATTTTATCGTTTTGTTTGAAAACTGGAAGGCCGGGGGTGCCCTCGAAGTCGAGGTGCATCACGAAAGCGACACCCGCTTTGATTTCGATGTGACGCGCTGCAAGTACGCGGAAATGTATCAAGCAATGGGGTTGGGGGAGATTGGGCATTTGTTGTCCTGCAACCGTGACGGCACTTTTTGCGAAGGCTTCCATCCGGACCTGCAACTCCAGCGCGACCAAACAATCATGAAGGGGGCCTCCTGTTGCACCTTTCGGTATTCCCTCAAACCCTAACCAAGAAACCGCTATGCGTTTGCTTGCAGCCGTCTTTGCTCTGGCTCTTGCGGCTTGCACCGCAGGAACTCAGTCCACGCCGCAGCCAGTTTCGGCGGCACTGCCAAAATCTATTCAACCAGAACATCAAGCCTGTGGGATAAACCAAGACTGGCCTGTAGGAGTATGTTTGGTAAAGGCTTTCAAGCTGTGCCAAACCCAACCGACCACTTAAGGAGAACAAACATGAATAGCGAAAAACTATACAAGGGTTCCTGCTTTTGCGGAGCTGTGGAACTCAGTGTTTCCGGAGAGCCGGTTGCAATGGGGTATTGCCATTGCGAGTCCTGCCGACACTGGTCTGCGGGTCCAGTCAATGCCTTCACACTCTGGAGCCCAGAGTCAGTCACGATCACTCAGGGCTCGGACAATCTGGGCACTTACAACAAGACTCCGCATAGTTCGCGCAAGTGGTGCAAAACCTGCGGGGGGCACTTGCTCACCGAACATCCGGAATCGGGTGTCACGGATGTCTATGCCGCCATTCTACCGGAACTTCCCTTTCAACCCGGACTTCATGTCCACTATCAAGAGACTGTGCTTCGTCTCAAAGACGGACTGTCCAAGATGAAGGATGTTCCGGCAGAGATGGGCGGTTCAGGCGAAACTCTTTCCGAGTAGTCCTTCCCATGGCCGATACAGCACCAAAGCGCAAGCTCGCCGCCATCCTTGCCGCCGATGTGGTCGGCTTTAGCAAGAAAATGGGCGAGAACGAAGACCGCACTTTGCGCAATCTCAAAGCCTGCCGCGCCATCACAGACAGCGCGATTGAAAGCAACCACGGGCGTGTCTTCGGCAGTGCGGGAGATTCCGTGATTGCGGAATTCGGCAGTCCGGTGGATGCACTTGTTGCAGCAGTGGAGTTCCAGAAAAACTTACGCGATCGCAACGATGCGGTTCCCCCGGAAGACCATATGCAATTGCGCGTGGGACTCAACCTCGGTGATGTGATCGTGGAGGGCGACAACCTCTTCGGAGACGGGGT